>JAAUXT010089655.1_pt1 | contig 24675 bp, 28 predicted proteins | sample 7278171 | NCBI WGS metagenome assembly JAAUXT01 (sample SAMN14350112, study PRJNA611818) | marine sediment metagenome | isolation source: surface marine sediment (1.8m) | place: French Polynesia: Moorea | collected 2018-08
CAGAGAGCACACAGAGCTGGCGTAATTGTTCAACATTGTCTTTGTAGGATTGTAAATGTGTTGAGGTACTAAATTTCCCATTGGGACCTTTGTACTGCACTTAGATGACTGCGAATAACGCAAGTGAGTTGCTTTACCATTAAACACTGAAGCTGAAGCTTGAAACGGCCTCCTTCATTGCAGCGGTCCCTGCTCACTGCTCTGTGCGCAGCAAACGCCATAGATTGTCTTATGAAGGCTGATCACAAGGGAAGGCAAGTGTGGTTGCCCGCAGGGTGCCTGGTCTCTGCAGATTACAGCACACAAGTACGTACGTGATGCTGAACCGTGTAACGCAGGCGATGTTTCTCTCACTTCCTTGTCCTTCGCATTCCACAACTTCTGATGTCACCGCAGTCTTTGTACCTTTATTGCCTCGAAAAGGTCCAACCACGTTGATCAAGGCAGAAAGTGCTTTCAGCTTGGCAGAAGAAGCTGTGGTCTGGTGAGCGTAACTGTCTTGGGAGGTCGTCTGATCTCCCGCTGACCAGATTTCCTTCTGGCGGAAATGTTGCGCCTTAGCCTGGCCATGCAAGACACACAAGCACACCCTGAGAGTTGATTCCCACCGTTTTCTATCTGTCACGGTTCTTTGTTCTGTTTTCTGTAAACTGGCAGGGAGGCAATTGGTTGTGCAGCTTCAGACATCAGGTTGTTTTCTCCACAACTTCCCGAGGCGAAGTGGGGAATCGGACTGAAGGATGTGTGATTTTGCCACGGGACAACGCATGTAACTGTAACATTGAACATTTGATCAACTGCACAGAATGTGTTGGAGAATGCCAGAAGTCATTTTTTTGGCAAACCGAAGCAAAAAGCAAGAATTTTCTGGCAAGTTTGTGCCCGAACTGTTTGCGTGGAAACTGCTACACGGCGGCCTGGAGAACAACATGCGCTAATGCGATCAAGATCAGGTTGTACGGGAAAAGGTCAAATGCTGCAAATTAGCTGTTGTACCTTCCCAACAACAGATCATAATGTATTTTCTTGCCCCCATTGCTTCGGCCAATTTGTCTCAAGGACTGTGAAGTCACTTTCATGATCCTCTGTTTTGTCCTTGTCATCCTTCGTACCATTCTTGCTGTTGGAGACTGCAGTGTCATGTTTGGTGCAAAAGGTACTCAAGCTGATACGGCAATTGTTCAGTTAAATGCTTTGCAGCTTGCTCAGTAATCTCAGCTGCTGCTAATGGTCCTAAGAGAAACGTTTATTCATGAGCATTTTTGTTGTTAATGACAGCAATTTGTATGGTTGAGCTCTTGCTCTTCGAATGAGCAAGGACAAGTCTGAAGGTCGATCCCAAAGCAAAGAATATCCGCGTTTCTGTCAACATATCAGGGGACAGTCTTTTCTTGTCGCACTCAATCTGTTGTGGAGCTGTTGTCCTTTTTGTCCTCACAGGAAAAACACCAAGGGCTTCGCCTGTCAGGTTTGAACCTGAATTTTCTTCGCTGGACATCTTGAGGGTTTGGTCTGTTGAGGCCCATCTTGGGTTGCACTGAAAAGGTTCCTTGCGTTCACTGAATGTGTGGATTGCATCACCACAACAAAGTCTGCAAACCTCAGCGAAAACAAGGACGGTGGTTTCAATGAGAAATGTCACTGTCACTGTAGGGGAGCTTGGTTTCTCATCTGTTCCTTCTTCCTTGCAGACTCTTTGCCAGATGTTTGAATGTTGCCGTTTGTAGGAATTGAAATGTGAATGCAAAGCTGTGAAACAAAGTTAGTCTTTCCAAATGAGTCGGGTGGTTCTGCGTGGAATCAATTTATTTGTGCAGAAAGGCGTGCAGCTTCTGGATGCTGAAGACGAATTCTTTCCATGAGCAAAGGGGCTTGAACAGTTTCTCCCGCAAAGGTAGAAGTTGAGCATCTTTCTAATTGGAAACATAGCACACAAACAGATATTGATCGTGAGTAAGTGCTAGATTACTCAGTAAAACTTCCATCACCATTTGCCGAGAGTCGGTACACGGCGCTAATCTTCACCATAATGGTTTTTGCATCGTCATTCAATATCCTCTCAGGTAAAACTAAAACGAGTGTGAGACAGGAGCGCACATTGCATTACCTGCCTTGATAATGCGTGGTGAGTCACAAAAAGACGGCCAAGATTGGAGTGCCTCAGGAGAGTGCCTCAGGAAGGCACACATGAAGCGCCTTTGGATAAATAAATGACTACAGTTGCAGTGTCTATATCCCAAACATTTGCGGCATAGCTTCGTCTATTTCCGGCTCCTTTTCCCTTGCAGGCTTGTTTTCAAAGATCACGGCTTCTGTTGCTGTACGTCATCGTGTTGATTTGACGCATCTTGAACAACCTGATTCAGGTGTTTCAATGAAATGCTTTTCCTGGATCTATTTCACAGGAAGATACCGTCTCAATCTGAGTTGCATTGTCGGCTGCCGCTGCAGTTGTATTCATGAACGAAGCTGATAGAAGAACGCATTCAGTCGTTTTCTTTGCACTGGCGAGGCAACTTCATATGGCGATTAAAGCCACCTACTCAGCGGGTGTAATTATGAGATAAACATTGCCTAATGAAATATCAATGGGCACCAGGTGGGGCGGTTAAAAAGGTTCAGCCGTGCTGTATTGTGTCTAATGACAGCACTCGGTCCGCGTGTAACCTGCAGCGATTCCTCTCTTGGAGTCTGTGTGTTTCCGCCTGCAGCGCCGCCCTTGTTTCTTTTCGAGAAGAGCAAGTCTCCCAGAAAAAAGCGAAAGCCTTCCCATCAAAGCCATCAATTCTCTATCACATGGAGAGTATCGACAACACACATGCTACTATTGATGCGCTTATGACATCCTGCGAGCAGGAAGATTCGGTGTTGAAAAGGAACCATCAGGAAAAGTGTCACCCCCGGCTCCTTCTCTTAATTCCACTCGAGAAGAAGGACATTTCGGGAAGCTCTTCGTTTGCATTTCATCCCAGTCCATATTCCAACTTCTATCAGAACGGAGCAGCGCAGGGAAAGGTTAAAGAACGACCGTGTGATCCAATTAGTCTGCCCCTTATTAATGAAGCTTGCACCTCTGGCAAAAGGAAATAAAATGTCGTTACTACGGCTTTCAACGACAATAAGCCGAAAAGCTTCCCAAAAATCACTGAAAGTAAGAAAAAGAGCTTACAAGGCTCGACCTTTCAAAGTACTGCACATCACATGTAAATAAATATGAGAGAGAGAAAAGAGAGAAGCTCTTTGGGAAGCACAGTGTCGAAATTATTCTTTGTTGACATCAAGTTCAGTTCGTCTTCTTTCTGCGCGGGGTTTTTCATGGGTGCAGAACTTATGAAGCAACAGATATTGTCTACGAACTTCAGGACAAGAGTGTTGTTCACACCACGGCAGACGTGCTTGCTGGTGCGGCGAGCTGGTTGACAGATCTCACATTTCTCCAAAACAAGCACACCAGGAAAAACTGTTGGGAATTCGGCCTCTCTCGAACATTTTTGCCAGGGTTCCTGCCTGCTATGGGTCCTTTGTGGATTGCTATGGATCTTGATAAAGTATTTTCATTTTGGGTTGAGGCAGTTTTCCACATCTGCACAGAAGTTTCTTCCCTTTCGGATGCAAATGTGAAGAGAAGTTGGGTTTCAGACATGTGAACCTTTTGGGAATTGTCACGTCATAAGGATTACCGCTGCAGGCCTGGATGTGGTGGTTCAGCGATTGCGCCGCTCCATTCATGTTCTGATCCCGTCTCCCCGTGTTTCCCAAATTCTTGTTGCTCCCATCAGTTGTGCAAGGCAGCCAAGACAAAAGTGACAAGGGGAAGGGATTGGTTCGTTGCTGTCCCCATTTGAATTGCTGAAATTTCCACCAGTTTGTTCTTTTGGTTTTGTCTCGCCTTGCAATCGTATCAGCTTGTCGGAAACACACACTCGTACACACAAGCGTCGGCAAACACAGACGTGCCTCTGACATTTGTCTCCTGATCAAAAATTATATTTGACCAGGCCAAACAGGTCTGACAACAGGTGCATGAAAAAAATTGAGGAAAATATGTAAAATTTAGCGGCTACTTATCATTGAATGTTTGTACGGCAGCACAATGCGTAATGGGCTTTCTTATCTGCTTGCAGGATGGCTTGAAGCACTTGGAGTACGCGAAGGATGGATTAGTGGATTAATGTGGATACAAAGCTACACCACGGATTATAGCGGATGACTGATATGCATGGTACAGTGGGATTATAACGATATCATTAACAGCATTTCTCTCGAGGAATAAGTGATGGGATAAATCTTTCTATCCTCACCTGATTAGTTTCGCATCGCAACATAGCTGTCCAGGATTCATCTTCATTATTTCGCACTTAATTTCAATTGGCTGATCGTGAATGGAAACAATGGGAAAGCCTCACTGATGCTGCTCAACACCTTCACACTGCTGCGACAAGGAATGTGAATGAGGAGGCCGTCCACAGCTGCAGACAATGAGCCACGAGAAGGTGTCCCGCTGTGGGGGTGGCCCAAGTTTGCTGACCACCAGGTGGCGCGGCAGTCACAGAGCGGGGCGCTGCAGGCTGCGGGGCGGGGCGGGCCAGGCGCTGCGACTCGTGTCGTCTTCTCTCAGATGGATAGATTCTCAAGTCTTCAACATTCTACTGCTGCTATTCTTCATCCAGGCTTCGTTCACAGAGAGTAAGTGTACCCGAAACCTACACGGCACAAGTCAACATGGGGTATGTTTGACATTTCCCTCACAGACAAGGTAGACCCTCGACCCCTGGGGATCTTCCCGATTCTACTGCTGGTTTGTGCTGCTGTATGGTTTTGTTCTTCGCAAAAACGAAAGGTGATGTGCTTAATGCGCGCTTTTCTGGTGTTTCTGAATGTTAACTGACTCGGAAACACACCGCAGAGTATTTAGGTTCATCGTCGTGCTTCACACGAACAGAACTCAAACAGAAGACAGGAGGCACTCTTTGTATTGGCTGTGAAAATGTACGCTCGTTTTAACAAGCAGCATCCCGTTCAAATTTACATGCATATTGTACGAACTGTCTGAGGAAAATTTTGGTCTACTGTTACTTTGAAAGACATAGAAAGCAGCTGTGTCAAGCATTTTACAATCAATAGGTTTTGTTTGAATTGCATGAGGATGTGGCAAATTTACTTTGCGCGTGTTGTTTGGTGCGATTGAAAGAAAAAAATGTCCTGTCCCGGCCACATTGCAAAAACAAGAAATGGGGGAAAACACACGCGTGTTAATGACACAACGTGGAGGTGTTCATGTCCCCAAATTTCATGTTTTTTTTGACAATCGAAAGCCATAAATTGTTCCTTGTCCGAGGTGCATGCTCGTGGTCGTCTCCAAAACTTGCTGCTGTTCGAAAAGTCTGTCTCAAACATGCAGAAGGAAAGTCGCCAAAATGTGCGCACTCCATTGCCTGGTACAGACGGCAGCTCTGCAGTGTCTGGAACACTAGAACATTCCTCAGACGGTCGATTGGTCGATTATTCTCACCATAAAAATCAGCTTACGCCAAGACAGACTTGAGAGAAAAAGACCTGATGTGCATTTTATGTACGCCCGACTGCTGCTTTTTTGATTTCGCCTTTATCATAATGGAGTTTTTAAGTGATTGAGTCTGTCATTGCGTGATTGCATGATACGGAGCCGAACAGCGTGATGCATACGCGTGCTGCCATGGAAGTACGAGTAGACTTTCATGCTTCTCATTCAGTTGTGAATGTGCTCATTTGCACTGACGCATGTGCACTTGTTCGGTGCAACAACAGAACGCCCAATGAAGATTTTTTTTGCTGAAGTCATTCTCATGCAATTGGATGTTCACAATAATTTGGTAATTATTACAGACTCCCATTTCCCTGCCCCATCATTTCAGAGTGAAATGGCAGTACAAGTTTCAGATCATGGTACACGCCGTTGCCACATTATTTGCACGAGATGTCCATTCACTGCTTCTTGAGGGAAAGGAAAATATTGAATAACCCATCAGCAGATTTTTCTACTTGTGGGGAAAATACTCTCAAATCGCAAAACAATTGCCACAGGTGATCCCACCAAGGGACAAGACCATGCATGATATTGAAAGACGAGACCAAAAGGTTGTAACCAGCTCCAGACTTGACCCCGGCTCTGCAGGTCTGTGTTCGTTCGCTGAGTTCACGTTTTTTCCTTTTTTTGCCTTGAATTAAGCTTTCCGAGTTTTGACTGCTGTTGAAAGTCGACATATGTTGAATGTAAACGCCGCTTGACTCACTATCAGCCACTTGAACTTCCTGTGGAAAGAGGCAGGAACAAACTCCAGCTCGATTCGGACTTCAGGACGCGCCAAATTGAAAGCATAGTTTTTCGCAAGTCTGCTCAGCAAAGAACAGTTTCTGTGTTGGGTTGCAGATTCCTTCATGCGAACCTTGGCCCTGTGCTGAGAGCAAATTTCAAATTTAGAATCATCCAAGCGTCTTTCCATTTGCAGTGTTTTAACTTCTTCAGAAATACGAAGTCATTTTGCGGCTCCTTGATGATTTTCATTTCTCTTCCAACAAACTTTTGAACGTGGAATGTTCTTGCCGACGCTGTCCTCAAGAGCGCAGTTCAAAGGCGCTGGATGCTCTCGCAGATTGGTCGAGCGATGGTCATGGTGCCCGCAGCTTGGCCTTCGCCAGTGGTCTGACTTCGTTTTCCTTTTCCCAGAGGTCGCATGTTTGCAGGATCCAGTCAAATATGTATTTCCCTCACTGAGTACGGTCTCAAAACCAGCAGAAATTGCTTTATCTAATTTGTTGTTGTAATTTTGGTGGACTGCACACGGTTTGTAGGAAAAGCGTAATTTTCATTTGGCTTTGCATTGAGAGACTTCATGGCCATTTCAGACAAAATTTGAATCAATACGGGACAGATGTTGTGGTCGCAGTCCTCATGCAATTGAGTACATGTATTGGGAAGATATATTGTGTTAATAAAGGTTGTAGTATTGAGTGATCTGGAAACAGGAGTTGACTGTTTGCAGTGGAAGGGGTTTGTTAGGTCACTTGTGTCCCATCAGCCTGTCGAGCTTACTGTGAACGATTGAGCCGTGGATGTGAACTGAATCTCTAATCACTGGTCAAACTAATGAGTACCGAGGCCTTGATCTATCTCACAATCTGCCTATCCACCACAGTTAATACCATATGAAGCGTTGTAGCCCGGCCCGTGGCACACGGATAAACTGTAGTTGCTTACCACAGTGAAGGATCTGCCCAGAATGATCTCCTGCTTCGTGTTGTAATTGGAGCTCCAAGCGTTTGCGGGACTTTTTTGCTCTCACTAAAACACCGGACAAAGTGCATTCCCTTCTGATGAGAAACAACGAACAGTGGGAGCGCGTTGCAATGCAATCAACTGCAGTGGAAAATGGAAGCAAGTCATCGTGACGGTCATCCCGGCCAACTCGATGCAAATTCAGTTCCTCAGGCGGCTCCCCTTTGCACCCTGCTCTCGCTTCCTGCGCCGCTGTTAACGGCTCCACTTCTCCATTGATGTCAGGGGCAAGAAAACTCGGTAGGAAATTGTGGAGCCTTCCAAAGTCTCCAAAAGCTTTCTCAGTGAATGTATTAAGTTTGCAAATAAACGGGCTATATTCTACTGATGAAGTCTATTGAACAGGGAGCTAAAGCAAACACAAATGGACTGGATGGAGTTTCGATTCGAGCAAGGATGAAATGAAATTCCCAAATGGTTTGGTTTGCCAGGATGACAGTATTCAGAGGAACTTACAAAAAGTATTCGATACATCTTGTTTTCCAAGCTTTGCATACATTTTCAACCCAAAAACTTGGAGGAAACGAGATTTATAAATGATGCAAGACCGACGTTGTTCGCCGTGACTCTGAGTTTTGATTGAGCATTCTTGCAGCGGGCTACGAGAAATGCAAATGCAAACTCCGAAAGAAATGCAAAGTTTTGAAAGCACAAAGAGAAAGCGACGCCTTTTTGCTTTATTTTCACGCGGCATGAACTGTCGTGTAATTGTGTCCTATCTGACACGCGAAAGCAGTGATCCACCACAAATGTTGCCTCCGTTCTTGTGCAGCAAACAAAACGCAGACAGAATGAAGAACTGCACACACCCACCAACTGATAACGCTTCGTAATTTTTCTTCTGAGAAGTAAGTGTAATCGGGCTCCATTCTGTTTGCAGTGCTGACGTTACACAGCAATGCTTTTATCATATTTACCATTGTCTTTGTGGAAAGCAAGCTTCCCACAGATTGTAATGCTGCGCGGAGTTATATTTGGCACTCCGACAGTGAGTGCCTTCCATCGAGAAGGGAGACTCGTTGTATGGCACACACAGGCTGATAAAAATCAGAAATTCAAGTGCGTCGGCTTTGTGATGAACTTCCAAATGCGAATCGAGCTTTCCCAAAATGTTCTACACAGAACGAAGCAATGAAGCAACGCAATTTGCTTTCCTTTCCATTTTCAATTTCTTTGCGATTTCTGCACGTGTGGTTTGATCATTACGCAAGAAGATTTGTTGGTCGTACTTTCGAATTGGCGAGCTGGATATTGCCATTGTGGTCGTGTAGAACAGTTGTTGTTTCCATGAAGGCAGAAACTGAACTGAGCAATATTGTTCCCTTGAGTTCCAGCAGAGATCAGAACCGTCTAAGCTTTAGTCTGCAGCTCCACATCATTGGACTTATGAGATTAAGTGATTAATTTGTGCAGCCTGTGTATTCATGCATGACAAAAAGCCTCCAGCGGGATGATGCTGAGGAGACAGAGAAACAGACGCACCAGCGCAAGCGAACTAAAGCGTCGGTCTCACATGTTCTTTTGTCCAGTGGCTTTCCGGCTCCAGAGTGGATACCCGTGAACCAACGCCCACAGAGACTGGCTGCCGCCTGGACGGTGATCCTGACTCATTGACTCAGACGTTTTGAGTGTTTGATTCTCTCCAGACATGAAGTTTTTGTGAAGGAGCAGTGAACTCCGTGACGTGACAACGTCAACCGAACAACTTTTTCCAGCGTGAATTTAGTCAGAAAGGCAAAATGCGCTGCAAGTCCCTTGAATGGAACCAACCCTGGATCTCATCCCAGTTTTTCATTTCATTGACTCAGGAACAGTTTTGAGAAAATGACAGATTTCATGGGTATCGTTTGACTGAAGTCCGTTTCGATTTTGCCAAATTAAAGAATAGCAATCAGTGATCAGTCAACAGAATTAGAGCGCCGCAGCTTCCCCGGGTCCTAATCGGAGACATCCAATGCACCGCAGCTTCCTCGTGCGCGTCTCTTGCCCAAATGAGGCGCCTACATCAAAGAGGTTTGTGCTAAATATGTTAACTAGTTCTGCAACAGCTTGCCTGGGGTAATTCCATTTACACCACGTTCAGGAACACAAGCACATCCAGGTCCTAAACAACGTTTGAAACCTTGGTCGTTTCTCCTCAGGTTCTCTTATGGATTTTTGTCTACGTTTTGTCCAGGCAATTATGGCTCCCATTTCAGAAGAGGCTTGGACAGAATACCGCAAACATCTGAGCCTTGAGTGGGTCTCAAGTCACCGACTGTAATTATATCAGTGACACAGTAAATATTTGAAGCTGTCAGGGAATTATTGAGCTGGACAGAATCTATGCAACTGCATGTGTCACTGCCGTGGTCTTTTGGGGGGCACTTTTGCAGAAACCAGGGTGAAAGAAACCAGCACGACGGAGTAAAAAAAGACAATCGGTGACGTGAGGACCATGCCGATGATGCTGGGTCGAGTGGAAGAATGATGTTCCTTCGTCGTGTCTTCTTCGGAGCCAGAGAGTTGAAGGAAATTCTCAACGTCAACACAACTGAGAAGCTGTTGTGCCACATTCCGTTGATCTCCTTTTGTCACTTCATGTGTTTGCTGGCACGTCTCACACGCACACGTGCGAAAACAAGTTGAACGTCGGTTGTGAAAAAATTTGAAGGACCGTTCGGTGCCTAGTGCACACAAATCGCAGCCTGTTGCCCTGCCTTTCTACTCTCGTTTTATAACCGATTGCGTCGCAAATGAGAACGGAATTCCAATCCGCACGGTTTGCGCTAATGAAGCTAAGCAGCTTTCGTGCGTTTAATCGCATCACCTCACAGACCAACAAACACAAGAACAATTGCATTTGCCGAGGGACGGTTTAGAGAGAGGGTGGGTCAGTCTCCAGTACGATGTGTCTGAGTATTGATCGTCAGGCCCTGATTTGCCATTCCGGCAGTGTGGACCGAGTGAAAGAACATTTGCTGCCGATATTGTGATGCAGATCACGGGTGTAATTTCAGAATCCGGGCTTACATATCCTCAATTTTGATTGAGAGACATTACTTCAACATTATCTGGACGAGCAGGATTTGGGCCATTGGTTCAATCTGTTCTTACGCATTTCATCAAAATAATGAAGTCTTGCTATTGATTTGAATATGTTTTCCTGGAAAGGAGATACCTAAGGGGACTTCCTAATCCAGATCACTTCATAAAAATGCAATAAAAAAAGTGTAAATTTTAAAGCTGGCTCTGGCAGTCTTCACAACTGGCTCAAAGCAGGAAGGGCAGAGCAGCCACCGCACTAAAGAGCGCCTCGACGTGGGAAGTTCCTTGGCTGAGGTTACAACTAATTAATGGGCTTCAAGTGCCGCCGGATGTGTCATGCAATTCGCCAATTGAAAACATGCAGGGTTCTGGAAAGAGTAAAAGAGGAGAAGGCTACACAGTTTTTGCAAGTAGCTGAATTGTTTCCAAATAAAAGCTTTTGAACCATAATTAATTCAAAGACTCGTGAGGAGACTCAGATGAGTTTTCACACCGATGTTTGTGGGAGTCGGCAAACGGATTCGTGGCTCACGTTGGGCGTCTGAGTGACAGCTCTATGTAAATTTGGCTACTTCAGGTGTAAATTCCCAACACTGAAGGAAGTTCATCTATCACAGAAAATGACTTTGTTTTCAGGCATGCATGCTGGAAAAAACAGCCAAAATGAGGCAATCACAACCATATCAAAGCATTCGGTACTGTGTATGAACCGTTGTTTCAGCAAAGATTTTGCAACCAAGTCATTTGCCGGGCAGCTGTGTGCAGCACAACTCTGAATGAAGCAGTGCGCTCAATTGGTGTGGAAATGTCAGTGGTTCAGTCGCAGGAAGAAAGACGCAACCAACCTTTCAGATTTTCAGGTGTCTCCTTGAGACCACTCGCGTCAGTTGAAAGCAGAAGCCAACATAATCTGCAGTGGACTGGCTCACATTTCACTCTGGCATTTCATGAGATCAGAAACAAAAGTCTTGGCAAAGCTGACGCATCATGCTTCTTTCCGTTCTTTATCTCCCACTCTATCGAATACATATTTGCTCAGAAATATTTTACAGCCCCATAAATTGTGGATCTCTCAAAGGTTGGACCACCCAAGTGTGTTGAAGTATCAATAAGAAGGGAAAGAGGCTTATCCAAAGCTCTTCTGTCCATAGCTATTCTTTGGGTAACTGAGGAATTCCGACAGCCGATATTGATTAATTATTTCTGATTTGATTCACTTCTTTCTTTCCCCTAAAAAGATTCACTATTTTTGACTCTAATGAGTGTTGTGGAGAAAGGGTGCACATTTAGAAAGATAGAGTTCCTCAGGGCCACTGGTGTCCTATTAACCCACGCAGCTGCCTGTGAAAGATTGACCGGGGGTTGTTGTCCTGAATGGCTAAGCGTGCACACTGCAGGAGTGCAAGAAGTCTGCCGTTTTGATCGGCTTGATAACGTTTTTGTCTGTTCGCTGTGAAAACGTTTCACATTCGAGTGGCAACACATTTTCTGCGTTCCAGTCAGAGAGGCTTTGCTTTGGTTCAGTGTCATGTGATCCAAGCACAAAACTGTGCACTTTGGGTCTTTCCCTCCAAGTTTTGCATGTTGGAGCTTTCCCAGTTGTCAACCTTTCCCTTCAGTGGTTCCCAATTTGCTTCTGCTAGAAGATTCGTTGTTGCTTCGGATTCAGATTTCTTCGCCCCGTGCAATCTTGAATTTCTGCAGACCTGTTTGTTTGAAAAGGCAATCTTTGTTTTTCCAACGCCTGGCAACTTTTCCGATAAGAGTTGCAGCTGCATTTGCCTGTTCACCCCTGCACCAATGCGCCGCGGCACATTCGGAGCGTAAAAAGAACAGAACCCACGTCTTCAAGAGACCGAACCTGTGTGTTGGTGAAGATTGAGCACATGTCTGTGTTCGACCTAGAGGCACAGGAAAGACGACGGTCTGGGCAGAATCCGGCCACAACTTTCCCAAAAAAGCTTCATTGTCGGTTGTTTCCCCAGGGAATGACATTTTTGTACGAGATACGGGGAATTATCGTCTGTCTTTGGATCGTCGTCACACAGCAAAGACACGTCTCAAAATGTTTTCCTGAAAAATGGTTCATCTGAGACGCCTGAGAGAACAAGGTGTGGGAGATTGTTGACAGGGGCACTGCGGACGCGCGCACCACATCGAAAAGGTTGAAGAAAAAGGAGAAGGCAAAGGTGTCACTGATCCGCATTCTCTGTTTGCTGAGCGCTGATTACAGCGCACGAGAATGGCAGGTTGCACGCAGAGCCTTGATTCACAAGACATTTATGATGCATTGATATTTGCAAATGAGGAGACTCTCAATTCCCATGTTCCCGGCTCCATGGGAGGCCATGAGTCCACAAGAAACGTCCGAGAAGTACAACTTGAAGCAGTTGTCAAATTTTTCGTGGCATACTGCACGTATATACGGAACAAATCTGAACGCTCGTACGCTCTTGTTTAAAAAATGCGTCTGAAGACTTGGGGTTTCAAACAAAGGAAGCTTCACACGCGTGATGTTCTCATACCTCAGGCTGTGGACAGGGAAGTCCACTGTCAGCAACGAAGTCGGGAGAATGATTCACCAAATGATCACACACATGCATCAAATGTTCAACCAAATTGCGACAAAACGTGCGGCTGATGCAGTCGGCACAAGGCCTCGTTTCCCGTCTGTCTGATTGAAAGCAAAATAGCTGTGCTGTGCACCAATCCCCGCGTTGTTGTAAGCTGTTTGTACTCAGTCATCTGCTTCGTGCTTTTGCGTTTGAGACAACAATTCCCAGGCGTTTAGTACACACCAAACGACCCGACAATGCAACACAACACTTCAGCAACACGTAGATGTCTAACCACCACTTCCCTTGTGGACTCTACCACTCCTGAAACCTGCTGCACACGTGACCTATTTTGCCCAGGCCCAAGGGATGGGAACCCTGCCCAGAACACGCGTTTGAACAATGCTGCTCGTGGCGCCAAAGCTGAGCGTTCTAAGATGTCCGATAAGGGAAGGACTGTTGACGGAATGCACGAATGAGGTCTCCCATTTTGGTCGCAGAGTCTCATCGCATCACGGCCGCGCTTGCTGATGCGCTTCCTGGACAGATGTGATCTGTGGTATGAGTAATTGAGCTGAATCTGGATTATTTCAAGCGATCAGTGGGTTTCCCTGGAGAATCTACACGACGCGCATAAAACGACAATTACCGTGGGGAGTCGTAATTGCGGGCTTTGACGAAGATAGAACTTCAAACACTCCATTTCCGTGCGTGCGCGCTTTGAAGAGAACGGCATGTTGCTCGTGAGAGTCGCTCTCACTATCAGCTCATCGTGAGATTGGCAAGCTGTGGAAGAGACGAGCTGTTGCAGCAGATGAGTTCGTGTGAGTAGTGAACGTAAGTACTGAATGTAGGTCAGACAGATCCTTGGATCCCCACCCCCACGGACACCGGGGGAGAAGTTATCAGGGTTGCACAGCCTCCATAAGTACACTCTATTTAGTACCTACTTGCACCTGAGTGTTGCTCTTTGCAGGTTGCAGTCTTATCATTCTTCTTTGAGAAGGTTCCAGATTGTGCAGATGATAGGTCACTTGCGTCGTGAAAGATCTCATTCTTTACATTCAGTTCTGCTCAGAGCAAATGAGATTCAACCTTGGTGGTTCCAAACATTCTGATATCTGTCTTGCCAAAGCCGTACACCTTCGAGTTTGTTTCCGCTGGGTAACCTTTGGTCCTTGAGCCGATGTATGACATCCGCGGAAACATAACCTGCACGGCTTTTTGCTAATTTGCATTCACATCGGAAAGAGGCAGGATATCTTCGTCGCGTGATAGTGTAACCTTGTTATGTGAAAAAGTCACCACAGTATGAAACTGATATGTGCAGTGAGGGCTTAAAAGTGACAGTGAGTAGGAGTCACGTCAGGTAATAACACTCATTACGTGATAATCATAACTGCCTGCTATGCAGGAGAGGAATGCTCTTAGGTGAAGGAACATAATGGAAAGGAGCTGAGGAGTGGCTGCTCTGGGACATGACAACGTGCATGTTGCAACTGTTTCCAACGCAGCTAATGCATCAATCGGCTGGGAAAATGGATTCTTCTCGTACCGGTTCCTCTGGTGTAGCACCACCGAGAATTCACGGCGCAACGTCCACATTCTTGAGAAGTACAAACTGAAGACAACAACTCTGTACATGTTCGATTCCCACAGCATTCACGAATCATTTTGTTGATTATTAAATTACTTTTGAAAGAATTTCTGTCTTATGAAATGCTCAAATGAGAGCCATTTTGCCATGCACATTTGAAATTGCATGAAATTCAATTTGAATGTGGAACAGCTTTTTGATCAAATTAGGTTCAAATGAATCGCACAGCTTGATGGCAGACAACAAGAGAGGCTATGTGTGACTTTCAGCAAAAGCTGAAAGAGTATCCAGGGCCTCAACAGATTCTGAAAGCGGTGGGTGTGTTCAGATGTTCTGAACGTATCCTTTTGGTTCCAAGACGAAATGCTTCCTTCGTCTCATTTGGTGCAGAGTTCGTCACAGAAAAGTGTTTTTGCGCACAAAAGCAAACTACTTGAATTTTAGCTGCCATGCGTTGACTTCCAATATCCTGAACAAGCCCAACATAGATCTCCTTGTGTTGTGGTCGTAGAAGACTTTTTAGATTTTTAGTGAACAAACAGACGCCAGATTTTGTTTCTTTAATTCGCTCTGCCCATATCGGATTTTATCTTGCCCTTTCAGTGGGGAATTGTGGTAGCAAAGATGATGTTGGTTGTCAGATAATGATCAAAGAATGCATTTGTACGAATACCCTGGGAATTATAAAATATGCACATGCCCCGACACAATTCCCGACACAGCAAGGAAGTTCTATCCAACGAGGAAGGCAAGAATGACTTCGTTCCTTCGGCATTTCCTGGATTTTGTTTTCCCCTTTCAGCAAACGTTTTGTTTTGGTAGAAAATTGTGAAAAGATACGTCCAACCACACAATCTGGTCACCGCCATGAATGGTTTTCTCTTCTGTGCAAAGAGCGAGGACAACGAAAAACCAAGACTGTTCCCTTCAGGTGCCTCACAGCAAATACCTGCACTTCTTTCGTTCACTTTGAGGTGAAAATTTTAATCCTCTACATTGTCACCAACCAAACCGGAAAACAAAAAAACAAACCGACAAACCGAAGGGCATGGTCTCAATGACCACCAATGGAAAAGGCGTTTTTGACCCTTGATTGTTTCCACAAGGACTGGTGTCCTGTTCGGCTGACCAAGTTTATTCCCTACAAAAAGAACCACAGGGAGGCGTTTCTATCTCACAAATCAATAGCATACACAGAACTTTGCAAGCAATTTATAAGTATTTGCCAGGAGCTTTTGACAGAAGAGCTGTCAATTGGGCTGGATCAGTTCTGCAAATCCACTTCATGACTGCCTATACTATTTTCGGGATTATGTTTGACTCGAAGTGCCACAGCAATTGCTTTCCCCAAAGACATGGCCCTGTATTATCTGCAAGACCACCAATGTTGTTACTTAGCCGCATCAATTTGTTGCAAATATTGCCTTTCTATTCGCAGAGAGGGCGAAAAGCACCAGTGAATGTGGATGCATTTATCGATGCTTTTAGGTCAAGGCAGGTTCTTAAATTATGTCCACCATGTCCCGCAGAAACAGCAATTGCTACAGTGAGCCACTCTAAGATGCCGAATTTTTGTACGAACCGGAGCAAGGCTGGGGATGAAACTCGTTGCATGATGAAGGTCCAAGGCGAGGTCAGCTTTTCATCTGAGAGCAAAAATTGTCCTTGTGGTTTGGGCATTCAAAGTCCTCGATCGACCATGGTACAAGCAGAGACCACGTCAGACTCTCCTCATGCGTGTTTTCATTCATGAGTCTTGCACGTCGGAACCTCCCCTCACTGTTTTGTCGACGAAGCAACCCGACTTCAGTGAAGGCCCGGAGTTGCCTCGAATGGTGAAGTGGCTGCCAGGGAAATGCTGCGGACAACACGTGATTCCTTGAGCATATTGACGAAGGGATATTGAGTCCGTATTTATTTGGCTAATTTCGGTGGAGTGAGATGAGAGCGATGATATTGTCACACGCAGTGGAGCTGAGGCCACAGCCAACTCAGTTGAACCTCGCACTGCAACGACTTCAAGAGAAGGAACCACAAAAAAGCAGAGCAGCAGAGCATAAACGTTGAAGCCCTCTGCTTGATGACAACAAAGAACCATGAAGTTCTCGACAGACACCTTTGAAGGAGCATGATCTGACTTTTTTTACAGATGACACCCTGCAGCTTGAAAGAACTTTTACAGGGTAAAGCAGCAAAAATCACCTGACTGACAAAGAGCAAACAGGAATTTTTACTGCGGGACATGTTTCATTAGAGAACAACATGTCTGCGTGACTGTTACAGGTGTGAGAAGCGTTTCCATTTGAAGAGCGCTGGGAGAAAGACAGACACACGTGGGTGGAGACAAAGGCGCCCAGACGGCACTGACACAGATGATGTAATCCACAACTTTGTATCTAGAGAAAAGTGTGGGAAACTTGAGTGGTGTTGTCAGAAGAAAAACCTCACTTGTTGGAATCTACATTTGTCCATTTTCCAACTAACTCAGCCTGCTTGAGTGTCGGGGTGCACAGCATATCAAAGGTGGAACAACTGTTGCAAAGCCAAGCATTTTGCCGTTTTCTTTTCCGGTTTGCTCTTTTCCAACGCCCGTCTATGTTGCCTTTCAGGCGGTGGTTTCTTCTTCGTCACGTTCACTCAATGTGAAGGCCTCCCTTGAACATCGAGACAAAGATTCAGAGCCATTCCATTCCTTGTCATTACATTCAGAAGTAAGACAGAAAGAATTGTTTGTGACAAGTCAATTGGAATTCTCTTAACTTATTGGCATCCTGAGCATTTAATCGGCAGAAGAAACTTCCCCTGTGCCTGAGTGCGAAGTCAAATGACCTCTATTTCCCTGTAAGATTGTTCTGTATTGATCCTGACAGCTTTGCATGCACACATACACTCACCGCCCAACTGATTTGTTGGTCCGCTGGTATTTCGGGCTGCCAGAAGCAAACCACATGCTAACAGGGCTCAGAAATATCCAGCTGCGCACGTCATTTTTCACCAAAATGCAGTTGGAAGATTGAGAAACTGTAATTTCTCTCGCTCACGCGCCGCAAGTAGGGCAACAAGGTGATCAAAACATCCTTCCATGTCGATGGAGTGAACTGGTTTGTTCCTGGAACTGTACAGGTATTGGTTGGAAACTTGTTTTCACAACAGGTTGCCCAAGTGGCAAGGTGAGACTGTTTCTTGAGCCTGCTGTAGCCCTTCAGTGGAAATGAGTGTCGAATGCAGAACAGTATCCTCTGGAAGGAGTCCTCTGAAAGGGACTCTCCTTTGGCAGTCAGGAATGGCAAACAGAGGAGGGTGAGGGTGCTTCGTTGCAGATGCCACAGCCGAGCGACTGAAGGATCATATTTCGCTGCAGATTTGATTTCAACAGCTTTGCAAAAAAGACGACTGAAAGATCGTGAACGGAAACCTGACAACAGGGCTTTGGTGCCACGTGAAACTGAGCACGTTGTCTCAAAGCTGGTTGTATTTTAGGCTCCAGGCCAACAGAAGGCTCTTTGACTCCACAGGAGCAACACTTTGGTTTCCTGCTAGCAACGCATGCTCGATGAACGACGCAAATTGTTTCTCATTGACTGAACAGCAGATGTGTGTATTGACGATTGCCCAGGGGGTTTTCAGAGGGTGACAAAACCTCATCACGGCAGATTTTTACCAAGAGTTATTTTCTCGTGTTGATGATCATTTTGCAACTGTTTTCGGTTTACGAGCCGGAATCTGGAGTCCATCCATCTGAGGGACTCGTCGGTGTCGGAGGAAGCGTCGGGGCAGCTCGGACATCCTCCGTTCCTCAATGTGCAGGTCAAGTGGGAATTGTCTTCGAGTGGACAGGGCTCACACTAACTACAGATTGTCAATGGATCTGTCATATCTCTTCTACTTCATCTGTGGTTTCAGATGTGTTCTGACAATGACCAGCCTGCCCCGCATTGACGGGCGCTATTCTTAGGGCCGATCTGTAAAGCAATCAATGAGCTCTGCTTGTAAATGTGGATGGTGCACAGCGAGGCCCTTGTATTGAGTCACATCTTCTTTCCCTTGTCCCAGGAGTCAGTCCAACTAAAGACGCTTTCACCGATCAATCCACTGCACTGCGTTTTCGAAACACTGTCCATCATTCACTTTCGCTCCGTGTAGACATGTTTTCTGCACCAAAGTTCATGCTGTGCCATATTGTATCTTCCTTTTCTTTGGATTCAACGTTTGTTCGAACACGACGGCTGTTTATTTTTTGAAAACCAATTTCCTGTCCAAATGCAGCATTCGCCCAGTACATTTTGTCACGAAGCACTGAAAAGAAAGCTGCAATGATTTAAGTCCAGATTTGTCGTTTTGTTAAGTCGCTGCCATATCTTATGACAAAGAAGGCTTGACCTGACTGATCAATAAAAGCGTTGTTCCGCTGCCTGAGGACACAGCAGAACGCAGAGAGAATTCTCACGATCTGTTCGTATTCTTGACATGTGCAGTCATCATGAGCTTTGTTTCGAGCCAAAGATTTGGCTGAGTGTCGTTGTTTGAGACTAACGATATCCCCACGGCTGCTGTCTCCCTCTTCTTAACCCAGTCTGACCAATCTGCACATATTTGTTTGCCATGTCGGGAATGTTGAACACCTTGCCCCGGCCGGGCTGTTTTGTGTTGAACGCTTTTGATTTGGCCCTGAGGCCGTCTCAGCTGTTTCTTCACCCCGATCATGACGAATCGTAGACCCTATCATTCCCAATGTCTTCCAAGGGTCACTTTATTCTTGTCCACAAAATATTTCTCAATTCGGGAATGTTCTTTTTCCTTATCTGCTTCAGCAGGCGGCCTTTCTGCCAATACTGCGCCTCTTGCCCAACGCAAAATATTTTGATTTCCTTGCCTGCGTGAGTGTGTGTCCATTCAAATTGTCTCTCGCGAACCTTGGTCGTCGAGTTTATCGGGATCACGAACACGCCTGAAAGAAGAGATGGCCGACCGAGTCCACCACTGTTGTCGACACCGAAGCTGCGCGAGGATGACGCCGCGCGTGCAGATTGCCTGGGCCACGGGTCCTGTTCCAAATCGCAGTTCTCGTGGGAATCTGGCACAAAAGAAGGATCCCTGTTGCAACAGTTTTTCATGCATGTTGTTTCCGCCTGTAAAATTTTGATACGTGTTGTTTGTGTTGTGAGAGTTGGTTTGTCAGTTTGTTTCCCGGCCTAGCCTTGGGGTGCCCTGCTCAGTTTTCTCCTGCTGTAAATCTGGTTGTGGTGTTTTCATCCTCAAGTTCGGCATGGAAAAAAAACTCTCTTTGACCAGCTCTACTACCATCGAATATTTTGTTTTTGGCAACAAGAAACACGGAGAAGCCATCTTGGAGTGATAAAGGGTTTACACAGCTTCCCAGGTGTTCCTGTTTGTTGCAGCAGTTTCGGGGGATTCTCGTTGTGGTGTGCAATTTCTCTGATTACAGAGACTGAGGGCAAATGTGTGTTTGCCAAACCTTAGCGAATCAATTCCGAATCCGCATGGAATTTGGAAGGATAAAACTGGCAAAACTCTGCATACCAATGATGTTCTGGCATGCAAAAATACATCCTTGTGTGTAATTAGGGGATCAGTCAATTCCCCTAAAAGCCACGAGAATACATTGTGCTTCACGTTCGTGGATCTGATGTGATTATGGACAGGAAGAGACTTTCAACTTGCCCCCCACCTGCACATTCATCTTTTCGTTTTCTAGCTTCACTTACGAGACGAACCTGTGAGGTCACCTGACAGAAAACCTGACGCTTCTCTCACATGACCTTCCGATGGCGTGACAACACAAATTAAAAAAAAAACAATTGTGTTTGGGCTTCAAGCCGTGTTCTGAGTCATATCTTTGGCTTTGCGCACACTTGTCGCGGATTCATCAGTCTTCATGATCACTCCCACGGGGGACCTCGTTGAAAGAAATGATTAGGCACAAACCGTCTCGTCTGTTTATTGTCCACAATTTGTCTCTGATTGGTGTGGATTCGGCATGCTTTTGTCTTTTCTGTCCTTCTGTTCTATCTTTGGGAAAACCAGTCTCGAAATGGCGTCCTTTCTTGCCATTTTCTGAGTCTATCAGCAATCATAACGGCTCCATTGGGAGCTCATTTCAGACGGCGTGACATGTCCTGAAGACAGCTTGTCACTCGCGGTCAGTGGGTCCGTCATATCCCTTTAGGGTCATGGAGCTTTGCGTACAGAAGGTAATCCGTGCCTGTCGAGTTTGAAGGAAGCTACATGTGCTGCTCTGCCACCTTCGTGAGCACAAGAGCATTTCCTCCAAACGAAATCAAGCAACACTCAATGGAACTCCAGAAAGTTATGTCTGATATGGACAGCAGGAATCTCCATTTGGATCTCAGGCTCGAAACAGCAAATGCTGAGCACCTTCCGTGCTTGATCTTTGAAGACCTTGTCCGACAGAGAACAACCGGTAGAAATCGCCTTGGAGATTTTCTCAGAATTCCATGGCAAGCAAATTACCTCTGGTCCAACTGGCTCAACATTTATCCCCTTTAGGAAACAGAGACCTCAAACAAGGTCCAACAAATGTGTGAACTGAAATTGAATTCTTGCCAGAAACCTGATCGTCATGGCAAATGTCTTGAGCGTCCAGGGGACGCGAGCTCGTGACATTGAAAAAGTGAAGAACAACATGCAAACAATTTGTCGTGGCTTGTATTTTCAAACAAAATTCTGCAACACCTGCCTGCAAAAGGAAAGAAGCATTTCTATAGCCATTGTTGCTGTGTTTTCGCTGGCTTGAGCATGGCCGAAAAGGATGAGTTGGTGTGTTGTACTCGTACGTTGTGTCCTTACACAACCAAGAGCATCAACATCTCACAACTCATGTCGGTAACACACAAAAAAGACACTGAATTCAGCCAGGCTGTCTTCCTGAAATTTTGTTCCACACAGACATAATGGAGCAAAAGACTCCTTGATCGGCACTTCTGACGTTTAACTTGCAGAGTCGTTTTCATGTAAATGTTTGACTTGCCTGAGTAACATACTGCTGGTGTTAGTTTCCATTAGACTTGGGCGATTAGCTAAATTAGATGGCTGGGATGGCTAACTGCTGAGTATCGTTCTTCATTAGGAAGATGCTGTTGCCAGTCATCCCTTTGTGTGTTGTGCTGAGGAAATGCTGCTTAACTGATGGCACCTGCCAGCACCAAAAAGCTAAACTCCCACATCATCCATCTTTGTACCACCGGAGTGACAACCAAATTTAATAACGAACCACTCCACACCTGCGAGTGAAAAATGTTGATTGCTACTTCTGACGATTTCGCCTCATAATCACGTATTGGCGGAAGCTGCAGCCCTGATTTCACACACCGAGATGAAGAATTCCCTGTTGTTCCCATCGAGTTTCAAAATCCAGTTTGAGGATTCGCAACAGACGTGGATGAATGGGGGAAGGGACATAATCTCCTTGGACAATGTGAGGAGAAGATTTATCCTGCTTTCCTACTTGCCTGACCAAATTAGCATTGTACCCTCTGCCAACATTTTGTCGACATGTGGCAATTCCATGTGATCTTGCAGATTGCTTTGTGCGTGCCTGCAGGTGTGTGACCTTTTCCAGCACAAGAGACCAGATGTAGATCTTCTTTCCATGAGTGCTGTTGCTGGCAAAACGATGTCCGTGCACGACCGTCGCGTGTGGCCACCCCAACGTTGACACAGATTTAACGAAAAAGGCATTGAGATGAACAGGAAAGAAATGTGCATGAGATTCGTTAGAGCTTGATCAGCAGGGTCGTTGCGTTGTACTCGTGTTTACACCTGCTTGTTGCGTGTTCGATCATGATGCATCGCCATGCTGCATGAGATACGCGCTCTCCTCTCATTGAACCCGATTTATTGCCAATAAAGTGTGATTATGATCTCTTAAAACGACACTGTGATTCATTTCTGCAGCGACAGCGCATGAAAGGATTGACATTTGTGGGACAGTTGCACCTGCTGTTGGACTGCTTGATTATTTCCCCGGGAGCAGCCGCTGAGGCTGTGACCGACTCGCGCAAGGAAGGCTGCCGGCTGGTTCCTCGACAAAGAGCGGTTGAGAGGTTGAAGATGGTAGCAGAAAAAAACGTACTGTTGCTGCTGAACCAACAAACAACGAAAAAGGCCAAGAAATTGTTTTGGCTATCGACCTCTGCAGCACATAAGAACCTACCAGTTTTCAGACTGGGACCTTTTTCGCCCCAACCAACAACCGCTTGTCACGTTAACACCCGTAGTACCCGCAGCTTTAGCTGTGGGTGGTTGTGGTTTTCACCAAAAAAAGTGCGGTGATTTTATTTCAAAGCATTCAAACTTGAGCCGCAGACGTTTCCCACAGAAGCAGGTAAGAAGTGCTGCAGGCGCTCACGAAGAAGCCCTTTGGAGCACGCTGTGTTCGATTTTTGCGATGACCCAGACCACCCGAGCTCACTCGACCGCCAGATCACACGTGATTTGCTTGACCTCATAATCTGTCATGAATCAATATCTCTCAAAGGAAAAACTAATTTTCTCAACAACAAAACGCTCTTTTGTCTCTTTTGTTTGCATGAAGATGATGAGATGAATCTCAGCCTGCTCACAATTCAAATCTTGAAGTTAATATTTTGCTGTATTCAACGGCACGACAAACGACGCGATATCAAGGCTTTGTCTGCGCCATCTGCTGCACCACTGTGCTTTATGAGAACCTGGAATTTAATAAAACATATTTAACCAGCTGAATCACACATTCGTTCTAGTTTCATACAAACAACACGAACGTGTGTGCTTTGCTGAAAAGTAACTGTGCACTTTGTAAAGATTCATTGGGTCAACTTCACCGTCGTTCAGTGTTGGCCCAGCTTTCCCGATGCTGCACAAATCAAGCAGACAACGATCAAAGGATGCCAGGTTATCCGCATCAGGCAACCTGTTCATGGCAAAGCGGTCCTTCCACTGGCGCGGAAATTTGTTGAAGCGCACTCACCTTCTGTGTACCAATACAGTCGGTACGTGGAAACATCTGAGGTGGGGAAGAGGAGGGCTCAACTCATCAATATCAATCCACGTCTGAGGGAGGAAATGGACCATTGTTTCATCTCCCCACTCGCAGCAAAGATTCTGCTTTTTTCCTCAGGACGCGCAAAAGAGTTTCTCCTTGTGCTCAAGCGTGACCGTCATGCGACGGCGTGCTTCTCGAAAGAAACAAACAAAATACAAAGCACTGGTCTGAAGGATATTTGACACGGGGAAATCTGAGGAAAATTACATTCAGACAAGGCTAATCAAGTTGTGCGATGAAATATGTTTGTTGGAAGTTCGCACACGGTAACCCAGCAGTTCTCATATTGCAGCAGGTCCGCCGCTTCGCATTGAATGCACGATCCTGGTCCGACCACTCTTTGCGCTCAGGAAATGTGTTGCTGAGGATTTTTTCTCTCGTGATCTGCGCTTAACACTCTATCAATGCCTCATCACTCTTGATTATGACTCCCACGAGTAAATCCATTAAAAGGGCTTTGGACTGCGGTGGCGTCCCACATGCCTACGTGGTCAGACGAATGCAGTCAACTGGAAAGAATTGCAGAAACTAGTGGACTGCAATGGCTTTAGCCAACGTCAGGACCGCTCGAACATGTTCGAAAACTCTATTTCTCAGGTGAACACGAAAAGGACCACTGTGTGCAAGAGAAATCTGACCAAATGTGGATTTGTGCACTTTTGGAACACGTATACCATTTGTGGCACAAAAATTGTCTTCTTGCAGGAATTCCTTGCTCAGAAAAGCGACGCAAATCGTCCAATTCAACGGTTGAACTGGACCAGCTTGAAGCTGAAGGAAATGTCGTCACAGCAGCGGACAGATGTTGAATGGACAGGCATGACAACAATTTCTGGCTCAACCTCGGAAGTCTTTGTTGGCCGTTATTGAGTTTCGGCCGCAGCTGAACCGGAGTCAGACATGTAACTGAATCTTGCAATCCATTTCGCGTTCCCAGTTTTATCTGAAGCTTGACCCAGATTTCTGTCAGTGTAGCCGCACCTCATGGCTCCATCACGAAACATCAAGAACCATGAGAATGGGCTTCGTACGAGGTTCGCTTTTTATTTGGCCGATCCACTGCGCTCAGAAATGATCGGAGATCTATCACTTTTTGGAAACATGTTCTTCAGTTACC
>JAAUXT010125979.1_pt1 | contig 24668 bp, 22 predicted proteins | sample 7278171 | NCBI WGS metagenome assembly JAAUXT01 (sample SAMN14350112, study PRJNA611818) | marine sediment metagenome | isolation source: surface marine sediment (1.8m) | place: French Polynesia: Moorea | collected 2018-08
CGTGACCGGATCGGATCGCCAACGGCGCATTCGCCTTGGGGCTCACACAAACCCAATCGATACCCGCGGGGGCGGATAGGGTACCGTTGGTCTCCACGGCGATCTCGAAATCCCGGTCGTGGAGGGCGTCGATGAGCAGACCGTCGAGTTGCAGCAGCGGCTCGCCCCCGGTACACACCACCAACCGCCGAGCCCGTGGGGAAGCGCCCCGGGGCCAGGTAGCCGCGATCCGCTGCGCAAGGGCCTCGGCCGAGGCAAACTTACCGCCGCCCGGGCCGTCGGTGCCGACGAAATCGGTGTCGCAGAACGTGCAGATTGCCCCTGACCGATGCTGTTCCCTGCCGGACCAGAGATTGCACCCGGTGAAGCGGCAGAACACCGCCGGGCGGCCGCTGTTGGCGCCCTCGCCCTGGAGGGTGTAGAAAATCTCCTTGACCGAATAGGTCATCAGCCTATCCCGGCAACGCCGGACCCGCCTCGCCCCAACACAGCACCGTACCACATCCGGGGGTCTCGAGCAGGTCGATGCGCTCGAGTTGCGGCAGCCGATCCGTCATCCGTTCGCGAATCCAGCGGACCAGGTTTGCGGCATCAGCGTCATCGAGTCCCGGGAGTTCGTTCAGCAGATGGTGATCCAGTTGCCGATAGAGGGGTTGGAAGCATTCCTTGACGTCCCCGTAGTCCACGGTCCAGCCCATGAGCTCGTCCAGGGGAGCCGTCAGGTGCAGCCGGATCCGATAGCTGTGCCCGTGCAGGCGGCGCCTGATGTCACCGGCCGGTGCCTGGACAAGGCGCAGTGCGCTCTCGAAGCGCTGCTCCTTCCAGATCCGGTAGTGATTGCCATCGTAGTGGCAGCCCGCCGTGACCGTTTCGTAGACCGTGATCCAGGAAAGGGCCGGTAGCACCGGTTTGAGTCGTTGCCACAGCCAGCGGCAGAGCATCTCGCTGGTGGGGTTCTCGAGGCCCTGCAGATCGTTGAGGCAGGCATAGTGGAGGTCGGTATGAATGGGTTTCCACAGCTCGCCCAGGTGGTCGAAGTCCACGCCCATGTCGGCCTCCCCGAGATCCTGATCCGCGTGCAGGATGACTTCGAACCCGTGCCCGTGCATCCGCCCGCACGGGTGGCCCACGGGCACATGGGGCAGTTGATGGGCAGCCTCGAACCGAAACCGGCGCCAGATGTGGGCGTGATCGTCGCTGTCGAGATCCGCACCCTGATCCCGGGTGCTCTGGACGCCAACGGATTCAATGCCGGGTAGATCCAACCGTGCTCGTATCCAGCGAGCCAGGTTCTCGTCGGTGGGTACCGGCAGATGGCTATTCAGGTCGCTGTAGTCGAGGGGAGCGATACAGCGGGCGAGGGCGGCCTGCAGGTCACCGGGTTCGGCGCCCGGAAATCCTGCCCAGCCATCCGGAAGGACTGCCCGCACTCGGGCCAGGAAGCTATGCCCATGCAGCCGTCGCGAGCGGTGCCCTGGCGGCAGGACCGGCACTCGGCAAGCGGCCTCGAATGGCGCCGTGGCGATGTGAAACAGCCTTTGATTCATTGGTTGGTTTCTCCGGGGTGTTCCGGGGGTTCTGGTGCCCCCACGAGCTCGAAGATCTGCTGCCGCAACCACTGATTGGCGGGATCCCTGTCCACGCTGCGATGCCAGTACAGGAACAGCTCCGATGACTGCAGGACAAACGGCAGCTCAACGATTCGCAGGGGAACATTCAGCTGCAAGGTTTTGGCAAAGGAACGCGGTACCGTCAGTACCATGTCAGTCTGACTGACCACCAGAGCCGCCGAATAATAATGCTGAGTTCTGAAACCGATCCTGCGGCGGTGGCCCCGGCGCGCCAGTTCCACGTCCTCCAACCCCGGCCCTTTGGTCCGGGAGGATACCAGTACATGCTTGAGAGCCAGATAACGCTTCAGCGTCAAACGATCCCGGGAAAAGGCATTATCAAGGCGGGTAACGCAGACCAGCCGATCCTGTAGGCTCAACTTTCGGTAGCAAACATTCTCCTGTACGTTGACCAGAATCTCCGCCGCCAGGTCCAGACGCCCAGCGGCCAGCTCGTTGAGCATCTCTTGCCTCGGCACATTCTGACATTGGAGATCGATACCTGGTGAGATCCGGTCGAGCACCGCGGAGAGCCGTGGTAGCAGCATGACTTCGAAAATATCCCGCAGGCTCAGGCGAAAGGTTCGCACGGCGGTGGCCGGCTGGAATCGATGACCCTCTTGCACGACACCCTGTAACACCTGCAGCGCCTGGCGCACCGCTTCGATCATGTTGCGGGCCATCGGCGTAGGGTTGACACCGCGACCGGTCCTGACGAAGAGCTCGTCATCGAAGGTGTCCCGCAGGCGGCCGAGGGCGTGGCTTACCGCCGGCTGGGTCAAGTGCAGCAGCTCCGCCGCCCGACTTATGCTGCCCTCGGTGTAAATGGCATCGAAAACCACGAAGAGGTTCAGATCAACACGGGAAAGTTTCATAGGTCGCGCCAGGGGTTCGGAAAATTTCCAGGCGATATTGCCGGGAAATTGTAGGATATTATATTTAATTATTTTAGATTATAAATATTATAAATTATGGTTATCGCCGGGGCGGCCGATTGGTAACGGTGTCCGGGGGGGGTTGGTCTGCGTTGATGCTGCGACCGGCCCGGGGTACTCGGTCGCAGCAAGGTTCGAGTTGACCGCTCGCCGGTATACTCTAGGCGCTGCGCAGCCAGCGTGCCTGTCCATGGGCTTGGGGGGCCGCTTTCTCCAACGGCGGTAGTATGGGCTCCCGGCGACACAGGGGTTTGGTGAATAGCATGTGCACATCTCCCAGGACGCGTTCTTCGAATCCGCCCTCGGTATAGCACAGGTAATACTCCCACATGCGGATGAAGCTCTCCGGATAGCCGAGGGCGCGCACCGCTGCAATATTGTCGAAGAACCGCTCACGCCAGTGGCGCAAGGTGGTGGCATAGTGCGGACCGATGTCTTCCAGGTGAAACAGGCGCAAATCGGTCTTGCGGGCGACCGAGTCGGCCATGGCCGTCACCGAGGGAATGAAGCCGCCCGGAAAAATATACTTGTGAATGAAACCCGCTGAACCCATTAATTCTTTATAACGTTGATCGGGAACAGTGATGGCCTGGAGCAACATGGCGCCATCGGGTTTGAGCAGGCTGCTGCATTTCTCGAAGTAGGTATCCATGTACTTATGGCCGACGGCCTCGATCATTTCGATGGATACCAGCTTGTCGTACTCGCCCTCGAGATCGCGGTAGTCCTTGAGTAAGAGGGTAATACGTTGCTCGAGACCTTCGGCTCTGATCCGCTGCCGGGCATAGTCATACTGCGCTTGGGAAATGGTGGTTGTCGTGATGTGACAGCCGTAGTGCCGGGCCGCGTGGATGGCGAAACCGCCCCAACCGGTGCCGATCTCGATGACGCGGTCTTCAGGACGCAGATCCAGCTTCCTGCAGATACGGTCGATTTTGGCAAGTGATGCTTCTTTCATGGACGCTTCGGGATGCTCGAATATACCGCAGGAATACATCATGGTATCGTCGAGAAACAGGGAGAACATGTCGTTACCCAGATCGTAGTGGGCGGCGATGTTCTTCCTGACGCCCTTGCGGCTGTTGCGACGCATGGCGTGGATGAAATCGTTGAACGGTTGAGTCAGTTTCGCAAGGCCGCTATCCAGACTGTCGAGGACATGGCGATTGCGAATGAAAATGCGCACCAACTCGGTCAGGTTGTCGCATTCCCAGAAATCTTGCATGTAGCATTCGCCGGAGCCGACGGTGCCGCCAAAGCCGATGTCCCCCCAGAAGCGTGAATCCTTGACCGTTACCCGGGCGCGCCAGTTGCACTCCGCCGTGCAAAACCCGAATCGATGGACTTCGTCCCCCTCGACGATCGTCAGCTCGCCGTACTCGATTTTCTTGAACAAGGACAGGAGCACTGTCTTGACCCCTTGATCCAACCAACCGATGGTTTTGCGTTTGCGTTTGATTTCGCTCATGGCGATCAGATTGTTTTTCATGGGCTTTTCACCGTCTCGGGTGCCTCTTCTCTGTGGGGATGTTGAAACACGGGGGTTTTCTTGAGCCACAACCTCAATGCCTCGAAGTAAATGGCCACGATGACCTTGGCGGTCATCAACGGAAACTGGACCAGGACGCGGGCGAGGGATGCGCTGGAGATTTCCTTGCGGTTCATCACCAGAGTCGCGTCGAAAAACTTGCTGCCTTCCGTTTCGATATGAACCAGAAGACGCTCCCGGGGCTCGGTCAATCGCCAGCGGTAGCGCATGTCCAGGTTCATGAAGGGGGATACGTGGAAGCGCTTGTCGATTTCGAAGCGCTTCTTACCAGCACTGCCGGTATTCATCGATTCATCCAGCACGTAGCAGTGCCGTTCGCCCCACGGAGTATTGTTCACTTCCGCCACGATGGTTTCGACCCGTTCGTCGCCACGGTCGAAACAGAAATAGAAACTGACCGGGTTGAAGCCATAGCCGAAGTAGCGCAGGTGGGTCAACAGGCGGATGGGACCCGCGGGGCGTTTCCCGGTTTCGGCTTGCACCCGATCACGGACGGCCTCTGACAGGGGTAGGGCGGGATTACCGAGGTGATCTTCACGCTTGAACCAGGCGAGATTGGGGCCTCGTACGGACCACAACCAGCGCTTGCGGAATACGGTGTCCAATTCGCCCAGGTCGAGGTAGACCTGAAACAGCTTGTACGTAAAGGCATGCTCCCTCGGCGCGAAACGCCGATGCCTAACTTGCCCGACGTAGAGGCAACTGTGCATGGGTTCGCTCCTGAAAGTGATCGAGGGCTTGGAGGGCGCTGACGACGCCGTCTTCGTGAAAACCATGTCGCCAGTACGCACCGACGAAATAGGTACGATTGACGCCGTTGATCTCGCCCTGGCGCTGCTGGGCTTTGACGCCTTCGATGGTGTACACGGGATGGTGGTAGACCATGCGTTTGAGGGTCCTGTCAGGGTCGATGGTATCCGTGTTGTTCAGGGTCACCAGGAACTGATCCGTCGCCGGCAGATTCTGCAGGATATTCATGTTGTAGGTCAACGCTACCCGGTTTTCCCCGCCTTCCAGAATATGGTAATTCCAGGACGCCCAGGCGGAGCGGGCATTGGGTAGTATCCCCTGGTCGGTGTGGAGCACGACCTCGTTTTTCTGATAGGGGATGGCGCCCAGGATCTCCCGCTCCAGCGGTGTTGCATCTTTCAGCATCCGCAGTGCCTGGTCGCTGTGAGTGGCGATGAACACTTGGTCGAAGTTTTCCGTCTGGCCGTCAGTGCTGACAACCTGCACGTGAGTCGGAAATCGGTGTACACCGGCGACCGGACATTCGAGGCGAATGCGGTCACGGAATGGGGCGATCAGTTTTTCCACGTAGTTTTTCGAGCCGCCCTTGATCGTATACCATCGCAGCTGATCGTTGACACCCAGAAGGCCATGGTTTTTGAAGAAACGCACGAAGTAGCAAGCCGGAAAGGCGAGCATCCGTTTCGGGTCGGTGGACCAGATGGCCGCCCCCATGGGAATGATGTACTGCTCGATAAAGGCGCGACTGTAATGGGCCTTTTCCAGGTAATCGCCCAGGGTGAGGGTCTCGTCCCAGTCCTGCAGAAGTTCCCGCGATTGTTTGAAGAAACGCACGATATCGAACAACATCTGATAAAACCCCGGGCGTAACAGATTGCGACGCTGGGCAAACACTTCATTCAAACTGCCGCCCTTGTATTCCAGTTTCGTCCGTTCGCATTTGACGCTGAAACTCATGGTGGAGGGCTGGATTGCTACGCCAAGCTCCCGGAGCAGCCCGAGAAAATGGGGGTAGGTCTCATGGTTGAACACGATGAAGCCGGTGTCGATGGCGTAGCGTTTTCCCCTCCAGTCGATGTCATGGGTGTGGGTGTGACCGCCCACGTAATCGTTGGCCTCATAGACCGTCACCTCATGGTTCCGGGCCAGGTGGTAAGCGGCTACATTACCGGCGATACCGGTGCCGATGATAGCGATTCTCATGTCAATCTCCGTCGTTCAGGGTAATGGGTTTCATCGTGAGCTGGCTTCTCCACGGATAGCGCTACCTTTGACTGGACCGGGTAGGAATGCATTGGTCTGTTCGATGTACTCGCGGTAGGCGGGGCGCCGCTCCTGGATATCCTTTTCCAGCATGGCCACGCCCGAGACCCGGAGCAACAAAAAGGTCATCAGAGCCGGTGCAAAGAACGACCACCAGCCCCCGGCCGCGGCTGCCATGGCGAAATAACCCCACCAGATGCAGGCTTCGCCAAAATAGTTGGGGTGACGGGTGTAGTGCCACAGGCCGGTATTCAAAACTTTGCCGCGGTTGCCTTCATTGGCCTTGAACCGCATCAACTGATAATCACCGCCGGCCTCGAACACCATCCCCACCAGCCATAACGCAACACCCAACCCATCGAGCCAGCCGAGCGGTGCGGAGCTGTTTACCGCCAGCAGAAGGGGCAGGGAAATGATCCAGGCCAGGATGGCCTGCAGGCCAAACACGATGTAAACGCTTTTGAAGACGAAACCGGGCTCATTGTTGGCACGAATCTGCTGGTACCGATGATCCTCGTCCTTGCCCCAGTTGCGGATAGTGATGTAGCCGGCCAGACGCAGCGCCCAGAGGCTCACCAGGGTCAGCACGAGCAGTGTTCTGGGGCCGGTATTGGTGGCCAGGACGGCATAGACGGCGGTGGCCAGAAGAAATAGGAGTGACCACAGGCTGTCGACGATGCTGACGTCGCGCTTGGGAATGCTGATCAGCCAAAGGACAACGGCAATAATCAGCAGTGCTGCCAAACCATGGAGATAAATGCTGAAGTCGAACATAGCGTTTTTCCTAAGCCACCGTCTTTTGATTGAACGCTGCGCCGGAGTCGATCGGGAAATTCATGACCCACCTCGTTGTCGACCGGGTGAGCCCTTGAAAGGGCGCTCGAACAAATAATGGCCGACCCACCATTGTCGTCCCCGGTCGTGACCGAAGAGCTCGGCGCAGGCCATGAAGAACATTCGCCACCGCATCCACCACTGTTGGGCGTGTCGTTCGCCGTAGACCTCGGCCAGGATCGGCCGGATTTCTCCTTTCCGAGCGTCCATCTTGGCCAACCAGGCGTTACAGGTCTTCTCATAATGGGTACCCTCCCAACGCCAGCGGCGTATGAGTTTCAGATCGTCCTGAAAATAGAGAGGTAGGCCATCGCTGGGCATCATGCCGCCCGAGAAAAAGTGGTGCGTCATCCAATCATCATCACCCTGGTCTTCAAAGGGGTAAGGTACGTCCCGGTGAACGAAGATGTGCTTGAAAAAGCGACCACCGGGTTTCAGCCAATGATGAATGCGTCGATACAGCTCGCGGTAGTTGCGCATGTGCTCGAACATCTCCACGGAAACGACGCGATCGAACCGCGCATCGGTATCGAACGCATTCATGTCGGCGGTGATGACCTGGACACGGGCGTGGTTCCTGTTGCGGAGCTGTGCCTCGATGAACGCCCGCTGGGAAGTCGAGTTGGAGACGGCCGTGATGCGGGCGCCGGGAAAACGGTCCGCCAGCCAAAGGGTCAGCGATCCCCACCCGCAACCGAGTTCGAGAATATCCATACCGTCCTCGATGCCGGCGCGCTCGCAGGTGATGGCAAGGGCAGCGGTTTCAGCGCCATCAAGGGTATTCACATAGTTGGGCCAATAGCAACTGCTGTACTTGCGTCGTTTGCCGAGCACCAGGGTGAAGAAGGCTTCCGGCAGCTCGTAGTGCTGTTCATTGGCCCTGTCCGGAACGAGGGCAACGGGGGCTGCATCCATGGACTTGACAAAAGCCTGCTCCATGGCCATTTGTTGCTCGACATCGCCCGTGGCCAGCTGCCGCAGGCGTTCGCGCAGAAGGCGACGGATGCCGGCTCGAATCCAGGGGTCTGGAATTAATCCCTGTTCACTCCAATCAATCGCCTTCGCCGTTGCTGTGCCCATTGCCGTGCTCCTCTAATAGTGACTGTCGGGGAGATTTGCTTATGTGATGGTTTTTTCAATTTAGCTGCTAAAATACCTGAAAAAAAGGTATACAAAAGATTGAATATAGTCAACCTTTTTTTGTATTTTATTGAACTATTTCAAATTTATTGGATTTTTATATCTACATAAACTTTACAAACGAATGCGTTAATGGGCACACATTAGCTGGACGATGGGTGAGAGTGATAAGCGGGAATTGACGAAAAAATGACGGTACAGGTAACGACTCACCTGTACCGTCACTGCCCAATGATGGGGAATTGGAGGGAGGCGTTAATCGTCCACCGGAAGCCGACTGGGTAATTCTCCAGCAATCATCGTGTTAGACAGCGGCGTTCAGTAGGGCATCACGCTCCGTCACCAGGGTGGCGGAGCCTGGTTGCAGGCGGTAAACCCGGTCGGCGGCTTCCACCAGGGCAGCCTGATGGGAGATGGCCAGAATGGTGAACTGGCCACGCAGGACCTCCAGGGTTTTGCAGATGGCGGCTTCACTGTCCGGGTCCAGGGCGCTGGTGGCCTCGTCCATGATCAGCAACCGCGGCCGGTGTACCATGGCCCGGGCGATCATGATGCGTTGCCGTTGTCCGCCCGATAACTTGGTGCCACGCTCGCCGACCATCTCATGGAGGCCCCGAGGGAGTGCGGTGACGAACTCCCAGGCGCCTGCCGCCTTGAGGGCATACTCGGCGTCGGCTTCATCCAACTCGGGATCACCCAGGGTGACATTGTTGATGACCGTATCGTGCAGCAACAGAGTCTCCTGGGGTACGTAGCCGATCAAGCGCCGCCATTGGCGTAGATTGAGCGAACTGAGGGGGAACTCGTCCACCAGCACCTGACCCTGCTGGGCGGTCAACAGGCCGGTGACGAGGTCGACGAGGGTGGTTTTGCCCGTACCCGACGGGCCCACCAGCGTGGTCAATGCCCCCGCCGGGATGGTGAGCGAAAGCGCCTGAAATATCTGCCGGCCTTCGTAGTTGAAGCTAATGTCGCTCAGACGGATGGATTGCTCCAGGGTGGGAACCACATCACCTTGAAGCGACTCCCGGGCGCCTTCGGCCTCGCGAATGGAGCGCTGCAGCGACCAGAAGGCACTCTCGCCGGTGACCGTTTTCTGGTATTCCCGTTGTACCTTTCCCAGGTGAGTCAACAGTCGTAGTAGCACCAGCACCAGCACCATCACGTTGGTCAGGGCCAGCTCCCAATAGCTCATCGAGAAATAGATGCCGCCCGCAATCAGCACGGCAAACAGGGATTCCTGAACCGCCTTGAGCATCTCCTTGCTCAGAACTTCACGCTGTAACGCCCGGTTCAACTGTTTGGTCTCCGCCGTCAACACCGCATCGGCCAAGTCCTCCCGGGCCATGGCCTTGAGGGGTTTCACCGATTGCAGGGTGTCGGTGAGTCGGGCCAGCAGTGAGCGTAACAATTTGGTTTGGCGTTTGCCCGCTTTGCGGGACATCTTGACCAGAAAATGCGAAATCAGCAGCAGAAGAGCCCCGGCGACAAGGCACACCAGGGTTGCCTGCCAGGATACCAACAGGGCTATGATTATATAAATGGCGGCATGAATCCCGAGGGCGATCAGGGTGACGCCATGGGAGAACGAATCACTGGCTCTGATGGCTTCGGATGTCATGGCGTTGGCGATTCTGCCAATCGGCTGGTTGATGTAATATTCCCAGCGGCTCGTCAGCATGGCCCGCAACAGCGCCAGCCGCAGGGATGTGGTCACGTGGGCGACGGCATAGCCCACCTGCTTCTTGGCAACCATCACCAGGACGTTCTTCAGGATTACGCCGGCAACGACCACCACCAACAGGGCTCCGATAGTGGGATTGACGCCCAGGCTCGCTAGAAAACCGTTGATAAACTCGCTGATGACGTCACTGTCTTGTTCTTCCCCGGCGGCGGTTGCACGCGTGCCGATGGCAGTATTCAGCAGGGGCAACAACGCGGTCAGACTGATGCCCTCCGCTACGCCCGCGAACAGGAGCGCGAGGAGCATGGTGACGGTCTGTCCGGGATACTCCTTGGCGAAGGTGATCAGTACACGCATGTCGTGGGCTTATCCGGTGGTTGGGCTGGGTGTCGAAACCGGTGGCGTGGACTTTCAGGTGCTCGCGGCAATCGCCTCACGCAGCGAAGCGAAGGCCGCGATGATCCGCTCGATTTGCTCGGGCGTATGGGCGGCGCTCATGCTGCAGCGCAGGAGACTGACGCCGTTCGGGGCCCCAGGGGGAAGGACCAGATTGACATACACACCCTGTTCCGTGAGTTGCTTCCAACAGGCGATCGCCTGCTCCCGGGAATCCATGATCACGGCAACCACGGGGCTCGGCTCCGGGCCCACCCGAAAACCCAGCCCCTGCAGTCCATCGTAGAGCCTGTGGGCGTTACGCCAAAGACGTTCCCGCAGATCGGTGCCGGTCTGGAGGATGCGCAGGGCCGTCCGTGTGGTGGCGATGGTGGCCGGCGAGGGTGATGCCGTGAACACGTAGGGGCGCATGGCGAAGCGAATCGACTCCAGCTCCGGTAGCCGGCTGACGCAGAAACCACCGATGCCAGCGAGGCTCTTGCTGAAGGTGCCGATGATGAAGTCCACCTCGTTCTGCGTCCCCGTGGCTTCGGCCAGGCCCTGACCCGTTGCGCCGAGCACGCCCAGGGAGTGGGCTTCATCCAGGGCCAGGTAGGCGCCGTATTTGCGTTTGACGGCAACGATGTCCGCCAGGGGCGCGGTATCGCCCAGCATGCTGTAGATGCCCTCGACCAGTACCAGGGTTCTGGTGGCCCGGGGGCCCAACCGTCGCAGGCGTTTGTCGAGATCCTCCGGGTCGTTGTGGCGAAAGCGAATGACCTCCGCATCGCTCATGCGGCAGCCGTCATAGATGCTGGCGTGGCAATCCGCGTCCAGGAGGATCACGTCATCGGCTCCGGCGACGGTGGACAGGATGCCCAGATTCGCCAGGTAGCCGGTGGAGAACACGATGGCCGAGGAGCAATGGTAAAACGCCGCCAACTCTTGCTCCAGCGCGGCATGGTCCGCGTAGGTGCCGTTGGCCATGCGCGAACCGGTGGTGCCGGTACCCTGTTCCCGCACCGCCTCGGTGGCCGCTTCGATGCAGCGGGGGTCGAAGGTGAGTCCCAGGTAATTGTTGGTGCCGGCCAGTATGGTGGGGTGTCCGTTGATGATCCCTTCGGTGGCCGAGATAATCTGTTCGGTGACAACGCCGAACGGTGTGATGCCCTGTTCCGTCAGCTCCCCGCGTGCCCGAGCGATGGTTTGAAACTTATCGAAAATACTCATTACGACGGCTCGGCGATCTTGTGAATTTGCAGGGATAGGTCTTTGATGGTGCGCACATCGGGCAGTATGTTCAGGGGAATAGAAATATCGAATCGATCCTCGATATTCAACAAAAGTTCCATTACCTTGACCGAATCCAGATTCAGATCCGCCACCAGTTCGGTGTCTTCGGTCAGCGTCTGCCCCGCGCTGGTAAAAGGCTGCAGAACGTCGTAGATGGTCGTCAGGATGTCATCGTAGCTTGGCATAAAATACTACCTTGAAAAATACGATCGGCGAATGTAATTCGCGGCGGTGCCGAGGAAAAATGTCGGGATCATGTTTCTGGAACTGATTATTATTCGATTATACGGCTGTTTGCCCTGGTGGTGTGCAATTTTCTCCCGTGGGGGTGACGAATATCGTTACAGTAACTACAGTTATTCTATGCGACAGCGGGTCATTCATTGCTTCCGCAGGGTAAGATCCGGGGTCGGGAACGGAGGTTTCGTAACCAGTGGGTAAGCGTCAGTATGTGATAATGCACCGCGACGAGGTAGGAACAGCGTTGAGTCGAGCATATACGCGTACCTTGAGTGCCCTACACAATAATCAATGGTCGGTGATCGTGAAAACCAACAATGAAGAATTTGCGGGTACGACGGCGATGGGAGCGCAAGATCGACAGCCGTTGCGCATCGTGCCGGTGGAGGGAAAAAAGGCGCTGCGCCGGTTCATACGACTGCCCTGGGGAATATACGCCGATGATCCTGTGTGGATTCCGCCACTGCTGTTCGAGCGGCGCCAGCATTTTTCGCCCCGCAATCCCTATTTCCAACATGCTTCCTGGAAAGCCTGGTTGGCTTACCGGGGAGACCGCCCAGTGGGCCGCATCAGTGCCCAGGTCGATCGCCTCTATTTGGCGCATCATGACGATAGCACGGGTTTTTTCGGGTCCCTGGAGGCGGAGAATGACAGCGAGATCTTTCACGCTCTGCTGCGGGCTGGGGAAGACTGGTTGCGAGAGCAGGGCCTGCGCCGTATTCGGGGGCCGTTCAATCTATCGATCAATCAAGAAATTGGGCTGCTGGTGGAGGGTTTCGATACCCCGCCCGTGTTCATGATGGGGCATGCTCGCCCGTATTATGGCGAACGTCTGCTGGAGCAGGGTTATGCCCAAGCCGAGGATCTGTTCGCTTACCGGATTGCGCCTGAGGTCGCCTCAAGCGCCACCATCATGCGGTCCGTGCGAGCCAAGGCAGCCGGTAAGATGAGCCTGCGGCCATTGGAGCGCTCGCGGGTGGACGAGGAAATGCGAGTGCTGCGGGATATTTTCAACGATGCCTGGTCTGATAACTGGGGGTTCGTGCCCTTCACCGAGGCCGAGTTCCGGGAAATGGGCCATGGTTTGGCGCGCATCATTGATGATGGTTTCGTACAGGTGGCGGAGCTCGAGGGTGAGCCCGCGGGCATGATCGTATTGTTGCCGAACCTCAACGAAATCATCCGGGATCTCAACGGACGTCTGCTCCCCCTGGGCTGGTTGAAGCTGCTATGGCGGCTGAAACGGGCCTACCCCAAGTCGGCCCGGGTGGCGCTCATGGGCGTGCGTAAACGCTACCAGAACAGTTTCCAAGGTGTTGTGATAACGTTCATGCTGATTGATGGACTGATAGAGCCGGCCATGAACCGGGACATGGTGGATGTGGAAATGTCCTGGATTCTGGAGCGCAATGAGCGTATGTGGAGGATTATCGAATCGCTGGGCGGTGAGCGCTACAAACGCTACCGCTTGTATCAGAAGGATCTCGGTTAGGATTCCCGATACGCTGAGGTATGGCGGCAATGGCCACGGGTACATCATTCACGGCGGTGGTACTGGCGGGAGATCGTAAACCCGACGATCCGGTCGCACGCGCCGCTTCGGTGGGTTGTAAGGCGCTGGCACCGGTTGGCGGTAAGCCGATGGTGGTACGCGTATTGGATGCCCTGGGTGACAGCGCTCACGTCAATAGCCGCATTCTCTGCGGTCCTCCCTGGTCGGCCGTGAAGCAGAGTCCTGAGTTGCAGGCGGGACTGGCCGCCGAGCGCTTCACCTGGATGCCCCATGAGACCACGCCCAGCGCCAGCGCCCTGGCGGTGATGCGGTCACTGCCCGAGACCATGCCCATCCTGGTGACGACGGCCGACCACGCGCTGCTCAGTACCGCGATGGTGGACCATTTCTGCGCCCAAGCGGGGGCGCTCGGTGGTGATGTGGCCGTGGCCGTGGCACCGTTGGATCGAGTGAGGGCTGCCTATCCGGAGGTCCAGAGAACCGCCATCAAGCTCCAGGACAATGCCTACTCGGGCTGCAATCTGTTTGCCTTCATGACACCTCAGGCTCGGGCCGCGGCCGATTTCTGGCGCCAGGTGGAGAGCCAGCGCAAGAAACCCGCCCAGGTGATCATCGGTGCCCTGGGTTGGTGGATGGTATTGCGCTACCTGCTGGGGCGATTGTCGTTGCAGGGGGCTCTGGATCGGGTGTCCCGGCGCATGCGGTTGCGCGTCGGCGCGGTCGTCATGCCCTTCGCCGAGGCGGCCATCGATGTGGATACCGTCGCTGACTGGCGTTTCGTGGAGCGGATAATCAACAACAGGGCAACTGAGGCGTGATCGTCGATCGTTACTTGATTCGCGAGGTCGCAAGGCCGCTGCTGGTGTCGTGCCTGGTCCTGATGGTTATTTTCGTCAGCTACAGCATGGCCCGTTACCTGACCCAGGCGGCCGATGGCTTCATTCCCATCCAAGTGGTATTGTGGCTGGTGCTGCTCAAGACGCTCATCGCCCTGGAGGTGCTGCTGCCCATATCCCTCTATCTTTCCGTAGTCGTGGGCTTGGGTCGCCTGTACTCGGATCATGAGATGACCGCCCTCAATGCCACCGGTTTGAGCGAGGTGCGCGTTGCTCAGGCCATACTGCGTTTCGCGCTGGTGATCGCGGCCATCGTGGCGTGCCTGTCATTGTATGGTCGGCCCTGGGCCTATGGGGAGAGCTACCGCTTGGAATTCGAAGCCGAGGCGGGATTCGATCTCAACAAGCTCAAGGCGGGTCGCTTCTACGAGGGTACCCTGGCGGGGCGCACGCTGTTCGCGGAACGCATCGATCATGAGCGCCAACGCATGCAGCAGGTTTTCATCAAGAACGAGCTCAAACGACGTGCCCGGATCATCGTCGCCGAGGAGGCCTACCAGACTGCGATTGGCGAAACAGGGGCGCCGGTGTTGAAGTTTCTGCGGGGCCGCATTTATGAGATTGACCGCCACGGTGACCGTGATCACATCATAAGATTCAATGAGATGGTGCTGCACGTGGACGGTGGTGAGGCCGATCCATTGGGCTACAAGCGCAAGGCGGCCTCGACGTCACATCTGGCTCAGTCGGACCGTCATAAGGATATCGCCGAGTTACAATGGCGATTGTCGACACCCATCGTCACGGTATTGCTGGCGTTGCTCGGCATTCCGATCAGTCGTACCTCACCCCGGGCAGGGAAGTACGCCAAGCTGATCGTTGCGGTGCTGATTTATGCGGTGTACTACAATCTGAGTGCGATGGCCAAGACGTGGTTGGAAGAGGACGTCGTGGGGGCCTTTCCCGGTATGTGGTGGACGATGATGTTACTGGCGGCGCTTCTGGTCATCCTGATGTATCAGCCCGTTTGGAAGTTCTGGTTCAAACGCGGGCCGAAGCAGGCCGGCACCGGCTAGGGGCGGTTTGGGATTTGTGGAAATCGCCCCGCTTTGGAGCACAATGGGTTGGGCGGGGTGCTTCTTTGACTGAGGATTGGATTTGGGTACGCTGGATCGTTACATCGGCTTGAGCGTTGCCAGGGGTTATATCCTGGTGACCCTGATTTTGTTCAGTCTGTTCAGCTTTCTCGAGTTCGTGGACCAGCTGGAGGATATCGGCAGGGGGGATTTCGCGCTGCTGGATGCGATTATTTTCGTCCTCTCCACACAGCCCCGGCGGATGCTGGATCTGGTGCCGTTCATAGCGCTGCTGGGTACCGTAATCGCGTTGGGGGGGTTGGCGGGTACCAACGAGATCATAGCCATGCAGGCGGCGGGGATAGCACCGCGCATTATCGGCAGATCGGTGTTGAAAGCCGGTTTTCTATTGATCGTCATGGTGGCGTTGCTGGATCAGTTCGTGGTCTCGCCGTTACAGCAATATGCCCACCAGCGCCGGGAGATGCGGATTCTGGGATCGGGGGATTTGACGACGGGGCGGGGGTTTTGGTCCAGGGACCACAAGCGGTTCATCAATGTGCGGGAAATGCTCCATGGGCGTATTCCGGCCGATATTGATATCTATCAGTTCGACGACCGGGGTCGACTCGCGCTGTTTACCTGGGCGGGCAGGGCCGAGACGTTCGATTTTGCCCTCAAACGGTGGCTGCTCATTGACGTGACCCAGCGGGTCTTCAAGGAAGAAGGCCGCATCCTGCGACGGGTGGGCAGTATGCGCTGGGACTCGTTTCTGACGCCGAACCAGATCCAGGTGCTGGCGGTGCCCCCGGAGAGTCTCTCGGTGCTGGATCTTTACCATTATGTGGATTACCTTAAAAACAGCCGTCAGTTGGCGGATCGCTACGAGATGGTGTTGTGGCAAAAGTTGACCTTACCGTTTTCCGCCGGCGCCATGGTGCTGCTGGCCGTCCCCTTTGTATTCGGTCCCATGCGCTCGGTGAGCGCCGGTAAAATGATCGTGCTGGGTGCGACCACGGGTATCGCGTTGTACATGCTCAAGCAGGTCGTCGAGAACACGGGGCTGGTGCTGGGTCTCAATCAGCCCCTCACGGTGGCGATACCCATCGTGATCACCTTGGGGATTGCGTTGCTGATGCTGCGTCGAGTGGATTAGCGCCCCTTTGCGGTAAATGCCCGCGCGGTAGGGTTATCGCCCGTTCTTCCACGGCGACGAAACGGCCCTCCGCAGGCGCAAAACCCCGCACCGAGATATGCAGGCTCCAGCCGTCAGCGGTACGGCTGAGCCGGTAAAGATTATACTGGGCCCGGCGTTTGGGTTTGTGGCCAATGGCCGAGGCCGAGGGCACCCCAATGACCGGAGCGATGCCCGAGAGGGTGTCGAGTTGCGCAAAGGAGGGCCGATGAGAATGGCCGTGCAGGACCAGCTCGACGCCCCGACGCTGCAGAATTTCGCACAGGGCCGGGCTGTCCAGCAGACGCTTGCGCCACTTCTCCGACCGGGGTAGCGGGGGATGATGGACCAGCACGGTGCGGAACAAGCCCCGGCGGCCGGTCTCTTCGAGAAGGTGCTCCAGCGCCAGCAGCTGGTCCGTGCCGAGGCTGCCCGTTGCGAAGAAAGGGGGGGTAGGATGGGCCGTGGAGAGACCGATCAGCGCCACCAGGCCGCGTATGCGCAGGCTGGGGAACGGCGATGAGCCATTTGTTCGCGGCGGGAGCAGGGTCGTGAGCTGCTCATCGGAAGCCATGTAAGGCATCCACAGGGCGAAGGTCCGGTTCCAGGGCGCCCGGGCGTAGGCATCGTGATTACCGGGGATGATCGTGATCCGCGAGCCTGACCCCAGAGCCCGCAACCAGTGGCTGACCTCGGTAAACTCATGGGGCAGGCCGATATGGGTCAAATCACCGGTCACGGTGACGTGCTCGGGCTGAGTTCGATCCAGGTCCCGCACCAGGGCCGCAAGGATATGGCTCAGATGCTCCCGCCGGCGGCCGGCACGCCAGGACAAATAACCCAACAGGCGTTTATTCAGTAGATCCCGCTTGTTGACGTCCCGGAGCGACGACAGGTGGGGGTCGGACAAATGCGCAAATACCAGGGATGAGGCAAGGTCCATGGCGTGTTGGTGGGCAGGGGTGGGGGCTGGCGATGCCGGGCCTGTCTTTGCTGAATTCATGGCACTAGTATAAGATCCGTAAAACCGTTTCCTCAAATTTTACGCTCATGGTGGGGTTGCCAGCTTGAGCCGGTGAATACCATGACGCTGCCATCAAGGCTCATCGATTTGATCGCTCGCCAGAGCGCGCAGCCACCCGATCCGGGTATCAGCGCCCTGTGCGATGCGCTGTTGGCACGTTACGGCGGCGGGGCTCAGGCGATTTTGTTCTACGGTTCCTGCCTGCGCAGCGGTGATACCCGGGACGGCCTGGTGGATTTGTATCTGGTGGTCGATAACTATCGGGCGGCCTACGGAACCTGGATGCCCAGCATGTTCAACGGGCTGCTACCCCCCAATGTCTATTACCTGGAAGTACCCTTCGAGGACTCGAAGGTACGCTGTAAGTATGCGGTCGTCTCCCTGGGGGATCTTCGAAGGGGTACCTCGATACGCACCTTTCATTCCTACCTGTGGGGGCGTTTCGCGCAACCCTCGGGCATAGTCTACGCCCGCAATGATGCCGTGAGCAATCAAATTCACGGGATCCTGGCCCAGGCGGTCGTCACCTTTATCACCCGGGTGTTGCCGCGCCTACCCGAGCATTTCCGTGCCGACGAATTGTGGCGTACGGGTCTTGGCCTCAGCTATGCCTCGGAGCTGCGAACGGAGAAACCCGGGCGTGTGAACGCGCTCGTGGACCAATTTCAACCGTACTACGAGGCGTTGGCTCGGGCGGCCATGCCGGCCGTACCCTGGACGGTGAGCGTTGAGACGCCCACTGCGGGGGCACGCTATCGGGCCAGCATCTCGCCCCGGCAACGCTGGCTGAGTCGGGTCACCTGGGCGATTCGCCGGGGGCAGGGTAAAGTCCTGTCCGTGCTGCGGTTGATGAAATCGGCGTTTACGTTCCAGGGTGGGGTCGATTACATTGCCTGGAAGTTGGAGCGGCACACGGGGGTGGCCATCGAGGTGACGCCGCGCCTGAGGCGCTATCCCCTCATTTTCATCTGGGGGCAGTTTTGGCGGCTATACCGTCGCGGTGTGTTTCGTTGAGCCCCGGCGCGCGGCTGCCGGAATGCTTCTATCGACTCGGGCCCTCTCTCCCCCGGCGGGGGAGAAGGGGATTCAGGGGGCAGGTACTCGTTACCTACGCCAATTCCTCGATGCTGACATTGTGTTGGCATCCGTTTATCCGCAGTCTCATGTGCCGAACCTCGCCGCCGTTCAGACCGCCGGCTCTGTCCTGAACATCGAGGGTTAGAAAGCTCAGATAAGCTCCAGCGTCCACTGCTGGCAACCCGTGGTATCCCAGGACAATACACTACCCTGGCGGTACCAGGCGCCCAACACGATGCGTTGAGCGGGCCGGCCATCCAGGGCGAAGTCATGAATCGCGGGACGGTGAGTGTGGCCGTGAATGAGCCTGGAAACATGGTGGGTGCGCATGGTTCCATGAACCGTTTCCTGGTTGACGTCCATGATGTCCTCGGGCTTTTGCTGAACGGCCTGTTGACTGTCCAGGCGCAGCTTGGTTGCCATTTCACGCCGCTGATCCAGGGGCAAAGCCAGGATCTGGGCTTGCCACTGGGGCGCCCGGACCTGGCTGCGCAGGGCCTGGTAGGGGATATCGTCGCTGCACAGGGTATCGCCGTGCATGATCAGCGTCGGCGTTCCGTAGAGATCGATGACCCGGGCCTCCGGCAAGAGCTGTATACCCGCCCTCTGCGCGAACCGTTTACCGACGAGGAAATCCCGATTACCGTGCATGAAGTAAGCAGGGATGCCGCCGGCCGTGAGCGCCCGCAACGCCGTCGCGACCTGCGATCCCGGGACGCCATCGTCGTCATCCCCGATCCAGGCCTCGAATAGATCGCCGAGAATGTAGAGCGCTTGCGCGTTGACCGCCTCCCGTTGCAGGAACTCCAGGAAGGTCCTGGTGACGGCGGGGCGGGTGGCATCCAAGTGCAGATCGGAAACGAACAGGGTGGCCACGGGGCTAGTCCTCGGTGACTTCGACTCTCTCGATAATCACGTCGTCCACGGGCACGTCCTGGTGACCGCGGCGCGAGGTGGTGGGCAGCTGGACGATGGCGTTGACCACATCCATGCCCGTGGTAACCTTGCCGAAAACGCAGTAGCCCCAGCCTTGGGACGTCGGGGCGGTGTGGTTGAGGAAGGTATTCTCGGCCACGTTGATAAAGAACTGGCAAGTAGCCGAGTGAGGGTCCGCCGTGCGCGCCATGGCAACCGTGCCCACGCTGTTGCGGAGACCATTATTGGCCTCGTTCTGGATAGGTGCTCGGGCCGCCTTGGGCGTCATCTCCGGCAGCAGACCGCCGCCCTGGATCATGAAATTGGGAATGACGCGATGAAAAAGAGTGCCTTCGAAGAAACCGTCGCGGGCGTATTGAAGGAAATTGGCGGCTGTCTGGGGGGCTTTGTCGTGATCCAGCTCGATGCCGATAATGCCCTGGTTAGTGTGTAATTTGATCATTGGGATAGCCTCAGTGCATTGCTTGAGTCAGTCGTTCAAGGTTTCACGATCACCGTTTCGATAACCACGGGCGTTCGCGGAACGTCCTGGGGTAAGGGGCCCGCGGGGCCGGTGGGGACCTTACGGATTTTGTCCACCACATCCATGCCCTCGATGACCCGGCCGAATACCGCGTAGCCCCAGCCGCGGCGGGTGTCGCTCTGGTAGTTCAGAAAGTCGTTATCCTTGACGTTGATGAAAAACTGGGCAGTGGCGGAATGGGGGTCCGACGTCCGAGCCATCGCGATGGTGCCGCGGTCGTTCCGAAGGCCGTTGTTGGATTCGTTTTCGATCGCGGGGCGGGTGGGTTTCTGCTCCATATCGGCGTCGAAGCCACCACCCTGGACCATAAAATTATCGATGACGCGATGGAAAATCGTACCGTTATAGAAACCATCCCGGGCATACTTGACAAAGTTCTCCACGGTCTTCGGGGCTTTGGCCTCATCCAGCTCCAGCTCGATGTTCCCCATGCTGGTTTCCATTTGCACGCGGGGGCCAGCAGCCAGGGCCATGGCAGTGTTCAGTCCCAGCATCAGTGTGGCGATGATAGTTTGCCGTCGGGGCATAACAGTGTCCTCATTGGGTGGTGAAGAAAAGACAGCATGATAATCACTTGTGAGTTTTTCCGCCAAATTTTGTACCGGCGCCGGCTTTCAAGTACCATTCTCCGTTCGAGAATGCTTGGGGAATCGTTCCATGACGCTGCAGATCTACAATAGCCTTACCCGCAGGAAGGAGACCTTTATCCCCATCGAGGCGGGCATAGTCCGCATGTATGTTTGTGGCATGACGGTCTATGATTACTGCCATATCGGCCATGCCCGCGTCATGGTGGTATTTGATGTGATCGTACGCGCGCTGCGCTCCCGGGGCTACGATGTGACCTATGTCCGCAACATCACTGATGTGGACGACAAGATCATCCGCCGCGCCCGGGAGAACGGCGAGGATTTCCATGCACTGACGCAACGCTTCATCGCGGCGATGCACGAGGATTCAGCCGCCCTTGGCAATGAACCGCCCACTGTCGAGCCCCGGGCCACGGAGTCGATCCCGGCGATCATCGCCCTGGTGCGGCAGCTCCTGGAGAAGGGATTTGCCTATGTGGCCGACAACGGTGATGTCTACTATGATGTTGCCCGTTTCGAGCGTTACGGCGAGTTGGCGAATCAGAAACTGGATGAGCTGCGTGCCGGTGCCCGAGTGGAGGTTCAGGAGGCCAAGCGCGATCCCCTGGACTTCGTGCTGTGGAAGATGGCCAAGTCGGGCGAGCCCGGCTGGCCCTCTCCCTGGGGATTGGGGCGGCCGGGTTGGCACATCGAATGCTCGGCCATGTCGCAATCCTGCCTGGGCAATCATTTCGATATTCATGGCGGGGGTATGGATCTGAAGTTCCCTCACCATGAATGTGAGATTGCGCAATCGGAAGCCGCCACCGGTGGGCCGTTCGTGAATTATTGGATGCACAATGGATTCGTTCAGATCGACGACGAGAAGATGTCGAAATCGTTGGGGAATTTTTTCACGGTGCGTGACGTGCTGGCGCGTTATCAGCCGGAAGTGGTTCGGTTTTTCATCATCTCGAGCCATTACCGCAGTCCCTTGAATTACTCCGACGAGAATCTGCAGCATGCCAAGGCATCGTTGGATAGGCTGTACACCGCCCTGCGGGATGTGCCCACACCGGCACCAGCGTTGCCGAGTAGTGAATATGAAGCGCGTTTTACCGGGGCCATGGACGATGACTTCAATACTCCGGAGGCTCTGGCGGTGTTATTCGATTTGGCCCGGGATGTCAATCGGGCTCGGGAGCAGCATCGGGCCGATGGGCCAGCGCTGGGGGCTCTGCTGCGAAGCTTGGGAGGGGTGCTGGGACTGCTGCAGATGGAGCCAAATCAATTCCTCCACGGCACCGGAGCCTCCCCCGAGGCGGGCGCGGGATTATCCGCGGCGCAGATCGAGCAGCTGATCGAGCGTCGCGTTGAAGCGCGTAAGCACAAGGACTGGGCGGAAGCGGATCGGATTCGTGATGTACTAGTGCATCAGCGTATCGTGCTCGAAGATGGCGTGGAGGGCACCCGGTGGCGTCGGATTTAGGGCGATGATCGGTATCAGGTACATTGACGCAGTGGCAAATAAAACATATGATTATGCACCTTGTGCAGCGGCGGGACATCAGTCTCGTAGTGGCCTGAAGGTTTCGGGGTATAGCGCAGCCTGGTAGCGCACCTGCTTTGGGAGCAGGGTGTCGGGGGTTCAAATCCCTCTACCCCGACCAGAGAAACCCGAGCGGTTTGACCAGACTGCTTGCGCCTGTAGCTCATGCGGATAGAGCATCGGCCTTCTAAGCCGAGGGTAGCAGGTTCGAATCCTGCCGGGCGCGCCACAATTGGGCGAGGGTCGCGACAGTTATGGTGGGCGTAGCTCAGTTGGTAGAGCCCCGGATTGTGATTCCGGTCGTCGTGGGTTCGAGTCCCATCGTCCACCCCAACGTTTTTTGTGGAACTGACTGTGGTTTTAACAATATATTAAGGATGGTTGTTCAATTTTCTGGGGCCGTTAGCTCAATTGGTAGAGCAGTTGACTCTTAATCAATTGGTTGTAGGTTCGAGTCCTACACGGCCCACCACCTCCTACTCCTACCGTGTCTCGACGTTTCAAGCTTCCTTACCTGAAAACAACGGTGTTTTGATAGGATGCGTGGCACCCGGTCCATTTCGTATATAATTAAATACTCTATTTAGCACAGAAATTGTCCCTTCATATCGCGAAAGTGGCGGAACTGGTAGTTCGCGCTGGATTTAATTGAAAATGGAAATTTTTTTAAAATCAAAATTTTATTATACAATATTTAAATTATTATACGGAATTGTTTGCGGTCATTGCGTAAGCGGCACCATTCGCTGTCCAACTTAAGTTATAGTTCGTCTTGAACAATAAAAGAACACACTATGAAATACTACCTGATTTATGAAACCACCAATCTTCTCAACGGGAAGAAATATCGTGGACAGCATCAGACAGATAACCTTGAGGATGGTTACTTAGGCTCGGGGGTTATTCTTCAAAAAGCCATCAAAAGATATCGGACCTGAAAATTTCTCACGAAAGATTCTGTTTCACGCCTTCTCAGCAGATGATCTTGATTGGGCTGAGGCTCAACTGATCGATATGGCTTGGGTTGAGCGAGGGGACACCTACAATCTGATGACTGGCGGTGGCGCCAGGGGAATTCCTTCGGCTGAGACCAAAGAGATGATCTCACAGTCGCTCAAGGGCAAACCATCCAACCACGCAGGAAAAACGCACTCAGATCAAACGCGCAAGAAGATGAGCCAACGCAGGAGCGGCGAGAAGCGTAAGTCGCACTCGGACGAGCGCAAGAAGAAGATTGGTGCTGCGTTTAAGGGAAAGTCTATCTCAAAAGATCACTGTGATAAAGTGTCGAAAGCTTTGATTGGTCGTACTCTTTCAAAAGAACACAGGAAGAGGATATCAGAGGCTTTATTCCTTCAGGCTTTAAAACTAAAGAATAAAGGTACAAGACCATAAAGCGTAAAGCGTTAAATTGTGACTTTTACCACAATTATAGTCATCTACTAAATATGATATATAATTTATTTAGATAAAATCTATCATCTTTTATTAAAGTAAGGAGATAGATCATGAAGGGTGAAAGATTATTTATTGCAAGACAGATCAAGTTAGTTGAGCATTTAAACGAAGAGAAAAATATTACGATTAAATTTAAACTGGCTTTTTTGAAGTGTTTTTCAAAATTAGGTCGAGATCTCGAAGAAGTGTGTCACGATTTTGGGATAGCGGTGTCGACGGGCTACCTCTGGATACGAACCTGGAATCAAGCCGGCTATGCGGGCATTGCCGAGGAGGGACAGCGTACTGGGCGCCCGCCACGGTTGGATGACTGGGACATTATTTGGCTCAAACACCTATTACGCCAGCAACCCACGTGGACCGCCGCTGAGGTGAGGGAGTTAATTGAGCGAGAATTCGGCCTTACATTTTCACCGGATCAAGTCGTCAGGATCCTGCGCCAGCGGGTGGGGATGCATTTCAGTAAACCGTTTCCGCGGGACTATCGACGCCCGGCGGACGCCGAGGCCCAGCTCCAAGCGAGTCTCCATGAAGTGTTTATGACGTTGAAAAACAAAGGCATTAGCCAAGAGGACATCGCGCTCGGCTTCATCGATGAAGCGAGCCCGCGGAATCGAGCTAATAGCGTGCGGGTCTGGAGTTTCGAGAAAAACCCGGTGGTGGACAAGAATACCACTCACTTTAAGAGTAACACCATCGGCTTTTACGCGCTGCAAGGCGTGAGTATGCATGCTTTTCTTGCCCATTCGAAAGAAGAATCAGTGGTGAGTTTTCTCAAACAAGTCAAAGCGGCCAATGCAACGGCTAAGGCGATTGTGATCATCCTCGACAATTATAGCAGTCATCACGCCGCGACGGTAAAGAAGACGGCTGAGCAATTGGATATTTACTTGATCTATTTGCCGTCTTATTCCCCGGACTTGAATCCATTGGAGTACATATGGAAGAGTATAAAACGGATTTTATCTAGAGAATTTGTTCATACATTGGATGAGATGAAGGAAAAAATAACGGAAGAATGGAACGTGTTATCAGGATCATTTAGTTTTGCGAGGCATTGGATTTCTGAATTTTTGAAACCAGAATCATATTATAATGACTTATGCGTTTGACTATAATAGACATTACCAGAATTTACTGTGATTTAGACGATTTTTATAATGAATTTGAAGAGGAATGGGAAAAAACATTCCTTGACTCAAAAGATGTGCACCAAGTTGCTATGAATGAGTTTGCGCTTTCGCCGAGTGAAATCATGAC
>JAAUXT010094012.1_pt1 | contig 24667 bp, 26 predicted proteins | sample 7278171 | NCBI WGS metagenome assembly JAAUXT01 (sample SAMN14350112, study PRJNA611818) | marine sediment metagenome | isolation source: surface marine sediment (1.8m) | place: French Polynesia: Moorea | collected 2018-08
ACTCACTCACTCACTCACTCACTCACTCACTCACTCACTCACTCACTCACTCACTCACTCACTCACTCACTCACTCACTCACTCACTCACTCACTCACTCACTCACATGTTGCTGATGTGATGGGGTTGTTGGTGAATCTCAAGAGTTTTGGGAGATGTCATTTGTGGTTTTGGGGGTGCAGAGTCCAGTTGGTGTTTTGTGCTAAGAAGCAACCAAAATGAGCAAGCAAAATAAGTGTCCAAAAGAAGCAAGTGAAATCAGCAACAAGAAGCGCCGTTTCAACCCAGCACTGCAATTGCAAAAGCTCTTGTTGGTTCTGCTTCCCCATGGCAGTTTGTGTGTGGATGGCTTTTTTCACCACTTGATGTGTCCACCAAGCTTTCGTTTTCGCGCAGAGGTTAAGAGTGCTGCAGTTTCCACAAAACGCAAACATTGCACGGCGAGCGAATTCTCAAGCAAAACACACAAACACACACACACACACGCACGCACGCACGCACGCACGCACGCACGCACGCACGCACACGTCACCCGCAGACACGCGCGCGCCACAAGTAACAGTTTTCTGGTGGGAAGGGCGTTCGAACTTCTGCAGGTGCAGTTGCATGTGAAAAGAAACTGCACAGAAGCAATTACAAATTTAAAGCTGCTCAAACGAAAAAAAAAATGTCCGTAAATAATGAAATTTTCCAGAGGGTGCTTTTTCCCAAGTTGTGGGTGCAGTTCGTGGTCGTCACCACCAATTTATTTGAGAGAGGCTGGTGATGTCGGTTGAGTCGGTGCACAGGCCAGACGACGGCCATTCGTATGCGCGAAGCGGCGCGACGCGCACCTTTTTGCATGTCGCAAATGACACTGCGCGCACTTTTACGTCTTCATAATGAGTCTGACCTGCGGTGACAAATGGAAAGTTATCGACAAGTTTGATCATATGTGAAGCGAATGATAAATTGAAATGTTAATTTTCCCCGCAATAAAAGGGAATTAGATCTAGATCTATTCCTTCTGACTTTGGTTTTGAACAAAGCGATTTTTCACGCTGGAGTTTCACTGCCGTGAGCCCGTGTCATGAAGTGCGGTTGACGTGATGAAGCTCCACAGGAAATGTAAGGTGTGTGGGCTTGACGCCGCCAGTTCAGCTGCCAGGCTTTTTTTGCGTTTGCACCGTTTTTTGTGAACCAGTGAATTGGGTACGTAACACCTGTAAAAGTTGAAAAAGTCGTAGCAGCAGATTGATTCGACTGTTGTCTGCGCGCGACAGGTGAATGAAGTTGTCGACACGACATCGAATGGAGATCTGTGGGGCAAAGTCACGAACACTCTTCAGGGCTCAGAAATTGTGAGAAAACAACTCGCGACATCCGTGGTGTGTTGATCCCAAACAACAAGACAAACGCTCAGTCCAGGAGTATCTTCTTTTCTTGTTGTAGTTCCGGACAGGATCAGCTGCATGAGAGATGACAGTCTGCTTCAACACGCCGGTCTCACCGTGTGTTCTTCCCTTGTGTGTTGCAGGCGTACTACCGGGAGGGCGTGGCGCTGCAGGCGCTCGGGCGCGATGCCGAGGCGCTGGCGGCGCTGGCGGCCGGGCTCGCCGCCGACCCCAAGTCGGCGCAGCTCCTCACCGCCATGGTGGACACCGCCGTCAGGTCCCCGCTCAAAGGTACGGTCTGCGTCAAGACGGTTTGAGCGACAAAGAATTTGTATTGTGGGCCCACTGCTTGCCGTATTGGTGCACGCAGTTTCAGCTTCTGCGACTTTCCGAATGATTATCCCGTGAACAAAAGTCGAAATAAGGGGGGGGGGGATTTCCCCTGGCTCCTCGCTGACCAAGTGTGACCGCGCTTGCAGACAAGTTCGGGCCTCTGCTGGCGGCGCTGCGCAGCATGAAGCTCGACTCGTCGCCCTTCGTCGTCATCTCGGTGATCGGGCAGGAGCTGCTGTCCGCGTCCTGCTTCTCCGCCTCCGTCACCGTGCTCGAGTCGGCGCTGCGCATCGGCTCCTGCTCCCTCAAACTCAGAGGTGCACAAACTGGGACGGGAGGGAGGGCGCGGGGGACCTCGTGTCGATGTGGTCTCGCCCAGCCCAGAGGGGCAATAATTGTAGAGTCCCTGCCCACACTGACAATTTAGATTTCTCGAGCTGTCGCGCCTGAGTCGTGAAGGACAGTTGCGCCACTTCACTTTTCAACAAGATGACACAGGTGGAGGTACAAGGTACCAGAGGCGATGTCTTCGTTTCTCCATTCTTTTGACGAGAGCGACGTCTTTTTCTCTCTCGACTGCATTCAGTCACAGGTACAAATTGCAGTTGTGGGACTGATGTGTAATTGTGCGGTGTGGCGGAGCCCTTTTGTGACCCCAAGTCTGAAAAAAGTACACTCGCGCACACATTCACCGACCACAATAGGCAGCCCAGAAGTGAAAACTTGGTTCGTTTCTGACTTGCAGGAAATCGCTTTTTGAAACTTCAACGTAGGTGCTCGATCTGTTTGTCCGTGCAATTTCCCCAGGTTTCTGCCTCAGCTAGGGGCTGCTGCCGTTGCAAGTTTTCATTCTTCCACGACCTTATTCAGTAACAGCGGTGAAATTTGTTTCAAGTGCCCTTTTTACTTTTCCTGTCTCCCGTAATTGCTGTAATTTCCACCAGGTACCGAGTAAATAAAGGTATATTACTGGGTAAGAAAAGAAATAGTGCGAATGGGGACACCGGAAATTGCCTTGTAAGTGATCCCGTGTCGTCGCATTGCTCTGCCCCGAACAGTGTGTGGTTGTCAGGGAAAACAGAGAAGGAGAGAACAAATTTAGCAAGTAGTTTTGTTGATATTCTAGGTGTGAGAAACTTGGGAAATGGCCTGCCGTCCCAAATGCGTAATTGAGAGCCAACAGTGTTTGACCTTTTTCAGTTTGCTCAAAACGCGATGCATTTAGGTCCACTAAATCTTTCGTCAGCCGTATATTTTCTGAAATTTGTCTTTCGTTTTTGCAGGTTCAGTGTTTTCAGCGTTGTCTTCTGCCCACTGGGGTATGGGTGCTCTCGACAAGGCCATTGCTTGCATGCTGCAAGACCTGGCCATCGCTAAAACTCTGGGTGAGTAATCTCTGTGTGTGTATGTATGTGTATATGTGTGTGCGTGCGTGTGTGTGTGTGTGTGTGTGTGTGTGTGTGCCCGTGTCCGTGCTTGCACGTGTGTGTGTCATTCCAGTGGCGGCTCTGCTGGCCTTGTGTTTTCAATTTGATGGAAATCCAAATGGCACGAACAGGGGGACAATACCGTCAGACAGTTCCTTTGAATCGGCGTGTGCGCATCGTGTTTTGGCTTTTTGGCGCTGGCCAACAAACGTTTTGGTTTGGGACAGGGGCACGATTTCCTCCAATGACATGCGACTGAAAGGGACAAACCCTGTCTGAAGAGGAACAAGAGGAACAAGCTGTTGTGCGACCTGTACTTGGCATGCCAATGTTGTCATGGGATATGGAAATGGCACAGCGCATCGAAATTGAGACAGGACTGCCAAGGCCTCCTTTTGATGCAAGAAATGTGACCAGCATAATTGCACGATCACGAATCCTGCTTTATGAGCAAATTAGTAGGTCGTTAAACCATCAAAACAAGACGTTGCCTACATAATTTATGATTGGAATACTGTTATTTCCACTTTTGGATGAGACACAAGAAACGGCGAGGTTGTGACCCCTTTTTTGTGCTTGCAATGAAAATGAATCTCAATCTTGTCTGCGGCCCTCATGTGCCTTGTTGCTGGGTCATTTGTCATGAAAGAGATACAACCCCAAAACCAATCACCCGAACTCGTTGAAATGTCTACTATCGTGCTTGCTTGTTAAGCTCCGCCGCAAAAGTTCACCCAAGTTTTCCTCGAGAAGCTTGAGAGAATTTCTGAAAAGTTTCTTTGTAGAAGTTTGCAAGTGGTTTGCAAGTTCGCTATGTTGATGAACCGATTGCGCGTCTCACTGCAGGGGACCAGGAGGGGGAGTGTCGCGCGCACGGCAACCTGGGCGCCGCCTACTTTTCCAAGGGCAACTACAAGGAGGCGCTGACACACCACCGCTTCCAGCTCGTGCTTGCCATGCGCCTCAAAGACGCGTCCACGGCGGCGGCGGCGCTCAGCTCGCTCGGCCACGTCTACACCGCCGTCGGCGACTACCCGAACGCGCTCGCGAGCCACAAGCAGTGCGTGCTGCTCGTGAAGCAGCAGAAGGAGAAGATCCGCGAGGCGCGCGAGATCGGCAACGTGGGCGCCGTCTACCTCGCCATGGGCGACTTCGACTCGGCGCTCGAGTGTCACAACGAGCACCTCAAGATGGCGAAGCAGCTCAAGGACCGACACGAGGAGGCGCGCGCCTACTCCAACCTGGGCAGCGCGCACCACTACAAGCGCAGCTACGACGAGGCCATCGGCTTCCACAACCAGGTCCGTCGGGGTCCTGGTCGAGGGTCTCGCTCCTGTTGTTATTCACAAGAAGCGCGTCAAAACGAAATGTGTTTGCGTGAAACTTGTCCTTGACGCTTCGCAGGTGCTAAACATTGCTCACGACATCGGAGACCGCACACTTGAAGCGAGGGCGTACGCCGGCCTGGGACACGCGGCCAGGAGCAAGGGCGACTTCGGTCAAGCGAAAGCCTTCCACGAGCAGCAACTCGACAACGCCCTGCAAACCAAAGACAAGGTGAGCGACATGAGAATCTGTCTGCGTGGTGGATGCAGGTCTGGCTTTGTTCGGCTGATTCATCTGGGAGAGAATTTCTGTTTCGTGAGGCTCGTTTCGCTCTGAGCTCCGATGTTTGCAGGTGGCAGAAGGACGCGCGTGCTCCAACCTCGGCATCCTCTACCAACTGCTGAACGAGTTTGAAGCGGCGCTGAAGCTGCACAAGGTGCATCTGCAGATCGCCAAGGACCTGGGCGACCGCGCGAGTCAGGGCCGCGCCTACGGTAACATCGGGAACGCGTACAGCTCCATGCAGCAGTACGATCTGGCCGTCAGGTTCCACAAGCAGGAACTCGCCATCTCCAAGGTGGGAATCCAGCTGCAACTTTTTCAGCTTTGTTTCAAGTTCTGTTGTCAAGCAAATGTGAAGTGGCAGCTCTGAATGAACTCCAACCAGATGAAGTGTCTTCATCAGCATTTGCAAAATATATATATTGACAGCTTCGTGCGAAAAATATTTTGGCCGCATTGCGGTGATGCAGACGCTGTTGTTGGCAGGAGGTGAACGACCGGCACTCGGAGAGCTCGACGCACGGGAACCTGGCGGTGGCGTACCAGGCGATGCGCATGTTCGACAAGGCGCTGCAGCACTACGAGCTGCACCTCGCCTCCGTCAAGGAGCTTCGGGACACGAGCTCCGAGGCGCGCGCGCTCTCCAACCTCGGCAACTTCTACAGCTGCCAGAAGGACTACGACAAGGCCATTCCCTACTACGAGCAGTACCTCTGTCTCTCCCAAGAACTGCAGGTGAGGCTGGCTTGCGCATTCTGCTCACACATCCAGTGCGGAGTTGTGTTGGTCTGAAGGCATTGGTGCATCTCTCTTCAACCTGTCCGATACCTGCGGGGCACAAAATATCGAACAGATTTTGTGCACCGAGGGTGCAACTAAATCTGAACACTACTTATTTTCGCTCAAAACAAACTGCCTCAAGTGTTCGGAGTCAGTTGTTACACACAACGAATTGTTGCTCTGTGCCAGTGACATTGCACGCAACTCAGTTTTTAGAGCAAGACTTGTGATCATCTTCTGACAAATATGAGTGTCACACGTGACTGATCGTGTTTCTTTGCTTTTGGTCTCGACACAGACATGCGATGGAATTCAAATGCCATTCAATCCGCATCGCACACACTCGTGCACAAAACTCGGTCTTGATAGTTTGACACCTGAGATTAGCTGTTGACAAGCGCGTTCAAAGAATGTTTACTTTCACCTTCATTATGATGTGTCGTCAAAATATTTGAAAGAGTTGACACATTTCCTCAGCCAACAGACCAACACACAAGTTCGCGCATTTAAACAGGAAATGGCCATGAATGACCCTTGTTTGTAGTTGTCCCTTTTTAAGCTAGAAATATTTACTTTGTTGGTGTCATGAGCGTTGGACATCAAACGTTTGGGTAACGGTTGTCTGTGTTGAAGTTCGCATTCTTGTGGACAGGTCGTGTTGTGAAGAGTCGTCATGTGCCACTGAGCAACAGGTGAATTCTGCAAAGTGTGTTCAACCCGAGTGTGATGTATTTTCTGCAGGATGTGGAAGGGGAAGGCAAAGCCTGTCACAAGCTGGGGTACGCTCACTACAACCTGGGCACCTTCAGGGAGGCGATTCGCTATTACGAGCAGGACTTGGCACTGGCCAAAGATCAGCAGGACCGCAGCAGCATGAGCAGAGCCTACTGCAACCTGGGACTCGCGCACAAGGCCCTCGGAGACCTGGACAGCGCACTTGAATGCCAAAAATACTTCCTGGCAACCAGCCACATGACCAAAAATACTGCTGCAAAATTTGTCGCTCTCGGCAACATCGGAGATGTGCTCATCAAACGAAGCAACACGGACGAAGCTTTAAAAATGTTCAACGAGCAGCTGCAATTGGCCAAAACTGCCAGTGACAAGAAGTTGGAAGGAACAGCGTACGGAAACCTGGGAGGCTTGCACAGACTGACTGGCCAGTTCGACAAGGCTCTGGGATACCACACCCAGGAGTTGACGTTGTTTCAAGAGCTGAATGACTTCAAAGGAGAGTGCCGAGCTCACGGTAGTCTTGGCAACGTGCACATGGCGTTGGGTAACTACAGCAACGCGTACCGTTGCTACGAGGAGCAGCTGGACCGCGCGCGGGATCTCAAGGACATCAACATGGAGTCGCTGGCCTACGGGAACCTGGGCATCACCAAGATGAACATGGGCAGGTTCGACGACGCCATCGGGCTCTTCGAGCAGCAGCTCGCGCTTCTGGAGCAGGTGCGCGATTCCAAGATGAAACATTCAAAAGTCTACGCAGATTGAAATGTCATTTAGTCAATAACCCACGTGGAGTGTGAAGTATTGGTCAGAGAATTCATCGTGTTTCTGTGTTTGTCATGTGCGGGGTGTGACCGATCGTGACTGACTGCGTCGCTTCAGGTGTCGGGTCCGATGCTGATGCAGGACCGCGGCCGAGCCTACGGGAACCTGGGCGACTGTTACGAGGGGCTCGGAGACTTCGACGAGGCTGTGAAATGCCACGAACAATACCTCGCCATTGCGCAGAACACGGACTGCATCTCCGGTGTGTAGCTTGGCTGATTTCCCTATTTCGCCTGGTCTTTGTCGTGTAGATTTCTCAAAGACGACTGGATACTTTCTGTCTTGCACAGACCAAGACCGAGCGTACCGAGGCTTGGGCAACGCGCACCGGGCGATGGGGAACCTGCAGCAGGCGCTCGTCTGTTTCGAGAAGCGCCTCGTCGTGGCGCACGAACTCGACAAACCTGCCGCCAAAGGTCAGCGTTGTTTGCTACAACAGAATCGATTGTCAAACTTGCACCTTGTCTGCATCATCCATGTTCTGGAGGATGTTGACAAATTTCTCTCTTCGCTTCAGGTTCGGCTTACGGAGAGCTGGGGTGTCTGCACAGTTTGCTCGGAAACTTCGAACAGGCCATTTCCTGTCTGCAGCATCAACTCCGCCTCGCTCAGCAGATGCAGGATCAGATCGGTGCGCACCGCACAACACTTAAAGATCTCACAACCCAGAGAACATTCAAAAGAGTTGGGGGGATCAGAGTTCAGCGAACAAACAGTAAAAGAGCAAGAATCTTGCCACTGAAAAACTTGCTGACGTGTGTTTGACTCCGGGCGTTGCAGGTGAGGGCGACGCGGCGTGCGGCCTGGGCGGCGTGTACCAGCAGATGGGCGAGTACGAGAAGGCGCTGCAGTACCACCAGCTCGACCTGCAGCTCGCCGAGGTCACCGCCAACCCGGTCTGCCAGTGTGAGTTCTCGACACCTGCGTCTCTGAGCGCGACGCGCGGCGACGCTGTGGGTCTTGAACCTGAGCGAGAGTTTTGCAGCCACCCAACCAGAACTATTTTGAAGTCACCGCCGTGCCGTGTCAGGGGGATGAGGGTAAACATAAGAATTTAGGTTGAGCAGCCTCTGGCTTTTTGGTAGAGCCCTCCGAATGTCTCGGTATCAACCTTCATAGTTTTGGTCCCTGAGCCAACAAAGCTCTTGCGCGAGGGGCTGTCCAAGATGAAGCCTTGACAACACACGTGGCAAAGGATCTGATATTTTTTTTTTTTTGCAGAAAAGCATAATGTTTTGGCAGAAAATGAGGATAATGCTGTGTCGTTGCAGGCCGCGCCCTGGGAAACCTCGGTCTCTCGCAGGAGTCGCTGGGCAACTTCGAGAAGGCGATCGCCTACCAGGAGCAGCACCTCAGTATCGCAGCGCAGATCAACGACAAAACCGCCAAAACGCTCGCCTACAGCAGCTTGGGTGCGTTTCCACAGCAACAAAGCGATAAAGCAAGCGAAGACGTGGACAACTCGAAGACAAGCAGAGCTCAATTGCTCGCTTGAGGAAAATTTCAGTGACACGGACAGCGATCAGGCCTCTGAGTCACCGAATGGGTTTGTCACCCACGAAACAGAAACCGAAAGAAGACGCCAGCTTTGCTCGTGGTTTGCAGGCCGGGTGCACCACGCGGTGGGTAACTACCGCCAGGCGGTGCAGTACCTGCAGCAGGGGCTGCAGATCGCGGAGCAGCTGGCGCGCAAGGAGGACGAGGCCAAGATCCGGCACCGCCTCGGCCTCGCGCTCTGGGGCCACGCCGACCTGGAGGCGGCGCAGCGCCAGCTCTACAGCGCCACCGAGCTGTTCGAGAACATCCGCCGCGAGGCGCAGATCTCGAGCGACTACAAACTGTCGCTGTTCGATCTGCAGACGGCGTCCTACCAAGCGCTGCAGGTGAGGGGAGGGCGGGTGTGTGGAGGTCATCTGGTGATCAGATGTTGTTTTAAGACATTTCGTTCTGCAAGTAAAACTTGTGTTTCAAGTTTCTAACGGACGAATCACTCGCTGCCAATTCCTCTGGTATGTCAGTTCTGGTGTCTGTTGACCACCCGTCTCTCAGCTGACAAAACTGCTGTGTCATATTTGGAAGCACACTCTGCCTTGTCTTCGCAGCGGGTGTTGGTGGCGCTCGGGCGCACGGACGAGGCGCTCGTCGTGGCGGAGCGCGGGCGCACGCGCGCCTTCGTCGACCTGCTGCTCGAACGCCAACAGGTGGACGGCGCCGCCGAGAGCTGGTACGCCGGCGTCGACTCGGCGCCCGTCACCAAGGAGCAGATCCTCGACATCGTTGCCAAGCAACAGGCGGCTGTGCTCTACTTCTCGGTGGCGGCAGGCTTCCTCTACACTTGGCTCATCACGCCGCAAGACGGTACAGAATTCAGCCGATGTTTCATATGCAGTCAACATTTGTTTGAGCGTGCGGTGGGTTGTTTTGAAGAAAGGTGAATGTGTTTGAACAGACCACAATTGCGTAATTTTGGACAGGGATCGTAAAGTTCCACGAGTGCTCGGTGAGCGAGCTGGAGGTGAGCTCGGACCCGGAGGACTCGCAGAGCATGAAGAGCCTCAGCCTCTCGACGACGTCGCTGCTCGACCAGTTCGTCGGACAAGTCCGCGAGTCGCTCGGCGTCGAGTCGCATCTCTCCACCTCCAGGTGAGAGCAGAATCCCTGTTGACATGAAGATTCTCGCCAAACCCAATGCGTAGTGACATGGTCTTGTCATCAGTAAGCGATCTGACAAGAAGTTTCCGTTCTGCGTGTTTCAGAGCGTCCATGAACCGGTCGTCGGTGGCGATGTCGGAGACGGAGAGCGAGGCGGACGACCTGTGGCAGCTGCACCTCGAGGAGATCGGAGACAAGCTGAACGCTGAGAACGACCGCACCGGCTTCCTCCGCATGGTCAACCGAAACCACATCTTCAACGCCAGCAGCTACAGGTATGTGTGTGTAAAGGACCTGGATCCAGTGCTCTGCGGAATGAGTGTTGCTGTGAGTGTGAAAACGAACCTGACAGTACCAGCATTTCATCGTCACTGGCAGCTGGATGTTTCAAAACAGGAAGTCAACTTATTGAGCGGGGAACCTGTTTTTGCTTAGCAGCGTGAGTTCGCTGCTGTCGCTGGGGAGCGTGAACGGGTTGGGCGGCGCGGCGCGGCTGAGCGCGGCCCGCCGTTCCGCGTCCTGGTCGGGGAAGCCGCCGCTGTCGGCGCTCTACGACCTGCTGATCGCGCCCATGGAGGAGTCGCTGCCCCCGCCGCCCGCCGCCTCCGGCTCCGCCGAGCTCGTCATCGTTCTGCAGGTCAGCGCCGCGCGACCGACACCCGACACTCTCACGCCCTACCAGATCATATATGTGGCTTACTCAAAACTTGAGCCTTGAAACAACTTGAAACAGTTGCATTTGCTGTAGTCGTGTTGTGTGAAGAAGTGAACTTCAATGGCCACGAATCATGTGACGCCAGTTCTTCGTTCTTTCACGTTCAGCGAAATTGACCTGATGTTGTTTCTCGTTCTCAGGGCGACCTCTACCTGATCCCGTTTGCGGTGCTAAAGGGGAGTCAGGCGGCGCAGTGTCTGTACGAGCGCTACAGTCTGCTGGTCGTGCCGTCCGTGCGCTCGCTGCAGGCGAGCCAGGCGCAGAGCCGGCACAACCGCTACAACCCTGACTGCGCAGGCGCCGTGGTGATCGGGAACCCGCGCCTCCCTCCCGCCGTCACCGAGCAGTGGCAGTGGGGGCCCATCCCTGGTGCGTGCGCACAGATAAACACGAGTATCCTGAGTCATGTCACCCGTTGCACAAAACGAGTAGCAAAACGAGCTCTGGTAAACTTTCACAGGTGGATCACTGTCTCTCTGAACAAGCCGAGTGGTCACTCCATTTCAAAAAAAACAAAACAAAAAACAAAGAAACAAGGGTCTGCCCAATTTCAGGTGCTGAAGCTGAGTGCAAAACGATCGCTGAGATGTTGGGCAGCAAGTCTGTGACGGGCAGCGCAGCGACGAAGGAGAGCGTCGTGATGCAGGTGCAGCGCGCAGAGGTGCTGCACTTCGCGACGCACGTGTCGTGGAAACTCGCCGCCATCGTCGTGTCTCCGGGCGAGTTTTCCGCCGGAACCACGTCCGTGCACGGAAACCTGGAGAGAATGGATCTGAACGACAGCAGCAGCGACATCAACGGCTCTTTCGACGGACCTCCGCTGTCGGACTTCCTCTTGACTGCTGCAGACATATTGAATATCAAAATTAGTGCTAAACTAGTGGTGCTGAGCTCTGGACATTCCGACGACAGAGCTGGTGAGAAGACACTTTTGCTCTTTGCTCTCTTCTCTGCAATTTGTTCATGATTGAAAGAAAGGTGCCCCAGACTTGAACTCAGTATTGATCCTGAATTCACAGGGAGGATAAACTCTGACGGAGTGGTGGGGCTGACGCGAGCCTTCCTCGCCGCCGGCGCGCAGTGCGTGCTCTTCTGCCTGTGGCCCGTTCCCGAGATGGCGGCCCGCATCCTGCTGAAAACATTTTACACCGCGCTTCTGAAGGTACATTGTCTCCAGATTTGCGTTGGGCGATAAAGTCTCGTATGAACGCCTTTCGAAAAGTAACTTTTCCGGTGTCTTCGAGGAAAGAGAGAAAAAAATCCACACCAGGTTTCGTGATTTAGCGAGTTTGCAGGCGACATTTGCCGCGCTTGTGCTTGATACTGATGTTGGTTGTTGCAGGGGACGAAGTCGAGTCGCGCGCTGTGCGAGGCGATGAAGGCGGTGCAGTCGACGCGCCAGTTCTCGCACCCGGCCAACTGGGCGGGATGGGAGCTGATCGGCAGCGACGTGAAGCTCAGCAGCAAGGTGGCGCTGATGGGGCACGCGCTGAGCGAGCTGCTGCGCGCGCCGTCCCAGTCCCGCGAGGCGATGCGCGTCGTGCTGCACCTGGTGCGTCTTCGCTCGCGTATTGGTGGTGACATCTCACAAACAAATTTCAAAGGGGGAGACTGAACTCGCGAGTGAACATTTATTGACCAAATGTGCTGCAATTGTGAAGGTGGTTTGTTTAGCAAGCCCTCCCGTGAACTGAACTTGAAGCGAGGCGTTTTTGTTCATCTCAGGTGGAGAAGTCGCTGCAGCGAATCCACCACGGGCAGCGCAACGCGATGTACACGACGCAGCAGAGTATCGAGAACAAGGTGGGCGACGTGGCGGGCTGGCGCGACCTCCTCACGTCGGTCGGCTTCCGGTTCGAATCCGCCGCCAACGGCATGCCCGCCGCCGTGTACTTCCCGACGACCGACATCGGAGACCGGCTGGCGCAGTGCAGCGCCAGTCTGCAGGCGTTCCTGGGTCAGTGAAGCCTCCAGCTCCAGTTTTCTCGCACAAATCATTGACGATGTTCGCTGAAGAGTATGTTGTCTGACAGTGGCGCTTTGATTGCAGGTTTGCCCGTTCCCACACTGGCGGCTCTGGCCAAAATGCTGGACAATCAGGACATTGGGGAAACCCTCACAGCGCTGGTCAGTAACTCACGAAACTGATGTGATGAAGATGATCTGTTGCTCACAATCTGTCGTTCGGTCGCCCTTGTTCAACTCGCAACTGTCGTGTGCTGCAGGTGCGCGAGGGACACCGGAAGTTCAGTCAGGAGGCGGCTGCGCAGATCGGAGTGAGCATGCGCCTGTGGCAAGCGCCCGGCTGCCACGAGTTCCTCGCGTCGCTCGGATTCGACCTGCTCGACGTCGGCAACGAGGAGGTGACGGTGAAGGCGGGCAAACAGGCCAACCGCCGCATTCTGCAGTTCGGGCTCCAGGCTCTCGTCGCCATCTTTGGTGCGTGTTTCTGTTGTCTGTGCCGCGTTTGTTTTGTTTTGTGAATGTCACCCACGGAATCATTTCGAGACTGGTAGACGCTGAAGCTGTTGTCCGTCGCTCCTCAGACACGCAGGAGGCGCCGCGCACGCTGTTCCTCGACAGCTCCAGCTCGATGGAGTCTCTCTACTCGAGCGACTCCGCTACTTCCACCTCCAACTTCTCCAAGGGTTCTTCTCCGCCGACGTCCCCGTCATCCAGGAAGAAATCCTTCTTCAACCCGGCAGAGGTCGACAAGCTGCCGTCGGCGTCCAGAACCAACCCAGTGAGTGAAGTGGAGAGTGATCCAATTGGTGACGACCCATAATCTACCTTGAAACCTTGAAACAAGTCCTGAACCCATCTTCTCTGATTTTGTATTTGAGTTGGGTGACTTGTCCGTTCCTCAAGCGTGGATGTGTGTCTGGTGCAGGGTCACCGGTCTCGCAGCGGGTCTCGGAAGCCGGTGCCGGGCACGGATGTTGGGCTCCACCTGTCGCACCAGAGCGCCATCCGCGCCAAGTACAGCTCCCCGGGGTCAACGAGCGACGACACGGACGCGGCGGGCGGCGGCGCCGGGCGCGACGACGACGACGACGACGCGCAGGACGGATACCTGGTCGGGCACAGCGGCGAAGGTGAGCACACGCCTCGCGCTACGACGCAGTGAAGTTGGGCGAGGACCCACTGAGGTCGCACGAGTTGTCAGGGATGTTTGCTTCTCGCTGAAAAATGAATATTAGAGCTCAACTCAATGCGCACTTTTCTTTCGCTTGCGTGATGCGACGCAACTAATATGCCTCTGTGCCGCGCGCAGGTCGGGAGTCGGTGCGGAAGCTGCGCAGCGCGTTTCAGCGGAACGCGGCGCAGCGCAGCTCGTTCCCGGCGGCGCCGCCCACCGTCTACAGCTCCGACTCGGAGGACCCGGGCCCCGAGCTGCACCGGTCGCACGTCCGCGGCTCCACCGCCTCCACCGCCACCAGCAGGTGAGCAGGGACAGCGAGATGTGTCCCGCACACGTTGATTTGTGCTGTTTGTTGCGTTGTACTGAGCCTGGCGCCTTTGGGTTGTAAAAAGTGGCGTCTCAGAGCAGTTCAGTTGACTTTCACACGTCATCGACGACACCGCATCAAGTTCGACTTGGCTTTGAAACTTGGGGAACGACAGTTGCACGGAAAGCAGGCGGTTATCTCGTGTCTGAACGAACTCGAGCCTTGTCGCTGATTGTTGTCGCAGGAGTAACGGCAGCGGTCACTTCCGACGGACCCGGTCGCGAGGCTCGGCAGCTTCGACACGCAGCTCCGGCAGCGACCGCACGCTCACCGGCGACCCGGTCAGTTACGACATCCAGCAGGAGCCGCCGGACGCGCAGCAGGCGGGGAACGGAAGCCTCGACCCGACGGCCGTGGCGCAGCGGGTGCTCAGCGAGACTGCGCAGCATCGGTGCGCGCTGGAGGTGATGCAGCGCGCGTCCGTGCGCAGCCTCAGGGAGAAGCAGATGCAGCGGCGGCTCGACGAGGTGACGCCGCCGAGGAGGGACAGCCTCGACGGGCAGGTGGGCAGCTCCGTGAACGGGGACAAGACCCCTCCGCCCCTGCCAACCGAACCCCCACCTGCAGTGGACGAGCCAGAGTGCAGCACCCCAACCTCCAGTATATCTAGTCATGTTACCCTCCCACCAAATCCAAACTCCTCTCTGCCTTACACCGTCACCACAACCAGCAGCAAACCCGTCGCTTCCGTACTGCCCAGTGTGTACGCTGGATCCAAAACTTTCATGCGCAGGGATGACACCACCACCAAAGAACCCAGTACTCCAAACCACAGAGGCGAGGGTGCTGAACAAAGCGTGAGGCCACCTGTGCCGGCGAAACCCAAGAGTGTGACGTTTAGTGACGATGTGCGGAGCGGATCCAACTCCGCGGGAGTGAACGGATTCAGTCCGCCCGACCAGAGGCCTGGGATTCACAGAGAAACAAGCCCCGTCAAGAAGGACGAGTTCAGGCAAAACAGTGTGAAGAACTTGATGTCCAAGTTTGAGCAGCAGTCGATATCAACATCCAGTGTGCCATCCACCGGAAATTCTGCACCAGTGACCACGAGTCACGTGACTCCCCGAGGCTACCAGCCTCCCCCGCCCTACCCGGGCCACAGACTCGGTCAAGAGACGAGCAGAGTGGCTGGAGCCACGAACTCCAGAAGAGACACTGGCAGGCCCGCGCAGAATGGCCCGCAGCATTTCAGCCAGTCGTCGGTCGGCTCGGACCAGTCGACCGTCAGCACCATCAGCGAATCATCGTCCGTGTTGGCGGAGACGCAGCCACCTGCGGCGGAACCGGAAGACCTGAACGGAAGCAGGAATTGGTACGATTCCGATTCGGAATCACAAGCGTCTCTGCCTGCCGTCAGTTTGGATTCCCACGGCACCACGGCTTCGTCGCGCTACAGCAGCCAGAGTCGGGACCCGGCCCTGTCTGTGCCGGTTTTCGCGCAGGCGGACAAGATCAGGAGCATCTATCAGAGTCAGAACGGCTACACGAGCAGCGCGTTTCACGCGAGGGACACGATTGAGGTTGTGACGGCGCCAGACCTGCCCGGGTACTCGCAGGAGGCGGGCTACTTCATGGACAGCGGGGAGCCCTCGGTTCTCAACCCCGCGCTCCACCCCCTCGGAGCGCCGTATCAAGGTCAGGCGAGGAACCCAGTCACCTCCTACTACCCTGATCCAGTGTACGAAAATTTGCCGGAGTCCAATGTTGATTCGGGTCAGCCGGCTGGAAGTGGCTTCTCGAAGAGGCAGCCTCCGCCCCCTCCGCTCAGAACAGCTTCCTGGAACTTCAGTCAGTTCCAGCCCCAAGTGAACGGAGCGTCATCGAGCTCTGCCGGGACGCATACTGTTGACGCTCAGGCGCGAAACAACTTTCACGTTCGCAGAGAAGGGTCAGTTGAGAGCAGCAACAGATGGCCCCGGGGGAGTGCAGTTGGGTCGCAGGAGTGGAGGGCCGGTCCGCCGCCGTACCATGCAGCACTCAGCATCAGCAAGCTCCGGGCCAACGGCGTCGCTGCTCCCGCTGGGCCCGCAGGGGCGCCGGGCCACGCCAACGAGGAACAACGCTCCGCCTTTTCAACGACACTGCACGTGTCCACATGCTAAACAAGGGAGCGAGCAAGTCAGAGATACTCGTGTGCGCAATACTCGGGAGCGTCGAGGTAAAGTTTTATTGTAATGTGTTCCACTTTTCAATGCTCACTTTTGGAACATTTGGGGGTATGATTTTCTTGTACATTCCAAGATATCTGAAAACGTGCAGTGAAACTGGCAAAGTGTGCTCTTTACAGGCGCGCTAAATGCTGTAAGAATTTTGTCTGTGATTATTTGCACTGTTTAGAATACTCACCACTGGTAGGATAAGATTGTGAGTTGTTTTTTTGGTGGTTCTCGACTCAAATGCTCAAATGAATGGCCAGCAAACTTCAGTTGAAAATGTCACAGGTGATCCAAAAACTTCGGCACTCTTTCTTGAAAAGTCCCAGTTGAGATGAGAACATCTGGCGCAGATTTTGCAAAGAGTCCCATTTGCTATTTAATGGTGCAACAAAAACGATTAAAAGTACACGATGTCTTGTTGTTGTCTTTTTTACGTGAACAAAATGCGGCGTTAGAATGTACCAATCAGAGCTGCTGAATTGGTTTGTTGAGAAGCTCACGTACTTGCCCCGAAATGAATGCTATCTTGACTTTTTCGAATCTTGCGAACTTTGAATCGCGGAACAGGTTTGGTGGTGTCGAATTATGTTTACACGAAAGGTCTTGTTTGCAATAAAACGATGCAACTGAATTTTACTTTGTCGTCCGTTTATTTCGTCCAAATGTACAAAAGTCACATTGTACAAAGAAATGACTTGACATCGGCTTGTATTTACACCAGCTGGCTCAGGGCGGGAGTTGGACTGGGTGCTTCACGCCACGGGAATGATGGCGACTTGCGTCATGTGACCGCGCGGCGGCGGTCGTACTCACAGAAGCACGCGGATCCGCTTGTCAAGTTTCACGCAACTTCGCACAAACCGACAACGCGCTTGAAACACGATACGTGTAAACGGAACGGAGCACGACTGAAAAGTGCGACGCCCTGCGATGTTCAAAGGTTTTTGCACCAATACACATGTCGAACTTTACGCCAAACAACTAAACGAACCACGGGAGGACGAGAAACCAATACAGAAGTTTGACCCACCTGTACACGTCAGTCGCACCTTGCATTCTGACTAGAACCAGTGTCAAAACTGCCACCAACATCGCGTTGGAGCAACAAACCTCCATTCGTCTTTCAATTGTGCATTTCTTTCCCAACCTCAAGCAGCTACAACCAGTGCAATGTACCTGGTTGTGGAATTGGAATGACAAAACAAAAATCAAGGAACATTCAACACGGGCGTGTCACAAAATGTGCAATCGCCACCGGGTGACCACAACGGAATCCACTGGTGGTGATCAGGGGCGGCTGCTACTGCCTCGGGTCCTCCTACGGTCATGATGCGCCGCGCGCACAAACAGGTCTTTCGCTGAACTTGCGCCACATCATGGCTGCACCAGAAGTGGGTTCTGCGACATGTCGACAGCTTGTGAGATCACAGAACTGTTCCTCGAGTTTTCGGGATCGCAAAACGTGCTGCTTGTTACAAAGAACAGAGCAGGTTTTGTGATTCACAATCGTGGAAGCGTTCTATGATCTCTCACTGACAGTCAACCGTAGTTCGGGAGCTTTTTACTTCCGACGCGCCTGTGCAACAGAACTGAGACACAATCACATCGAAATACTCTTCCATCTCAACAAATTAAAACTCCAGTCTTCGCACATTTCCAATGGGGAAACGGAGGGAAATGTGCGGGACAACAAGCTAAAGAAACACTCCACGAGTTGGCTTTTGTCCTTTCAGCATAAAGGCGGCACAACGCACCAGTGACATTTGACAACAATCGCGTAGCTTTCGCGACTCACAACTTCTTTCAACTCCTGTCACATGCAGACAACAACACTTTGGCACCACTGCTAAAACTCCTGTCACCATAAAGCAGTCCATTCAATTCAAGAGAAGCACAGGAAAGTTGGTATTTCACTGCAGCTGAATTTCTCCAAAGCACACGAACGTTAGTTGCGGCTGCTGTGAAACGGCGAATTTGGCAATCATATCAGGCCATAAGCAGCTACCACGTTCCCACAAGTCTTTTCACACCTCCCACCTTGCAGCGCGCGCACCAGGCGCACCAGCGAATCCTTACGCTGAGGAGGCCATTACATCTTGAATAAAGTGTTGCCCTTGAACCAAGGAACAGAATCAAAAACAAAACTACGAAAAATCATTCCGACTTTGAATTTCAGAGAAAAATAATGAGACTTATGTGTCAGTCTACTTGCACACTACCAGAACGTCTTTGGAACAACGTACTCGATTTGTTTTGTTGCAAGTAAAGAGCTGAACTTTTTCACAAAACATGAGCAGATATTTTGGCTGTCTGCGAAAATATCGCCAAAGATACGAGATGAAGCGAAGAATTCCCTACGACGCGGAGATTAGAGTTAATCTCTGGCTGTTTTGTCCTGAGTTCGTTTGCTGAGTCTTTTGTGATAACTTTGTGCCATTGAGTTGATGATGGACAGGACAAAGTATATCACCATAACCAACACGAGCTTCTCAAATATCCACGACAACCAACTGGGCGCCTGAAACACAAAAGACACGGACATGTGCGACAAACTCACACCTCAAAGAAGCACGCGTACTTGAATGGAAGTATGGTACGCCAACGAAACCAAAGCGCCCACCTGAGGTACTGCGGTTCCTGGTTTCACGTGCAGTTTGGCCTTCTGTTTTTCTAAATAATCCTCAAACGGAGATTCCAGTGAGCGCCCAAAATATGGAATTTTCCTGAAAGCATTGACAAAAAAAAGGCTCATATTTCAGAAAATATAAAGAACGTATTTGTTAGAAACTCAGAAATCTGACTCAGAAATCTGCCCCGAAAGGAAAAAACCAACAACACAGAATTTGAAACGGTCCGAGACTTACCCGACGAGGTCGACGACGTGTTCCACGTGCCGCTCACTGAACGTGAATATCACAAACAGTTTCTGAAAGATACAAAAGAATTCGTGATGAACGACAACGAAAACACGTTCTCGCGGAATATAATTGGCGACATCCGTGTCAAAGTGACTTTACCTGAATATGCATCTTGATGACAGCTTTGCCTATCAACGTTGCACCAAAGAAAGTCCAAAATGGAACCAAGAAGTGACCACAGGTGATGCCAGCCAAGTCAAACAGCGGGTTTGGTATCTGGAACGAGATTACTCAAAGCAATGTGGAGGCAACAGACACGCGTCTCACCTCGAAGCCCGGACCTCTGCTCTGGCGGTCGACACCTGCCACGCGGAGACGGAACTCACGGAAGCGCACAGTAGAATCCCGGCGAAGCCGACTCGTTGCACCAGGTTGTGCACGCCGATTTTCAGCTTGTCCAAGAAGCTCTGAAACAAAGAATCGATTTTCGTTGGCAAATGAAAGAAAGCCATGCAAAATTTGGTGCCCAAGGAACAATCTTCCATTTGACTCGAAGAATCTCGACTGTCTCTTTGGCTCCCAAAGAACATTTTTGCAATTCCGTTTGTTCAGATTTCATCAAACTTTTGATGGTTTCTGATAGCTAGCACTGCAAATGCACCAATTAACGCTCTAAAATACCGTTAGTTGTAACAGCTCCTTTCACATCACAAATGCTGCGTGTTTCATGCGTTTTTGTGTCCTACTTCAACCAACAAATTCAGAACGAATATCGGCAGCTGAGGTCATTGCGCTTTCTGCTCATTTTGTACCCCAAAACTGTGAAGTGCGGTTTCAACAAAACGTGTTGCACGGGAAGTTTTGGTTGTCGAAAAGTTCGGGAAAACCACCTCTTTCACAAATGGCACTGAAATACTATTCAACTGACTGTATGTTTACTATTCAACTGGCTGTAAAACATACAAAGAAAAGCCTGAAAATCTTACTTTTATACTGACAATCTGAAAGAGACAACGAAAGTGCTGAGAGCGTGAAGAGTCAGAAATACCAAACCAAAAAACGCTCAAAACGAAAGTGCTCTTTCCAAAGCTTGCGGACAATGATCCACTTTGTGCGTTTCCAAACCGGCTGATACCCCCCACCGCCCTCCCCGGAGCCTTACCTTTCGCAACATAATGCTTTGTCAGAAACAGACAAGATCATGATATTCCCTGGCACTCACCAGGTCGTCGGGGTGCTCCTTCTTCTCGAGCAGCAGCTCCTCGACCTCCTGCTCCTCCTCGTCGATCTGGCCCGAGAGGCGTGCAGCCCGCGCCATGAAGTACGGAGGCAGCTCCCCGATCGCCGTCCCCGCTCCCTGCAATGGTCACCAAACCACTAGAGCCCAACACAAATACTCTGCTGCTCCATGTGGCCCGAACACGGTGACAACCGCCTTTCCCTGACGTAGAAGTGTTTTGAAGAAAGCTGAACCGTGCGTTGGAACTCACCCACATGAACGCCTCCACCCGCACCTTGCTCATTATCGTCCATATCGACATGAACCTCCCCTCCTCTTCCGGACATATGATGCTGCAACACGAGATCAGCGCTCAGTCTCATTGATTCACAAACGCACGGACGAAACCCGTGACTGCCGTCAGATACATACTCGTCAGGGTACGGTGGCTGCGGAAAATCGACGGACATGCACTCGAAGGCTGCCAAAGTTACCGCTGCGATGTGAGGACCCTGCAGGAGACAAAAGCGTCAATCCGATCCCAGGTGTTTCAAAATGCGTTCCGCACGCCAGGATTGTCTCCCAGATTGTACGCGTGACTAGATCTACTCACCAGGTAGAGCAGAAATGTGTGCAGACCGGTGCCGAGACCGACTGATGACAGCACGCCCAGCCCGACCCAGTATGCGCACCACAAAAACTTCTTTTGGAACACAGCCACAAACTGCAAAGGCGAAGAACCACAAGTCATTCACAAGATTTGAGGGCTATAACAAAACAAAGGAATTCCAATGAAACCTTTCAGCTGAACTCTTTGGAAAAAGCCCCCACAAAAGACCATCTGTCGCTCGACTCACTGGTTGGTGCGGTCCGTCCGAGTGATAGGCAGCCAACATGCACAGGAATGTGATCACGAGCAGCACCACCGTCGTCTTGTTTCTCCAGAGTCTGCAGCAACAGAATATCATCCAACTAAACAGAAAGCACTTTTAAATTTCAGCCAGCCTTCGTCCGATCGACGGGAGGTGATCGCAAAACCGGCGCAAAAAAAATCTGCAGTGGAAATTGCGCGTCAAACTCAAAAGGCTCAACTAAAGTCAAGAGGGTGTGTTTTTATCCAGGTTTTTACTTTCGTCCAGCTTTCAACATATGACAGCTTGCTACTGACAAACTTGAGGCAAGCCAAAAAAAGGAGCCAAAATCGATCAAAATGGCACAATTTATATCCAAATTTTCAAGAAGAACGCACTTCCGGTACCAACTCTGAAGGTTCGATTCTTCTCAAAATTACCTGAAACATTCGACTTTCAAGTGTAGAACCAGCCGCTTGCCGAATTTCCGAGTTTGGGAGCTTCTAGCAACCCCCTCACCCAACCAGCAGGGTTGGAAACTTGGAATTTCACAAACTCGCAAAGTTGGAAGGCAGGCACCTTTCCAACTTTTGCATGCAGGTGGGTAGGGGGGGGGGAGTAAGTCAGAAAGTCACAAGCCACCCTTCCCTCTTTAACATGAGGGGGGAGTCAGAAAATCGGAAAGTTGAAAACTATCCTTCCAACTCTTTTGCACACAGGCGGGGAGGGGGATTGTCAAAAACCTGGAAAGTCAGAAGTCACCCTTCTGACTTTTGCACCCAGAGGGAGAGTGGTACCACAGGAAAGTTACCCCTTGGTTGGACAGTCGGAAACTTCTGAGTTTCCGAGTAACCCCTCACGCTTGGCAGAACACGAGAAAAAAACTTTTTCAGCGCAATCCGCTGGTAATTACCATTGCACAGACACGCTGAATCGATATCCATGAGGCACAACGCATGTCAGCCAGGAAACTTGACGACTTGCCTGAGTGCTATTCGTTTGGGGGGTGGCGGAGGCATTTTTTTTACAAGCCAGGTGCTCCAACAAGGGTCCCTGTGCCATGATCCTGAATGGGACCCACGAACCCGTGCCCAAACCCAAGTGGGACCTGGGCACCCATGCCTGCCCTCAGTGGGACCTGGCCAGGTGCCCAAAGTGGGAGGGGTCCAGCACAGGTGCCCAGACCTGACCACAAGTCGGACCTGAGCACCAATGCTTGACACCTCCCCGTAGGGGGGGGGTCTGAGTCATTTTCCCGAAGCGAGATTTCAACACACGCCGACACACTTCGCATCCGGCGGGGGGAGGGGGGATCGTGCAACAACCCCAGAGCGTTTTATGGGACACGGTTGTTCAGCACCGACAAATCAGTTCGGCTTTCTTGCTTCAGACCATTTTCAAAAGTGGTCGTTGATTTGAAAGCCATCAACGAGCTGATGTGGAACTCCCAGACAGCAGACATTCAATTTTCAATTTCATTCGTTCGAATTGATTTTGAATTTGATCTCTCTGCACTCTCAAGTTTTCGAATCAAATCGCGCTACCTTTGAACACTATGAATGAGTGAACTTTTAACTTTCACATTCAGATACCGTAAGTCATTCGTGCAATTGTTTTATCAAAAGAATCGCTGAGAAGATCAAGCACCATCGTGCCACAGTTCTCCGTTTATGGGACAAGTGGAATTCCCTGGAATGTTTTCATACCATGTGGAAGGTCACCTGGTTATGGTATATTTTCCAAACGAAACGAACACTTCTGTTGTTCAGAAAAGTACCAGGAGCGTTTCACAGCTGCCAAGAAGTTGCGCAGTTTCTCCGCATGAAGGAGCCGCACTTCGCACGGGATCGATCGCCTCTTATTTTCTCACGAAACAAACCGACGGCTCGCAATCTGCTCACATCTGCAGCCAGCCTGCACCGAAATCTCGTCTTACGTTGCAATAACATGACATTTCATCAGGGGAAACCAAACGGCCCTGTGCGTTCGTTCGTCTCCTCGTTGTGCCCATCTGTTCACAACACAACCAATACTGGCAAGCACTGACCCTGGTTGAGACACGATCAACTTGGTCCATCCTGAGAAAGAATCTGCACAAAACGAGATCCTGCCCCGTCGCTGCGCGCTGCCCGCGCTCAGTTTCCCACAGCAGCTCAGGCTTCATCCAACATCGCTCAAAACGAGCGCTTTCCAACCCGGTGGGTGGCGTGCTCTAGTGCTTCGTGTGCCAAAATCAGCCTGCTACATTTGACCCTCCTGGGCCTGAGGAGGGCCTGGTATTAAAGGCTAACCTTTCACATCATCCGACAAAGGAGCGGCAATGGTGGTGAAGCCACACACAATCCTCCAAGATATTCTGCCTGGTCTGCTTCACTGTTGCATCACTACACCGGCGTGCGATCAAAACAACGTTCCACGACCAACGCGTCGCAAGGGTGTTCTGAATACGCAAGGGCAAGTGTACTCTGAACAAACCTGACCGGTGGCGGGGGGGGGGGGGCGAGTGTTCTTGAGTACGAGTACCGGTATGTTTGGGGCAACGCCAAGGTGCTGTTCGATTTGCTTATCCCAATCGCTTTTTCCGATGCGTTTTATTTGCACCAGTCCATGGTGATCCGGATCATCAGACTGCTCAAATCGAACGGCTCCAAAGTAAACCGAACGTCAAGAACACACTCTCCCACTGCAAATGCAGGCGCACGCACCCCCACCACCCCCAGGATGACCGCACGAATCGCGAGGTCGAAAGATCGGCAACGCGCGCTGAAGAACCGGTCTTGAAGTTTGACAGAACTGGACTCACTTGACGGCGAGTTCGTAGGTGAGCTCGAGGGTCTCCATGAGGAAGTAGTAGAGCGTGCTGACCGGGCGTCGCCACAACACGAGCGTCGCGCGCTCCTTCTGCAGCGCCACCTTCTGCTCCATCTTGGGCCCTGATCGGTGGCGATTCTTCGTCTTTGTTGTGCCATTCACATCTGAAATACCCGGTTAACACTCACAAGTCAACGAAGGTGTGATTGGGTTGAAGGATCATTCACAGAACCGGCAATGGAAGATCTCTACCTTTGCCATCTCGAATGCGTTGTCTTGCCTCGTCCTGTATCATTTTCTGATCTGCTGATTCAAGCCTCGCAATCTGTGAAGCAAATGAAATTAGTTACGAAAGTAAACTCCCTTCTGCGCAATGCCAAACACTGTTTCTCCCCCGCCCCGACTTTTAGCTGGGCCAAATTTGCTGTCTCAAACATTTACGGAACAAGACAGTTACAATCACAAACAGGCAAACTCGAAGCCCTTGAATCGAGGCGGTTCATTCCCTCTGTCATTGTCATTTGTCATTTTAAATCGTACTGCTATTTCCGGTTCCGGTGCAAGTAGTATGGTTTTTTTGACATCATTTTGATCATTTTGTTGAAAAAAACATACTGCTTGTCATGTAGTACTGTTTATTTTTTCCTGCCTTTTTTGTTGTTGTACTGCTTGACAGGAAGTAAGCAGTACTGTTTTTTGTGCATGTTGAAAAAAACGTACTGCTTGTCATGTAGTACTGTTTATTTTTTCCCGCCTTTTTTGTTGTTGTACTGCTTGACAGGAAGTAAGCAGTACTGTTTTTTTTGCATGTTGAA
>JAAUXT010115449.1_pt1 | contig 24664 bp, 33 predicted proteins | sample 7278171 | NCBI WGS metagenome assembly JAAUXT01 (sample SAMN14350112, study PRJNA611818) | marine sediment metagenome | isolation source: surface marine sediment (1.8m) | place: French Polynesia: Moorea | collected 2018-08
ATGTGTAAAAGTTCTGTTTGGTTAAATTTGTTCCATTTGCATGTGTGCTAAATGAGTTCCCAAATTGTGAATGTTGAGTGAAAAAGTAAGAATTTTTGACAAAACAAAGTAAGCGAAATTAGAGTGAGTGAAATCAGAGTGAGCGAAATCAGAGTGAGTGAAATCAGAGGGAGTGAAATCAGAGGGAGCAAAATCAGAGGGAGCGAAATCAGAATTTCCTCAAATCACCGTGAGCTTCATGGAGCTATTTTTGTTTCTGGGTCTTGACGCAACAGACCAACGGCAGACTCATACCGTGGTTTTCCCTGCATCACACCACCTCGCAGTTGCAAAAGTCAAGGCTAGAGCACGGGGGCGACCTCTGGCTCGAAGCCCCCACCTGAGGCGCAGATCAGAGTTCACGTGTGGTTGTGACGGGGCCAGTTTTTGATGTCATTTTTTTTCAACCCGTGGTGCCACAGTCGAGTGGACAATTCCCAATTCCAGGAGAGCACGAGGAAAGTTCCAGGCCTCCACCCACTGGATGCACAATGTTGAGTCAGAAAAACAAAGTCATTCAGTCAAATTAGGTGGGATCAGGTGAACGGGAAATTGGAGGGAAACACGAGTCCGTCGGCTGGACCTCCCCCGCCCCCCGAGGGGAGAACACTCTTAAACTACTCCTGCGCGACACAGGTGTGCAGTCTCTCTGTGTTTGTGCAGACGGTGAGAAACGTCTCACCTGGCGTCCCCCTCTCACCTGCCTCACCTGTCGCAGAAGGGCCGGGTTCACACTGCAGGCGTCACGCATACCGTCCGTCCCTGTACGAGCCCAATGGAGAGGTTCAGTTGCAACACGTGGCGTCACCTACCCGTGCAGTCCCATGTCCGGTGCCATTTCACGTGGGAAAGCATTTTGCCACGGAGCAATTTCCTTTCTGTTGTGTGGAGCTACACAGCGTTTGTTCACTTGAGAAGACGCGACGCATGTGCACGCATGCTCGTAGTCCTCCATGTGTTCTCTGCTGAGAGGATGTCAACCCTCCAGAGGGGCAATTCACCAGCAACCTTCTCCCATTCGCAATGCACAATTGGGGGGGGGGTGAACAAACTTTTCGGGGGTCAGAGGCCCCACCCCACTGAATCCGTTTCTGACATGACGCACCCCGTGCGAAACAGACCTTGAGGCCGCCTCCTCTTTTTACACTCATCAATCGCTTCTTGTCCCCGTGTCGCCTCCCTCCCTCCCGCGCCTGCGCACACGACTCCAAATTGCTTCCTGCGTCTCGCCACGGCTTTTAGCCAAGGCAAAAACACTCGCTGAGAAAAGGAGAAATTTGTGCCAGGAGCTTTTGCTCCTGAAGAAAACAACGAAATTACAGAATCAGGCATTTCTCTTCAAGAAACGCTTTGGGTGTGAGCAGACTCCTGCAGGTGAAATGGAAAAAGAAATAGAGCAGAGCCAACACAGACAAATTCAGTGTCCTTCGCAGACCCTGGAAAGTTGTGAAAAATACTTTTTCCAAAATTGCAGTTTTGACAAAAACCATTTCTTTGGCTCTGTTGAAAAACATCAACAAAACGTGACAAAAATAGAACGTTATTCAAGCTTTTATGCGGGAGTGTAGGTGGGTCTTCTTTTTGGAGGGAGTGAACACACTTTCAATAGAATGTGAATCAAAAGAATTTGTTCACAAACGTGTGCGTATTGTTCGTGATTTTTCATTTTGCTGTCTCCTTGCTTTCTCCTTTTCCGATTTCAATGATAAAAACTGCAGTTTTCAAGGCTCTGACAAAATGTTTTATTCAGAGATTCTCAATCACAATGAAAAATACATGTTCATACAAAACAGTATCTGTGCAGGGGGAAACCAGCGGAAGGGCCCGGGGAAAGGGTCCAAGAAAAAGGTCCGGGAAAGGGTCTGTGGGGGTCTGGGAGAAGGGTCCAGGGGGTCTGGGGGAAGGGTCTGGGAAAGGGTCCAGGGCGCAGGGTCCAGTGGGTGAGATTCAAAGGAAGGGTCCATGGGCTGGGGGAGGGTCCGAAGGCGTCAAGGGTTCCTCCTCGCCCCATGAACAAGTGCTTGTTCTGCCCTCCATGCTGTGTGTTCGCAGTTGCCTGACGAGGAAAAGAAGGAGCAGCGCCTGTCACCGAACAATAGGGACCGATGGAAACACAGCGCCAAGGTGCGAGTTTTACGCACCAGGCAACAGGCACCATTTTACTCAAGGGGAAAAATGATAGTGAAGTGGAGTCATCGGATGAAAACTGGACAGGAATTCAATGAATTACTTTCCGCAACAAGCGGAGGCCAAAAGCCTCGTGCGCGACCAGTTCTGTGCGTGGATGTGCCACTTGCAATTGTGGGCGCAGAAGTCTGGCAAAATCAGTGCAGGCTTGATGTCTTGATCTTGAAGTGACGAGAAAGCCACCAAATTCTGCTGTGCACAACCCCCTCCCCTCCGGCTGAAGTGACAGGAGTCAAATTGCAAGTTACATTCGACTTGCACAGGGCAGCAACGCACACACTTGTCGCTTGGAACCATCCAGAGAGCGGCTCTTCTTGGGCGTTGCCTTGAGAAAACGTTGCAAAGCGACGCAGCTCGCAGTTCAAGGGACGTAACATACAACGTATCCAGCGTTCAAAAGTCTTCAGTCCATTTCTCAGATGATTTCCCTGGGGGGCGCCCCGGCGCCACACCCCCCTCCGCCCCCTCCTCCCGAGGTCAGGAAGTCCGGACTCTCGTAGATGTGTCCGAGGCTCGACTGGGACGTCCGCGACAGGCTGCGGTTGTAGTTGTGGACGCCGGCACCAGGGGGCGGGGCGGCGCCGCCCCACGTGGAGCCCGCCAGACCGGAAGTGACGTGCTGCAGGTCTCCGTAGTGACCCGTGTACCTGTGGGGAAAAGTAGCCGTGAAAGAGCAGCTGAACAGAATTGGTGAAATGACACACGCGAGCAAACCCTTTGCAAATTCGAGTTTGTGGTCTGTCAACATTTCTTTGGTACAAGTTGTCGATCCCCAGGTGAAACAAAGTCCAGTAACATGGGCAGCCACAAGCAACCGAGGGCGCATCTTACGCGGTTTGGCATCAAGAGACAAGGCCCTTTGCGGCAGTTTGCACTGAGCAAAAATGGTGCACTGAAAACGCGCCTCAGGGTGTGGGTGTTTGCACACACACACACACACACACACCACACACACAAACACACACACCACGCTACTGGAACCCTGCGTGTACTTCCGCGCCCGCCACCCACGCCACGTCAAATATGAACATACAACCACACACACATACGCACACACACACACACACACACACTTACAAACGAGCACGCGTACCTCAAGTCCAGCGGGTGAGTAGTGTCCATCAGTAAGGCATCGCTCCCGTATCCTGAGCTGTACGTGTGTTGGGAGTGTGGGTGCTGGGTGCCGCCCCCGCCCGCCCCGCCGCCCTTGTGGGGCGCGGCGGCCCCGACGCCCCCCGTGTAATCGTAGACGGGCGGGCCCGAGTGCAGCTTGATGGACGACAGGTCGCCGAGGGCGCCATCTTGCTTTCCGCACCCGAACTGCCAACCCCGCCTGAAACACACGAGTTCTCTTTTGAAAACGTGGAAAGGAAGTGAACATTCTGGTATCTCAGAAAACGAGCTGGAGGAAGACTGTGTCGTGTGTCGTATCCACATTGAACGCCTCTCACGTTGTGTCTCTGTGGGTCAACAGGCACCGCGCGGTTGGTTGCGACGTGACATGCGTAGACTACGTGTTGACGTGTGCAAGGCCGTGATACACGATGTATCAAGTGTTGACGAGGTATGTGTGCGTGTGTGTGCGTGTGTGTCTGTCTGCTGTACGTGTGCAGTGTGTGCGTGCGCGCGCGCATGTGTGTGTGTGTGTCTGTGCGTGTGCAGGTGTGTGTCTGTCAGTCTATGTGTGTGTGTGTGCGTGTGCATGTGCGTGTGCGCGCGTGTGTGTGTCTGTCTGTGTGCATGAGTGCGTCTTAGTGTAGTCAAGCAACCAGCTGGATGTTCGCAGTGAGTACTGAGATTTTGTACTGACCGTTTGAGGATGACGAGGGAGACTCCGAGAAGGCAGACCCCGATCACGATGCCGAGACCCACTCCGAGCGCGATCACCATGAGAATACCTGCAGTGCAGAGACAGACCGTGTCAAGAGACAGACAAGATAGACAATTACACAGAGACACAACGGAGAGACAACAGAGAGAAACAACAGGGAGACAACAGACAGAAGCTCCCAGTTGACTCACTTGCAAAGCGATAATCATCACGATACCTGCAACAGAGAGAGACAGTCAAGAGAGACAATACAGAGACGCACAGAGTGACAACGGAGAGAGACAGACACGTGCAGCAGACTGACTCCGAGAACAATCATCAGAAAATCTGTGAAGGAGAGAGAGAGACAGCAGAGAGGCAGAGACACTCCGGCAGACAGACCCCGCTCCCCTGCAGAGAGGTCACCACCTGCATCAACCAGCGCAGGAGAGAGAGACAGCAAAGAGGCAGAGAGACAACAGAGACACTCCTGGTACTTGGACCCCGAGACGCACTGTACTGTTAGAACGCTTGAACACAGGTCTGAACCACACAGAAGCAATGCGGATTGGACACCGAGCCGCCTCCAGTCACAGAGTGAAGGCCCTGTGAGCTTCTCTTGTGAAAAGTTTGAAACAGGAAGTGTTGACCCTTGGTTGAGCAAAATCTAAGGGAATGCCTTCATTTGTCAGGCAGGGGCGACACTTTCCCCCTCCCCTCTGAAGACGCCCATGAGCACACAGGCTATAGTTTCCACAGTCAATGACAGCCTGGTGTTGTGCACCCTTTCACATCGTCACAAAAAGCTATGGGAATTAAGTTTTTGTTCTGAGAATGCATCACCACCAGATATTTGACATGTTGTGCATTTGCTAAATTGGAAATGCTCCATGTCTGAACTTCTTCCGCAGAACATCAAAGATGGGCAACCTTTACAGGAAAAAGCAAAATGTCACATTTCAACAACATTCAACAGGAGATGAAATCTTTCGCGAAGTGACGGGTTGAGCTGTCTACGCGCGCGACTGGGCTGCACCCGCTCTGATCCCAATGTGGAGGCAGGGGGGCGGAGGGGTGCAGAGGTGAGCCCGACCCACCCAAACACACACACACACGCACACACCACACACACACACACACACACACACACACACACACAGAGTCAGGGACCCAAAAACAACTTTGAAAACACACGCATGGTAAAGCACTGTGCTTTCAGCGACGAAAGTGGGAGGGTGGGCCTGGGAACATTTTGCTGAGGTCAGGGGGCGGAAGGGGTTACCCCCCCCCCCGCAAAAAAAATATTTGGCACTGCCCTTCATTGAATTGATCAAACAAGGGGCGGCTGTCCTGGAAAACAGACTTTTGAGCTTTGGAATGGATTTGTTCTGGACTCTTACACCTTCTCACTCAGTCGTCAAACCAGGTACTTGTGATAGTGTGTGGACCAAACGCGATACTGACCGTTGGACGATGTCCAGTCCTCCCCGAACACGGATGACCAGGACCCGCCGTCACCTGCTGCTGCTGGGAAAAGAAATAACAGACATTCAAGTTCGTTTTCAGCGCAAGTTCAAACGACACACAAAATGCCCATCCAACTGATCACTTTTCACACACGAGTCCAAGACCACGTTCACACTGGATGATACATCATAAATGCGTCGCATCCCTGTGTGATGGCAAAGCGTTGACGTAGTGACGCAGCGCGCATTGACAGGCAACGCCACCTGTTCTTTGGCGGCGCACTGAGCGTGAACCTCTCTCTTGCGTTCTCCTTCACCAAGCGTGCGTTCAGTCTCCCGCTTTGTCGTCTCTTATTGAGTTGCGGAGCAAATATTTGAGGAGGAGGTTCCTATCACGGAAGCCACGGTGCTCAGTGCAGAACGCGCAGCGTTTTCACGCACCGTGCCTCCTGGACTAAAACAGCTGGAGCAAAGCTTGTAACACAGTCTTGTTTGTACGGGGAGAATGCGAAAAGTCTTTGGAGTCGCACAAGCGACAGTGGATGGTGTAGTAAAAAGGCGGGGGACCAGAGGACACGGGAATCAAAGTTCCCCCTGGTGGAGGCGGAAAAAGCCGCAAGGGATTCTGGTCCTCGCCCCTGGATTCGCCCCCCCCAATGGTGATGAGGTCAAATGCCACAGATCTGATAGGTGCCGCCTGATCCGCCTCGCAATAAAACTGATTTTCTCGTGTCACTTAGATTTGAATCGCGGGGATGAACCCAAGTTTGGTTCCAGTTCTGATCCCAACTTTGCATCTGCACTGCAAACGAGGACGAAAAAAAAATTTGGGACACTATGCACGACCCTCATACGCACGTCGCGCCAACGCCGACATCGGGGACATCGTGCACAGTTTCCACGGCACCAGAGCCAATCATGCACACTCTACTCAACTTTGGCATTCACGCGACGTTCAACGAAACGTCATTGCACAATCCCCGAATTTACTCGAGTTGAGCACGCCCCCCCCTAGATCCGCCACCCTGAATCACGCTTCTCCCATTGAAGACGTGTTGAACACAGAATGACACTGAGTCCGGTGCGGTGAATACCTCTCGGCCTCGAGAATCTGACACCTGATCCCCATCCACGGAAACTAATCACAACAATCAACCCTGAGACAATAGGGCCGGAGGGCGGGGCCTTGAGCTTCTGATTCAGCTGAAGCCGTCAGGAAGGATCAAGTGTCACGACACCGCAGTGAATGGAGCGGTTGACACGAAGCGCTCACGAGTTTTGTCAAAAGAAAACAGGAGTGGATCCCGGAGGGAAAGTCTACCACCAACCTCCAAGCAAAATTTCCTTTCCAACTTTGCACTGCAAGCGCGGCATGTTTTTGAGGGCCGTGGAGAGTTCAGCCGACCTCCCTGACCCCAGAAAAAATGTCCATGGCAGGCATGACATGTTTTCATTTTCAAACATTGCGTGGGCGCGTTCCATTTGGATCAACGCGTTGCGCTCAGTCCAGTGAGCCGACATGGCTGACTTCGCCCACTTCGCCCCATCTCAAACCCAGGGGCAAAGTCGCGCGACTTTGCCACCGGCCAGCCGCACACAACAATCGAACACGGCCATTCTGAAAATCCTACCCTGCATCCGCCCCTATATGGAGTTCATTTCTGCGCACACGATGCAATTTCGCGTGGTTTAGCCTTGCACACCCCAATTTTTTCGACACTGTGAATCTTCATGTCGCGAAGCAGTGTCGTTCGCGTGGGACTCCCCTGGGGCTGAGAAACCAGACACAGGCAGACGAGACATCACTGGGTCCCCCCTCCTCCAGAAAAAAAAGCTCACTTTCTCTTCGGCGCAGGTTGGTCCGTTTCTGTGTTCCTCAGCCATAGAGCGCACGCACACACGCACGCACGCACACACACGCACACATTTGAGAGAATTTCGGTGTGACATGTGAAACCGATCACACGTGTTGTTCCCACTCTCACTCAAGCCGGTTGCTCTGATCTGGCTTGCAGGGCCGGTGGCTCCACTGTTTATCCTTCACTCTGGTCTGCCCCTTACCACACAGATCTTCAGGGGGAGTTGGGGCTCTGGTCATACAATGGCGCCCCCTGGATCTCCCAGGGGTTTGGGAGCTGGAGACTCCGTGTGTGTGTGTATGTGTGTGTGTGTGTGTGTGTGTGTGTGTGTGTGTGTGTGAGTGTGTGTGTGAGAGTGTGTGTGAGAGTGCGTGAGTACGTGTGCGCATGTGTGTGCGTGTGTGTGAGAGTGTGTGTGTGTGAGTGTGTGTGTACTCACGGGAGGTGCAGTTGCGCCCGGCGCCGCTCCACGAGTTGCCTCTGCACATGCGCGTCCACGACTCCCCCGTCGCGTCGCACGTGACGCGCGCAGAGTTCCCGGTCCCCATGACGACCGAGGTTCCTGGGTCCGCCTTGAGGTCCGGGCACCCGAACGCTGCGAAAACAAAAAACACGAGCTGTCAATTCAGAACAAAGGAAATTTGTGTGCTCCGAAAGTTGGCATTCTGTTTTTAGTTTGATGATTCCTTTGCGAATGCGCAACTTTCAGGCAAAAAGTTACGCGGCGTCTCAGGCAGACCCAGGGAACACTGCCGCCATGGACACCCCAAACGTTACGTCACAAGCCTTCTGACTTTTGCAAGACCAAATGTTTGACGCGTGTGATTCCGGGGATGCCGTGCGCATCCACGTCCACAGAGACGCGTCACGTGACGCATCCAGCTTGGACCGGAAGTGACAGTCACGTGTTTGGTCCACGTACCTGTGTATCTGAGGAGGAAGGTGGGTCCGGTCTGCGGGTCGGTCCGGCGCAGCGTCACGGTGACGCTGTCGCCTTTACTCACGTAGACGCTGCGCTCCCGCTGTTTCATGGACGTGCCTGGGAAGAGAGCAGAGGGCGTGATGGTGCAGCAGGGGGTTCGGTTCAGCCGTTGAATTGCTTCACCGATGGATTCGTTTCAGATGGTCATGTTTGGCAAGTTCTGGGGCAGGATCTTGTGCTTGGCTGCGTGTGAGGGTGAAGTTGTGAAGCTCGCGCACTGACACACACACACACACACACGCACAGTCTCATAAAGGTCTCTCTCTCTCTCTCAGACACGCGCACTCACTCACACAAGCTCTCTCTTTCACTCTCTATCTCCCCCTCTTCTCTCTCCCTCCTCCTATTGTCTCTCTCCCTCCCTCCCTCCCTCCCTCCCTCTCTCTCTCTCTCTCTCTCTCTCTCTCTTTCTCTCTCTCACCTCCGCAGACGCGGGTCGTCCTTCCGGTGACGTCATCGCGTAGCTCTGCATACAGATGGCGCGGACAGTACCCGCCGCCTCCGCTGCTTCCGGTTCCGGTCCCACCGGAAGTGCCCTCGTACACGCCGAAGTCGACTAGCGACACGTTCACACGTTGACCCGGCTGCAACAGAGGGCGCGATGATCGCGTCAGCATCATTCACGTTGCGTGGATCACGTGTTCCGTATTTCTTCTTTCAGACGCGGCGCGATGGCGTGCGACGTGCCGCTCGTCAACGTGCACGAGGCCGCCAAGGTCAACTTTTACAAGCTTGTGTGTTCGAGGTTGAGGTACGCATGTGTCAGCGTCACGTATTCTCTGGATGCGTCGTCGCGCGTCACGTATCTCTGCACGTCAGCTCTAATGCCTCAATCATCGCTGTGCGCGCGCGACTTGTACGCGTCAGTGTGTCTATTGTCAGTGTGCTGCCGATAATAAACCTCACCAAAAAAAAGAAAGACGTGCGACGCGTGACACATCAAGCGTGACACGCAACACGTGACGCGTCCGGCGTGCCACGCAGGGCGTGGTCCTCACCTGAGCCTTGATGACCCATGGACAACGCTGGGTTCCCAGGTTGTGGTCCCAGGACGCGGTGGACGCGATGTATCCGGACGGGGAGGTGAGCGGCAGCGCGCGGGCGCTCACGCACTGCGACAGCGTCGCCTGCGACACTGCGGGGAGAGACAAGAGAGAAACCGTCACTGACATAGGGAAAAAAGACACTGTACAAGAAAAGAAACTCACACACTGACAACACAGCGTGAGAGCGTTCGGAGATAGAGAAACTCGCACACCGTGAAAACGCCTGCAACACGCATCATGCATTGTGGGGACACACGGTAGACAAACCGTTTGACGAGCTCCTATTCTGAGAACCATCAACGTGGGCCGTTGTCGTTGTACGGGTACACGCCCCTTGCACAAATGTAGCGTACAACACTGTGTGTGTGTGTGTGTGTGTGTGTGTGTGTGTGTGGCTGGGGCGAGTAGTGCACGAGCGGTGTACCGCGTTTGTACCCTGTTAGATGCGTTGTGCGTTTTTCTCTTGAGTGCAAACAAGGAACAAATGTAAGGCGAAAAATCACTCACAGCAAGGCTTGTGTCATTGCAACAAATGGGACCAAATTCTGTTGAGCTACAAGACACACGCACTGACAACACGACAACCGGACGCCCCTCCTCCGTCCCTTCAATTCATCCCTGCCTGTTTCTGTTTCGCAATCTTCTTAGCAAATGGATGCAACCTGAATCTCGTGCACTCTCCACTTATGATGTTTTGCTTTGTGAGACTTAGACGCAGGTTTCCAAACACACACAGCCACGTTCACGTTGGGTGCGTTGTCCGTGACGTGCCTGGACACACGGTGCTCTGTGATTGGCTGAGCAGCCTGTTTCCCGACAGAAATACACGTCAATGTGAACCACGTGGTCTGCGACCACCTCTGTGCACACTGCGCACGACACCTGCTGTGTGAACTCGGCCTTCAGTTTTTCCATTTCAGAAAATTGGCTGCGGTCCCTGTGCACCGTGGGTCCAGGTGCGGATCAAGTGGGAGAGTGGGTTCCACTGCGCTCAAAACAATGTCACTGTCACTGTCACTTCACATCTCGGGTGGACTTTCCCTATTTGGGTACTCAAGCCCACCCCTTGCCGGCATCGGGCCCCTCTTTGACCACGCGCTGGCTCGGTCCTTGGGCCCCTCCCTGTTCGGACCCCACTTCGGCCCAAAGACCCCAGATTCTGAGTCGACCCTTGTGCCCCTGACCCCTGCTCTGCCCCTGGACCTTGGCTCCTCCCAGGACCCCCCCCCCCGACCCTGGCTCCACCCCTGGACCCCCAGACCATGGCTCCACCCCTGGACCCCCAGACCATGGCTCCACCCCTGGACCCCCAGACCCTGGCTACACCCCTGGTCCCCAGACCCTGGCCCCGCCCCTGGACCCTCGAACCCTGGCTCCACCCCCGGACCCTGGCTCTGCGCCTGGACCCCTGACCCCGGGTCTGCATCAGGACCCCCTGGTCCTGGCTCCGCCCCTGGACCCCTCGCAGCGCGGGCGATGGAGGTGAATCTGATTGAACACGAGTCGTGCTGAGCGCAGCCGCATCACTTCAAGGGAATTTAATTCAATTAGACGCTTCGAGCGGGACGCGTCGGGAAGGCTCCCCCGCTGCGCGACGCTCGCGTCACGCTGGACGCGTCACGCGTCACGTCACGTCACGCCTCGCTCCAGGCGACGCGGCGTCAAAATTTTGACGTCGTGAGGGCTGACGTCAGGAATGAACTGGACCATTTTTGACGCCCTCCATTGGGTCCCTACCACTTTCACGTGGACGTCAAGATTTTGACGTCAGCGTCAACTATTTTGACGCTGACAGCGCCTGTGTGAAAACTCATTGTGTGGCGCCTGCAGTGTGCTGTGGCCCGAGAGTGAGAAGCGTCAACAAGTTCCCCCACTGAGATGTGCCTCACACTGCATGCGTCACGCGTTGGGACACTGGGCGTGTTCCATTTACGCGTGCGGCTGGCCGGCAGCGAAGTGGCCCCACTTCGCCCCTGGGTTGGAGATGGGGCGAAGTCAGCCATTTTGGCTCACTGGGCGAGCCGCACGCGAAAATTAAACACAGCCAATGAATTGGTCAATGGGCGGTGCACGACGCATCAGTCGAATGAAAGACAGGCCATCTCTTGTGATGGCCACGTTTCAACAAGTACCCCACACGAAGACCAGAACGTAGTCCACAGCGCGCGTGGTCAACAGGCGTTGCGCCGCAGGCAGTGACTGTTGCGCCAGACGTGGACGCTGTGTATGACGCGTCCGGTGTGAAACGGACCATACAGCAGTACAAACACAGGGACACATCCCCAGACCCGAGCACTCGAGCAGCTCTATCTCCCAAACAAGGCAGTCGTGACAGAGAAAGGCGCACGCGTGTTTTTGTGCCACAAGCCTCTGGCCATGCGCACTTCGCTGCTTGTCAGGCAAAGTTCCTTTTCTATCTTTTCTACTTTATCACTGTGTAAAGACAATGTTCTCGCACTGTACAAAATGGTTCGTGTGAAATCACACAAAATTTTCAAGACCTTTGGTCGAGAAAATAGTTGTGTGATTGAACAGATGAAAACCCATTTCTGCAACGAGGCGAGCACATGTTTGACAGGTTTTGTGATCGCAGAGTTCCAGAACTTCAAATGGGGAAATTTCACACGTTGAACGTTGCTGCCGATTTTCTCGTGTTCACACCACACGTCACTCAACATGCATGGACCAATGCAGTGTGAAATATATTTCTTGATTACCATACTGTCTCGTGTACAAGACGCGTTTTGTTGCCCCAAAATCGAACACAAAAGAAGAGGTGCGTCTTGTACACTAACACAAATTTTCACGTAAAAAATAAGGCCCTGGTACCTGAAAAAGGGTCAAATGTTGGGGGTGCGTCTTTTATGTACGAGAGCGTCTTACACACGATACGGTACGGTTGATCGTTGCACTTCAGTGACGTGACGCGTAACCAGCATCCAGCGCACGACGCACGACGCACGACGCATCCAGCGCACGACGCACCCATTGTCCCACCGGCCCCACAGGGGGAAGACTCTCGGGGCTCGTGTGGCATTGTGGGGCTCTGAACGCCTGAATGAGCTGCATCACAACTTCTCCACCTTTCCCCCCACCGCAGGTCCCTTTCTCCTCCCTCCTACCGCGGTGGCTCCTTTGAGACGCTGTAGCGGCTGCGTCTTCCCCGCAATTCCGACTCGCGACAAAGGACGAGTTTTTCTCACCGCGCGGTAAGTGGAGTGAGGGGCGGGTCCAGTCTATGGGGGGAGGGACGTCGTCAGAACCGGGTGAAAAGAAATCGAAGGAAAATATAGGCCCTGGGCTTCTCGAAATTTGTACGCACTTTCTTTCTCACGCGTCATTCGTCACCTCAAACAAATCTACAAACCAAATATGCAACATTCTCATGGAGAAAGTGCTGTCGACAGAATGTCCTTCTTAAGAAAGCAGGAAGAAGTCCCTTTGGGTTGACCAGAGGATGCAGCCAACGATGACTCAAACTTTATCAGCATTGTCATTCATCAACTGACGTTCAGGGGCCTGGGGACCAGAGCCGAGACCATCTTTCACAGAGGTGATGGTTTGAGTTCTTGTGAGCTGACGACACGGGTGCGAAACCAATTCTGTGGGTCAAGCACGCTGCAGCACTCACAGACTCGCATGAATTGCTTGACATCGACACAGACGCGAAGGTTTTCAAAGACGCACACTCCTGCACACCATTAAACACACGACACGCGGAGGACCGACCAACAAGCATCTTGGCACCACACCAACACATTCAAGACCTCACCACTGCAACACACCTGTGTGCGAACACACACTCACACGTCTCGGCAAAACCAAAGACCTCTGGCTCAATTTACGTGCACACACACGCATACAAGTGGAGAAACACGCAGTACACACACACACACACACACACACACACAGACGGACGCATCACGCACACACACCCAACACACACACACACCCAACACACACACACACACCCAACACACACACACACACACACACACACACACACACCACCCTGAGACCTCCACCCTGGCTCCACCCCGCGGCACCTGTGTGCATGAGGAGTGCTCCCGCTCCCTCGCGCCCCGGGTCCCCGGGCCCCTCTATTGTTCCCCGGTAATGCAGCCTCCATTAGCGCAATTGTAACCTGCTCAATACCAGACAATTATCGCGGCGGGGGGCTCTCTGCGCACAGGGCGCGGACTCCGCCCGCTTCACGCTCCACGCGTCATGCGTCGCGTTACTGCGCAAGTCTGCGGTGGATTGCGCATGCGCACGTCAAAATGTACTTGTGTTTTTCTTGGTGACGTGCACGTGCACGTGAGAGGGACGTGGGTGCCCTTTCAATTTGAGAGTTTCAGCAAAGTGCTCCGCAGGCGTAACACGTACACGTAGAACGCAGCTTACAGACACAACTCCCCCTCATCTGGAAGAGTCTGAAATCAATTTAGGTTTAATTTCGGAGTCAAAAGCAGTCTTTCTTTAAAAATTTTGACAAGTATCAAATTTTGAAATGGCTCATAAAATTAGTGAGGTCTTGATAGTTTTGTCAGTTTTGTTAGTTTTCCTGTCAGTGGACTGCTCCAAAATAGGGGAGTTACAACAAGCCACGTGCTACATGTATGTGTTACGTCTGCGGAGCACTTTGCTGAAACTCTCAATTGAGTTTGTTGTTGGGCTCTGCGTCGTAAGCGACGTAGCGTCGGGATTGACTGGAGCAGCGACGCAACACGTGACGCATCCTGTGTGAATCCGTCTCTTGCGCACAGGTAGACCTGTGGAAGGCGGCGGAAAATAAGATGCAGATTTTTCTGACTTGTTGATGTTGAAGCCTTCTCCCCCTCCTCAATATAATTGGATGCGACAGTCGGAAGCGGATCCGGGGGGCTTCGGACCCCCCCCCCCCCCATGACCATTAGGGCCCAACACCCCCTTTGATCCAATCATCCGGATCCGCCCCTGTTCAGGTTTCAAAGTTCCCCTCATCTTGCTTCGGGGGAGTCCAGATGCAAAAGGTCTTTGAACGGAGCTTTTTCATTGGCGCGCCCTGCAATGGGCTTCGCTTGTCGACAGAAGGTGTCTCTGAACAAATGTGACGTTTGGCTGTCGGGTGCTTGAGGTCAGGTTTCGCTTTTCGCGCAAGCGTTACGCAGTCGCGGTTTTCCTCAGTTTACTGCTGTGTGCGCGTTTTGTCTCCAACCGCTCGAAGCAAATGAGTGTCGCTACAACAAGGACAATTGTGCGGGGTTTTTTGTCCCTCTGTTTTTCCTGTTCCACAGAGGAGATGGGAGGGGTCCTCCCTGTTGCGTCTCAACGTAAGACACAACGTCCTTCACGTGTCCACGAGCACAACGTGCAACGTCGCCGTGTTTAGAAACAAGCCAATCTCGACGCTTTTCTCACTCGGGTCCAAGGGGCAAACGGGCCCTTCCCCCCCCCCCCAACCCCAAAAACTGAATCTGGGTGCCAATGCACCCCGTCAGCCTAAATGTGCACCAAGGGCTCGAAATGTTCCCTTTCCATGTTTGTAGTACTCATCTATTGTCTAAACTGGACCACAAAGCTTGACCACCTTGACCACCGGACGGACACACCGCACGACGCACCCAGTTGACCACACCTCCGGCTGAGTTCACGCAACACGCGTCGTCCGCTATTCAGACCCAACATGTATCGACGCCTTTCGTGATGCAGATCAATTCATTAAGCGACGCCGATTAATTGAATAATTGATTGACAGCGAGATGGAGCACCGGGAGCTGTCATGGTCGTGCTGCAGTTTCCATCGCAATTAAATGAGAGTTTATGCCATGGTGCTGAAATAACTTTTTGCCATTTTTGGGCGTGAGTGTTGCAATGCTGGGTGGTGCAAGCGTTTTTTGCTGCAAATTGGCCCTTTATGGTTGTGTGGGGGGGCTGATGCGATTGGCTGTATTGTGTTACAGGACAGAAACAAGAGTCACGTGCACTGGGTCACGCGCACTGGAGGATCTCAGCTTTTGGGGGCAGTGGTGCTGCAGAGAGGGCGAGCGCTCCTGACCCCTTTTGGTTTTGGAAATTCCTTCCTTGGAGGTCTTGCTGAAGTTGTGACTGAAGAATGGGACAGCTTTGAGGGCTCAACGGTCAGGAGTGGGCTCCAGGGGTGAAGCTTTCCAGCTCCAGGGAACACGTGCAGTACTTTCACCACAAAATTCATCTGCCCTGCACTTTCATGGGTTGGAACAGGGTCCCTCCTCACAGCAAACCAATGTTTAGCTGCAGTCAAGGTTCAACTTTGAAGGAGACGTTTTGTTGCAAAGGGTGGAAACGAAAGAGAAAAGTTTCGGAAGCCAGTGTGGTCAGAGTCTCTGAGAACTCTGTGCCTCACTGAACCTCCTACACTGGACCAAAGTTTTCCATCGAGCCCCACCCACCCACCTCGCACCGTATCCTGCCCCCCCCCCTCAAAAAGCCTTGCCACGCCCCTGCGCCCCAGGACCGAGTCATGGCCCCTCCCCTGCCCCGAGACTGAATCCTGGCCCTCCTGATCCTCAGGACCAAATCCTGACCGCGCCCACTGCCCCTCCCCGTATCCTGCCCCCTCCCTGAATCCTGGCCCTGCCCCCTGGACGAATCCTGGTCCCCCCCGGATCCTGCCCCCCCCCCTGCGCACCTCTGTTTACACAGACACGCATCCATCACCACAGCGATCGGACATTGATCGCTTTAATTCAACCGATCGCTCAAGCTGTCAAAACTCAGACCCCACAGCGCCCCCGAACTTGGATGTGGAATTTTAATTTGGGGTGTCGCGTTACAGTTGGTGTTTGTGTGGGAAAAGTGCGCATTGTCTACGAACTGCGACAAATGTGGATTGGTTTTGAATGATGTTTGGTGGAAGGGGGAGCATTCAGGGTCGGGTGTCAGGGGCAGAAAAAAGATCGGGTTGGGGTGCTGGTTCTGTTGGTGGATCAGACGTTTTTTCTTTCTGTGCCCTGATGTGTCATCGTGGAGAGGCCCAATCCCAACGGACCAAAACAAAGAAGATGTGCCCACCTAAGCACGTGACGTGCAACACAAATCGCGGCACTTTTCCTTTCTGAATCCGATTTTGGAAGACGGATCTCGTGGTCACAATGACAGTGCAACCTTTGGAAGAGGTCGCAGGGGTTTGGTAGAAAACACAAGCCGCTGCAGACTCACCCTGGACCCTGGATCACACGCTGGATCCACCCCTGCCAGACAGGCTGTTGAACAGCGTTGCAGACCTCTGGATCCTACTCTGGATCCTACCCGAGCCGACGGGCTGTTGGACAGCGCCGCGGACCTGATCGAGCCTTTCAATGATCAATGAACAACACGAAGGAGCCTCTCACGCCAAATGGACCTGGATCGATCGGCGCCCCGGCCCTCCCCTCTCACTGCGGAAAATTCCCCCGATGTAACGCGCGCTGATGTCAATTGTGACAATGAGGGTTCTGCTGCAGTTTTCCCTTCAACTGCAATTTCTCCTTCTGGTCCATTGATGAGAATGACATGCCACTCGTTCTTTGTTTCCTTCTTTCTTTTCTATTTGGAACTGTGTTTCTTTCACACCCGCCTGTCATTCGTTCATCCTTCCCCCCTGTCTATCGTCGCATTGGCCCATTGTTTCTTTCACAGCAAAAATGAACAGACAAGACACGCGGCCAGAGAAAGAGAGAGAAAGAGAGAGAGAGAGAGAGAGAGAGAGAGACAGACAGACAGACAGACAGACAGACAGACAGACAGACTCACCTGGGATGCACCTGTGGGACACCTCGAGGTATGACGTCACGTCCTTGGGGCACGGACGCGCGTTGAGCGTCACGAACGTGTTCACGGGGAACGTGCAGTGTCGGCGTCCCGAGCAGTGCGCGTCCAGCACGTCGAGCACGTCGCTGAAAAAGTGACGTGACGTGAAATTTCTGTCCATCAAAGACCCGATTCCAACTGAACGCGTCTTACTCGTACGTTGTGACACTACTTCTTGTAAAGCGAGCGTCAGCCCTGGGTTCCGCTGGTTGTCTGACGACCGAGAAACTCCCTGCCTCCATTGTCCTGTCCTTGGCTCTGGCCCGTCACCATGTTCGGCCCTGCCCCGGCTGCACCCGGCCAACCCTCCCAGCCGTGTTTCACCGCCCCGGCCCAGCCCTGCCCTGGTCACCCCCAGCCCTGCCCTGGTCACCCCCAGTCCTGCCCTAGTCACCCCAAGCCCTGCCCTGGACCGATCGCCCCAGCCCTGGCCCTGTCGCTACCGGGCCTGACCCTGCCCCGGTCGGCCCTGGTTCGCCCTGCCCCCCTGCCCCTCCCCCTCGCCCCCTGCCCTGCCCCCTCGCCCCCTGCCCTGCCCCCTCGCCCCCTGCCCTGCCCCCTCGCCTGCCCCTCCGCACACTCACGCGAGGCAGCCGACGTATCCGTACTCGGGCGACACGCAGCGCCCGACGGCCATGCGTCCGTAGCGCGCAGACTCCATGACGATGACCTCGTGCGCCGCGCACGTGATGTTCACCGTCTCCCACTGACAGTAGTTCGACGACCCTGAAAAAACAGGAAACACCAGGGATTCAACACCAGAGTCTCATTGAAAGTGTCCATAGATCAGAAAACTGGGGAAATAGCAGATTTCTTGTTGGTGTTGTCCCCAGGGTTGGTTCCCTTCCGAACTGCTGGTTGCGTCATGCGACGTGTCCCTACACAAGTCTGCGACTGCTGAGTCGCTTCACTTGAACAAAACTCGCCAAAATTGCGTACCATGGCAGCGAACATTCGCCGGGGTAGACCCTGGATATTGACCCGATGGGCAGCAACATGAAACTTAAAAATAATTTTAGTTTTTGTTTTGTGACCAACTCTGAATTATTTTCTCCATTATCAGGGACAACAGGTGCGCTTCCCAATCGTCGTTGAATCCCCCAAAAAATTTGACGTTTTCAACGTTCTTGGCGTTTTGACGCGTTTTGTGTCGTTCGCTGGGTGACGCGCGACGCCTCGGCGAGTTTTTGCGCCGCCGCCATCAGCGGCTCGATGCCCAGCTGCGCGTCTCCCACCGAGCCGGCGTTTTGTCGCAGACGACTAATGGAGGCAAAGACAATGGATCTACCTGCCGTGCAGGACAAAGGGTTTACGCGGGATGCGTCATGCGTGGGAGGTGCGTCACGTGCTGCGTCCCCGTGCAGTGCCCGAGGTGGGAGCAAGTCGACTTGGCGACGAAGCGACCGTTGGGAGGACGCAAAGCGTGACGTGTCCAGTGCTCCCGACGCAGCGCCCACTGATTGGTGCATGAGCGCAACACGTGACGCACACCGTGACGCAGCGTCAGTTGTTTTGTGACGCCACGCGTGTGAACCTGGCCTCACGCACACAATCGCGGACGCATCTTCGACAGAACGATGTTGATGTTTCTCTTCTCTTTGATCTCTCGCAGTGCAGCAGAGACAACGCGCAAAAAGCATGTCTTGCTCTGCGTACTGGCTAAAGGGAGTCCCCAGGGACCCCCTAGCTCCACAGAAAAAAATTAACCCCCAATGTTTTCACCGCAGGAAAGTTTTGAAGTTGGAATGATTTCTTCTCCCACCTGACTCCACCCTCCACAGATGATGATTTTGAACAAAGAAGGTCACTCAACCAGTCGAGACCCATGTCGGCCCCTGGATCAGCCAGGGGATATCCTGAAGTTATTCTGGACCAGTGTGGATGAACAAGGACAAATGGAAAACATCCGCCAGCTCGTTCAAAGCAATACCAAGAATTCCACAGAAAACCAAAGCTCCCATGGCTATTTCACGCGACAAGCGTCTTTCGTGGCGTCTTCAACGAATCAAGGGACGCAGCATCAAATTGAACTTTCGAGTGGAAGATCACGTCATATCACGTGCTTTGTGTCTATTGACGAGACTTCCATTGACATCTGCAGGGACGCAACGCGTGACGCATCCAGTGTGAATCAGACGTCAAGCATTGCCGAGCAACCGTCGCCTCCAGCAACGCGATTCGCTCATTTCCCACCGAAATCTTCACAACTTCAAACAAGAAGCAGTGCACAGGGCAACTGCAAGTGCGAAGTCCCCGGGGTGTTTGCTTTGTTGATCACTTCCTTTTCTTTTTGTTGCATCTGGTTGCTTGGGAGTTTTGCATCTGGTTGCTAGGGAATTCAAGTTTATTCCCCGTGGCAAACACCGGTTGACAAAAGACCCTCTTGGTTTCCAGGACTCAGGCTGCAGAATTCAGACCGCTGTCACACTGGATACGTTCTGCGTCACGTCCAACTACAGAAGAGAACTGTGCGTTTGATGACAACTTCTCGTCTGCAGTGATGCAACGCCAGTGCATGCGACACACCGCACAGAACAACTGGGCCCAACTGCACTACGCATCCCGTGCGATTGCTGTCTCTGCCATGGTCTACACGCATCCGACGCAGCAGCTGTGAACGGAGCCAGGGGCCAGAAACTCAGCTCCACATGGAAGGGTCTGCAACAGCTCGGAATGCTGACTTTACACGATTTTGTACCGTGAGTGCTTTGTCTTTCGGCCGGTAAACTGGGGATGGGGGGGGGAGGGGCAGGGTGCGTATCATTCCTGAGCGCAGTCCCACCACACACGACGTACGACGCAACGGACGCAGGTCCTGCACATAGACGCACGACGTAGCCGCTGTGAGCCTCCCTCCCTCCCGGGGCTCCAGGATTCCAGCTGCTCCGATAGGATCTGGGTCCGGACGGGGGAAGCAGATACAAATGGCTCCGGTGCGCCGGGACCGACCGCCATCATCGTGCATCATCCCCTCGCTCCCGAGGGGCCGCTTCTTCTGGGGGACGCACAGCCAAGATCCCAGGGGCGGATACAGTGCGGGGGGCGGCGCTCAAAAAATTGGGTCACGCCCTGCTTGGGGCGGCGTTCACCTCAGTCACAGACGCCAAAGGGGCGGACGCCACCAAAAAGACTCGTGTCGTCCTTTGCGCCCTCAGCGCAAAACACGTGGTTTCCATGTGGTTTTGTTTGTGGTTGGGATCGGGGTCCCTGCGATCTGGACCCAATCACCAACAAATCCGGATCCACCTCAGTGAGAGACGAGAAGATTTCTGAGAATCACGTGTGCAGTCGCGAGATCCTGGGTCAGTTCGACTCTGTGATTGCAGTTTATCACGCATAAAATCAGAATGAAATTACACTGGATCAACCAATCTGATAACAGAAACAAACTGAAAGCACACAAAGTTTGAGACCTGGATCTGGATCTGCCCCAATTCAAACACTTCTCGAAAAGACAAGTGCTCCAGTTGGCTTCTTTGCATTGTGGACCCAATGTCAAAGCTCTGTGCAAATCCTGACCTTGTCACCAGGCTGGACCGAGGTTCATGTTGAGGTGACGGAATATGGTCAACGTTTGGGGTTTTCAGAATCGTGTTCCCCTCTCTCAAAAGATCTAGCAGTCTGGATCTTTATCTACTGCATGCACTTTCTGATCCAGTCCACTTGCCTCTGTCAGGTCCATTCAAAGCTCAGGGTCCGCACCACAATTTGCTTCTGAATCCACCTGACTTCAAAGTCCGCGCGAGACTGGGCCCTGAAGACCACCCCGGTGCCTCTCACTCACTGGGTGCACATTGAAACCTCTTCGCTTGAGCATCCACTGCGCCCCACCCTGCGGGCCCCACCCCACGGCTTCCCCGCGCTCCGGCTCTCATCGCTAGGTCCAAACTCTCCATCCGGACCCCCTCCCGACCCCCCGTCTGGATCCCCTTCCGGACTCCCCTTCCAGACTCCACTCCGGACCCCCCGATCCGCCCCTTTCTAATCGATGGAGTCACTTTGCGGCTGCGGCCCCATCAATCCCATTATGCGCATCAAAGTTTGATGAGGCACGAGCCGCGCTTTTCTCCCTCAATTAGAGAATTGGAATCATCCGCAGTCATCTCCGGCGGATCCAGCGAAGGGGGCGCAGGGATCAGACCCAGCGAGGGGGCGTGGGGTGGTTCCAGTGTGGGGCGCAGGGGTGGGTCCAGCGAGGGTGCGGATCCAGTGTAGACCAAGGCTGCCAGAAGTGGATCCACTAAGAGGGGCTGGAGTGGATGGGTCGAACTGATGCGGAGCAGTTGGGCCTCAGCAAGGGCGGATCTAAGACCGGATCCATCGAAGGATGCGGAGTCGGATCCAGCGCAGGGTAGGGGTGCCAGAGGTGGATCCACCCTCCAAAATGTTGACATCCTGAATCTGCTTGTGCGTGATTCAGATTGTCTTTTTTTACTCACCTGAGAGAATTGCCGCACTGCGCACACAGAGGAAGAGCATTCCGCTGAAGAGGCTGATCCAGAAGAGAGCGGGGCAGGTCCGGGGCCGCGAGAAATCCATCCTCCTCAATCAGAACGAGATTAATCCGCGCAAAGTGGAAGCGTAAAAACTCTTGTATTGTCGGCGCTGTTGTTCTTGTTGTACAGTGGCCGTCGTCTTGTGAACGGACACACTGATCGCTGAGTGCACTCAGTTCCCCAGTGGGTTACGTTAAGTGCAAGAACTTTGATCCAATCGCAGATTTAGCAGCGATCAAAAAAGTTGCGCAAACACGCGTCAAGTCAGCGTGTCTTACTCCAACACAATCCTCCCTCGTTCACACTCTACTCTCTTCAACTGTCGTCCCAAAATCCACAATCTTAACAAATCCACAAACAGGTCCCGAATCTCCTCTGTTTACTGTTGGAGGAAGTGTTTCCTGTTCCTCGTGTGATGCGCGCGCAGCGTCCCTTCGCGTCACGTGTCTCCGTCTTCCGTCCCCGTGTCACGTGCCTGCTCCCGCGTTCCCTTTGATCTTCAGAGCCACTTCACTCCAATTTGCCTCGAGTCTCTGGAAATGGAGAAGAGTGGGGACCGTGTGCGTGTCTCGAAACACTAGGTGGCGAGGGACATGTGTTACCTCGACCTGTTTCAGTCGAAGTTCAGTTCTGAGTCTCTGGCTCTTCCGGGCGACACCAACAAGTACTGCTCGGAAGACTCAGAACTGAGACTGAGACTGAGGAGCAGATCGAGGCACGTCTCCGTGGGACCTTCTCTCTGTCGTTGTCTCTGTCACTGCATCTGAATTTGAGTGCAGGTCACACTGTGAGAGAATGAGTCCAGAATTGGCCAATACATTTGGGAGGGGGACATCCCAATGTGGTCCAGAAGGAGCCCAGACTAGCTCCAGCAGTCCTTTGTAAAATTTGGGCAAAAAAGATGTGTCTGAAAGCAACACACACGTTTCACACGGAAAATAATTGTGATTAGGGTCAGGGGCCACCGACTTGCTTCCGCCCCTTGCAGCCGCAGTCAGGAATCCATACCGGGAACACACGCGACGTTGAGATCCACGACTCGGTCGCGTGTGAACGGACTTCATCCAGAATCCATCTGTAATTACGAGTAGCATACACCTGGGTCTCACCTGCCGCGTAACATCTCTACTGACCAAGAAAATTCTCTTCTCACACTCAGTTGTACGTGCTTGCAGCTTTTGAGATTTTCTGCAAGAAGTCTTTTTCCGACCACTACAGACTCAAAAATTTCACTCCAGTTTTGCGAACTCATTTGTTGTGAATTTTTGTCACTTGGTCTTGGTGCGAAATACAACTTGAGTGTGAGATTCCTGTCGTATTTCACTCAAAAAGCAAAGGAATTTGGTTCTGTGGACTAATCTGTGCGAAATGATGGCCTTTTTTGAGCAGAGTAGACAAAGCACCCGAACAAGCCAACCCGTCTTTCTTGCCTTTGGTCGCTTGTGCGTCACTCCACGAGACGAATGTCGGGTGATAACACGAGAACGCAAAGCGGGCATGACACAGACTCCAACAAGACATGCCCACTGTTTTCCTCACGAATGTGAACGTGCTTCCGTTTGCTCACTCCTTGGTCCGCAAAGTGGCCCTTCCACCAACTTCATTGCACTCCCATTGCAAAGCACGTGAAATCCAGCTCCATTGGCGTGTTAAGCACACGTCACTCAGTGAGAAATCCCACGTCCCTGCCGTCCGGATTACGTCCACTTCCTTCGCATGGCTCTTTCACTTCCCTCCACAAATCCTCCAGTTCGGGGCCACGGACTCAAGACACTAATCTCCAGAGCCCCGCCCAGCCGGATTCACGCTGGACGCGTCACGCGCATGGTGACGGAGTCAGTGCGACACAGTACAATCCAAGTTGGCGTCCCCATGCATGAAGGCGCCCACTTGACTTGACGCCCGTCTTGGATGCACCGCCAAGGCACCGCAGCTCCCAGACTAAAGCGGTTTTCACATTGGTGACGCGCGGTCGTCATTTTGACGTCGGCGTCAAAATTTAACGTTGAAGCCAATGATGAAAATTTTGACGTGGACTCAGAAATCGACCGGGCGTCACCCAATGTGAAAACGCCTTTAGATGCGCACTTGTTGTAAACGCAGCACCCGACACTGCCCGAGTGAATCTAACCTTTAGATCTTGGGTCCTTCTCCTCTCTGCACGAGCAGATCGTGGCCCACGTAGATCTACCTGGACGCTGAGCGAGAGGACGGAAGGTTTGACGCCATCAGTGCGGCACACGTGCGCACGTCCATTCCAACACTTTGCGTACCCCACAACGGATGTTACATCGCCCAGTCTACTTGACGCCCGTCCTGGGCGTCAGTCCTGGAGACAAATTTGTGTGCGCTGCACCGCAAACGCAACGTACCTCCTCACCTCGCATTCATTCAGACGCAAAACGTAAAATATCCCGCGTGTGACTCTCCCTTTACCTCCTGAGTCCCTGTCCTCTCCTGCACGAGTAGATTCTCCACTCGACTCTCTCTCCGCGCACGCAGGCCCCGTCTCAGTGGAAGCTGCTCCGGGAGTGAGGGGGACGGGGCCGGGGAGTCCAGCTTTTCCGTGATATGGGCCCTGAAGCTGTTCTGTGGAGTGGCGCACACTCTGAGGCCGGCTTCACACTGGATGCGTGAGGTGAAGCGTCTCGTGTGTGGACTCAGCGACGCAGTGAACAAGGTCACATGACTCATCTGGTGTGGACACGGGTCTCTCCCTATTTCAGCGGGTTGTTGGATCTGAAGACGCATCGCCCTCCGGAGTCACGGAGAGCGCGCAGTTTGACACGGGAAGCCGCGACCCCAATCGCGCTAATCGTGTTGAAGGCGCGGCGCCCGTGGCGGCGGCGGCGGCGGCGGCGGAGGGGCGAGGGCGCGGGGCTGCGGAGTGTCAGCGGCGGGAGGCGGCGGGAGGCGGAGCAAGCGGCGGGGGAGGCGGACGAGGGGCGGGGCGGGGGAGGGGGTGTGGGG
>JAAUXT010056614.1_pt1 | contig 24661 bp, 28 predicted proteins | sample 7278171 | NCBI WGS metagenome assembly JAAUXT01 (sample SAMN14350112, study PRJNA611818) | marine sediment metagenome | isolation source: surface marine sediment (1.8m) | place: French Polynesia: Moorea | collected 2018-08
GATTTCTGCCCCACTTCCTCTCCTATTTCCTGACCTCCTGTTCTCCTGATTTCCTCCAGAGAACAACAGAATTGCACCTCCATACTCTGCAGAGTTGTTCAGAAACACGCAATTTGAAACTGTGATATTTGTACTGCCCCTGTGTGCCAATGCTCCACCCTTGTTGTGGGTAAACCAACAGTGGTTGACACTGAGCAGAGAATGCTCTGTGGAAACAGTGGCCCCAGAATCAACTGTGTTGTGGGTAAAATTAGAATCCTCCAAAAGACCTAAACTGCCATTTGTGAAGAGGATTGTGGGTTCATTGTGTGTGTTGTGGCCAAAGCGGCTGTTTTTCACTTTCATAATGCTACCAGAAACCCGTAACCAAGTGAAACTTGATGGCACATATTTGTTGTGCTCAAATGTGGAATTCTCAATCGATCCATTAGACTTGTCTCTCAGCACCAGAGACGGTCCCACTGTTTTTGTAAATGTACAATTTTTCAGGCTGATTACGGTCTTCGTCAGAAAAATAATTGCTGTTCTTTTTGAAGAATAATTTGCAAACTTCACATCTGTCATGTGGACTTTTCCTGAAACAGCTTTCAAAAATGGTCTTCCATTAAAGTTTTCAAAACATGATGACTTCACAAGGACTGTGCTATTTTTGACACCAATCACAAAAGTTTTGTGGATTGAAACAGACTTGGATATGATGTTGCAATTTTCCAGCTTTGCCTTCCCATCATGAATGATTATGTTTGATCCAATCTGACTTTCTGATATGTGCAATTGAGAGGAATTACTTAATGTTTTACAATACAGAATGATTTTCAACAAATGTATGTCACAACTTGTGATATTTAAATTGATGCCAACAGCCACCCAAATAGATTGTTCAAATTGAATGTTGGCGACATTAATGCTTGGTATTGGTGCTGAATATTCAAAAGTTTTGTATAGAACATTAGAGCTTTGCAAAGCTCTGCAACTTTTCTGAAAAAGCACAAGCAAGATGATAAAACAAAAACAAGACCATTAGTGTGTGAACTCTATGTCATGAAATCAACTTGCATTTGAAAACTTACATTCATCTTCTCATCTATGAGCAGTGAATGATCTGTGATGATTTCCAGTCCCTTCGTGGGAGGTTTGGCAAAGTAAAGCATTAAAACATGGAGAAGACTGGCGCAGGCTGAATCAATAGATCTTCCACAGTTACTGGTGTCTGAGCCATTGTGCAGTAAGAAATATTTGACCCTTTCATTGCCATCTGGCAAGGGAACAACTGCAGACACAAACACACACAGTTGAGAACTTACCTCCCGCTACAAAACCGCTTGACAACCAGGTGAGACGGAAGTGTTCAGACATTGGGGAGAATCAACGAGTTGTTGAGGTGCACATCGAGCTAACGCCAACATCGAAAGGACTGCGCAATTGATGACGTTGTGCACAGTTTCCATGGCACTGACCAATCACGCAACTCGACGTTGGCGTTAGACGCGCGTTCAGCAAAACGTCGTTGCGTGGTCCCCTTGTCATGGGTTGGTCGGTTGCTTGGCAAGATTTCAACATTTGCACCCAAAAACGTTTGCACCGCAAGATTGAAAATGTGTGCACAAACTTCTGAATTTATGCAAAGAAAGGCAAGACAACTCACTTGTTTGACACGGCTTGTAACTTGATACTCCGCAAACACAAAGTGAGAAAACCACAATGGCGGCGAGCCTCCAGAAGATATTCATATTCAAACTGAAACAGATGAGACACCTGTGAGGACAAAAATCATCCAAGGTAGAACGCAATATCAAATGCCAACTAAACTTGCTTTTTCTGCAACACACCCTGAAATTCGGGCTTATTTGTTCAAGAACAAGTTTGTTGACCACTCGTCAGCAAATTCCAAACACAACCATGTCCAAGAGAGGATAAAGTCACACTGACCTCAATTTGCTTGTTTTTCAAGACGCTCTGAACTCTTTCTTATCGCTGATGACGTTTGTGGTGAGCCGCCATGCTGGCTGCGCAGGAGGACAGAGCCACATGTGAGGCTGATTCGTGTACCAACCAACACTCTCACGAATAACAAGGGGCGTGGGGGTGAAGGTCCTTATTAAACCGCGAAGCTCTGAGGGAATCGAGAAACGAGCGAGTGCTGAGAAATCTTCCAACAAAACCTTCAATGGTAAGTCGTGCTGGTGGCTGATTTCAAGCAAACGGGCGATTCTTCAAATGTGACTTGTTTCCAAAAGAATCTGAATATCAAACAGGGCGCACACAATGGAAATCCACCGTGTTATTTGCTCTTTCTATTTGGACAAACCCAAAGGAGAGGCTTGATCCGATGATGCATTTGTTTGTCAACAAGATAAAGCAACACAGCGAAGACGTGACTGCCATTACCAACCCGAGAAACAAACAACGCAAGAGACTTTGTCCACAAGAGTATATTTACCCCAGTACACGAGTACACTTGAAGCCACAAGCGCAGGGCCCGGTTTGGAATACCAAATCTCTGTTGGAATTCTGATCCCATGATGGATTCGAAGGACTTGAGATCCGAGTCAACAGGCATTATCATATTTTCCTCGTCCTGCCTTGTTTGCCAAACAAGGCTTCAAGATGTATCTTTGTTGTGCAAAGTTTGCATCAACACAAGACAAACTTTCCTCGTTCTGGTATCGTTTTTCGTTGGATGCGTACCTGCCAGCGCAAACCCTCTCAAAAATAACTTTGAAACAAATCAGTTTGGTCCAAGACATCTTCCCCAGGTATGCATGTGTGTCTCATGAGAAAAGAGACACGTGGGAAGTGAACACCGCCCGTCATCTCCAAATCTGAGTTGAGCCATTCAACAGGGAATGATTTTCTCAGAAAAGTTGCAAAAGCGTCTGGGTAACACAGACACGCGCACACGCATGCACACGTGTGCACACACACACTTTTGGGAACACACACACACACACACTTGCACAAACACACACACGCACACACTCTCTCCTCACACACACGCACACACTCTCTCCTCACACACACTTGCGGGCATAACTTCTGACCACAAGAAAACAAACACGTCTGATTTCTTCAGTGTGCTTGCCATTGAAGCCAAATGCCAAATGCAACTGGAGGGACTGGGCCTGCCGGAATAAAATCTTGAACTCAATCATTGCACACCAAGACTCTCTTGGCGGAGTCCCGATCTGTTGTGTGTTTGTTGTGCACAGGGTAAAGGACTCTGAGGACATGGTCATGAAGACTAACGCCGCAAAAACAAGCAAGATGAGAGTCTTGCTCCGCAAGAGTAAGGAAAATGCGTCCACTAAGAACTTGAGGCAATATTGCAATTTAAAAATTCAAATTCCCTCTTGGAATTTTGATCTCATGCCGGGTTTTGATATTCTTCAACCAGAGTCAATAGGAATCGTCATAACTTCCTTGCGTCTCTTTGCTGTGCATTTCTCCAATCAACTTGCACTTGCTTCAACATCAGACAACTTTCTTTTCAGATACGCAACATCATTCCTGGCAAAAAGACCCAAAATGTTCAACTGGTTGAGAATCGTTGGGGGGTCAGAAGTACCGGGTCTGAAAACGTAACAGTACACTTCTGACTCGATGATCGTCCGTGTGGAAACTACCCATGGGTGCTTCTGGCACTGAAATGGACGGTTTGAGCCCAAAGCCCCTGCTGTTCTTGAAAATGCACCACGCATGACGAGGATGGTGCCCTTCTGGCTCTGACGGGTCATTTTTCACTCCAGATCGTCCAGTGGAAAACACCCATGGGTACTTCTGACAACCGGGGCATTCTGACACTCCAACACCCTGAATCTCATCCCAAGTGCCTGGTGGTGAAGAAGTGGAGAGTGGTAGAAAGCCTGGCCTGTGGCCTGAGTGCCAAGAACAAGCCCAATGGATTGCTCCTCAGCTTGCATTCAGTTGTGTGCGGGTCGCCTCGGTGGGGCTGACCCTAAACTCCACCGGGCTTCACGGTACCGCGGTGCTGCAGCCCGGGTTCCAGCTCAGGCTCAGACGGAGAGCGAGCAACCCAGATGTATGTTTACTCGTTTATTAATCAGTCCAGGAAAGCACTGGATCTCCTGGGGAACTTTCTGCTGTGACTGTCGTACTGTCATACAAATATTGTCTCTTTGGTCTTCATTCATCACAGTTCAACTCTGAACCATCTCATCTGTCATGTGCTTGGCTGTGGTCTGGCTGTTTCCCCCTTACACACAAGACTGTGCACTACAAATGAACCTCACCTATTGCCAAGTGTTTCTCCTCTTTGATGCTACTTCCAACTCAACGTTCCTTTGGAGTCCACAAACACCAAGAAACATTCATTGTTTCATACTAGTGTCGATTGTGGTACAGACTTGGACCTTTTCTTCCCCTGGGGTTCCCCACTTCATTGCCTTTATCACCAGAACCCCATCTGGACAAGAAATTGTGGGTGTCACTAGCTCTGTCTCAGTGCTCAGCAAGGAAGGCACTGGACATGCCTGTCACCCATGGGAAAATCAGAGTCAATGTTACTGCGTACTGTATGTGATGTAAACACAAAATCCAGACATCATGGGTGAGAGACAACATTTTGTTTCTCTCCATACAGGTTTGGAAGAATAAGAAGAAAAGATTCTTTTATTACTTGTTTTAGAAGTGCGTAGCCAAGAAAACGGATTGGCAAAGGTGAATATATGTTGCTCTATCATGAAACTGCTGACATGATCCAAGAGACAGTCACAGCAACAGAAGAGACGAGGGATATCAGCAAAGTTCGGTTCGTCACTAATTTTGAGTATGTTCCTCAGGCTTTGACTCCCATTTGCCCATACCATCAGAAAGAAAATGCACCAAAGATAATTTCAATCATTTGTGAAAATTGAATGGTCTCTCGATCAATTGCTGTTCAATGTTACTGGCCAACTGTGAAATACAAGGACATTTTGGACTACAAATTTGAATATTTTAATCGTAATTTTACCAAGATGTTGAATCCAGTTATGAAGGTCACGATGAGAAGTAGCTGCAGACTGATTTTTGTTTAATTTTGCTGAACCATTTCTAAAAGGACAAAGGAAAGAACCGAACTTTGTGGACTTCCCTGGTAGAAACTTTTGCTCCAGTGTTGGTTCCTTTACTGTGGGGTCTCAGACAAACGTTGAAAGAAAAAACAGCTCAACCCACCACCAGTTGTTGCATGTCCAATGCTCAGAGAGCCTCGTGACGTTGATGCTACACCACCTGCAAAATCAACAGAGCTGTGCGTCTTCGAGAAGCACACTTTTGCATGATTTCAGTAATTGAAGGGGAAATTTGAATAATTTTGTCGAATTGCTGTGCATTTTTGGGTGATTTGAGGAGGTTGTACCAGGCTGAAGGTCACTTGATTTTGAGCAACTGGGATGACAAACAAATCACCGCTACGCAGCCAGTGAAAAAAAGAACATGTGTACACCAGTTTCATGGTGAAAATAAATATTAAATTTGGATCTTTCAGGTCTTTTTGAATTTGTCTATGTAAGGAATTTGTGAAGTTGGAATTTTTGGCTTTTTGAGAGCAGACAGTTAAAATTTTTGAGGTTGCCTCATTTTGGATTTCACTGCACAAAGCAGGTGATATATGAGGAAGTATAAATATTTGGTGAAAGATCCATACTGACAAAATGAGCTTCTTGATTGGGTGTTGGACTGGTGTCATTCATTTTTTAATTTCCAAAAACATGCACTTGGATTGTTGGTGGGGGCCAAAGTTTGCATGCAAATTTGGATTTTACAAAGGTGTTTTGGTCTGGTTCTGGTATTCTGTGGACACTCACTGACTGCAAACACTGCAAGGGAGAAGAAAAAAAGTGTGGTGGCAATTCGGAGCAATGAATGAAAAGCTTACCATGTGAGACTCCTGTGTGGTTTGCTGTCTAAATCTCACAGGCTGGACATGGCCCAGTTCCCTGACGTAGGAGGCAAAATTCTTGGTTGAAACATTTTGAATCATGGCATAAGTCAGCCTCTGTCTCACAGGCCGAGCTGTCAGCCAGAACTGGAACAGCCACCACAAATAGAACAGCTGACATGATGACAGCCACCATGATTCTGTTTAACACCATCTGCAAAACAAGAAAAATCCAACAGGTTGGAACTTCAGAACAAAGAGGCATTTTCACACAGGCAGGCTGGCGGCGTCAAATTTTGTGACACCTGCGTCAAAATTGGAGGCACAGACATCAAATTTAATGGGACGCCCAATGGAGAGCATCAGAAAACAATGGTCCAGTCCGTTCCTGGCGTTGCGTCAACATTTTGACGCAGCGTCATCTGTGTGAAAACCCAAACTTGTGCTGGAGCAATGCTTGCACCTGTAGGATTAATTGTGTGATACAGCAACTTCGTTTCTTCATGCCAAATCTGTGCAACAGTGAATAAAATATAAGCTTGAGCGAGCTTGTGTGATTTGCACGCATTATCGCCCACTCAAACACAACATTTTAACAAAATCCCTCCTGCTGCACCATACTACACCAAGCCAAAATCTTTTGACCAATATCAACAAAATTGAGCCCTGTTTTCATTGAAAAACTGCTGTCCACAGAATCTTGTCCACCATGCCTTGTGTGCTTTGCGCTCTGGTACCATCAATTGGGGAACCAGGCGCAAATCACGAAAAACACGTGGTCAAAGTCTTCATACTTCTCTCTTTCTCTGCTGATTTTTCTTCTCAGTGTGATGATGTTTTTTTCTTTGCCTCTTGGAATCTGTGTTTGTTCTTTTGGCCAAAGCGAAACTGAACAATCAAACATCTGCCGCGCACAAGAAGCTGGTTGGTGCCTCAACAACAGATGAGTTTGGTTTTCAGAAGCAATTTATGGCAGGTGTAAAAGTCTTGTGGCTTCTGTGCTTTTTTTGTTTCAACTCCAATGAGAAACAGCTGTTGAGTTTGAAGCACACGCAGTTCAACGTTTCCTTCCTTGTGCACCCCCCCGGAAAAAAAGACCAGCAAAGAGCAAATTTGAGAAGCTCCCTTGGGGTTCTGATCTGACCTGGGGCACATTGCCTCTGAAACAAGAGGGTCATGAAGTTTGTGTTCCTGGCATTTCCCACCGGGGGAATGCGCTGTGCAATTTCTTGCTGTTGCCCACACACAGTATATTTTTCTCACTCTTTTTCTAACTCTGACTCAGTCAGACCAATTTTCTGCTTTCAGTTTCATGAGGCAAACTGAAAGCAGAAAAATTATTTTGTTCACGAGGTGAACTGAAAGCAACAAAAAAGAACCCAGGACTTTCTGCTCTAGAAACCAGTGCTCCACCACGGAGCCACAATGACTGAGGTATTTTCAACTTGTAATTTATGCACTCATGAAGATTCATGATCTTTCTTGAAATTTGCAAAACTAACATTGAAAGAAGCTAATGGATTAGTTTGATTTGCCCTGGTCATTAATTCAGCCAATCACAGCCCTCAGAGCCCAATAAGAAGCAGTATTCCAACAACTTTGAAATCAGTTTGGTCCAAGACCTCTTCCCTAGGTATACAGATGTTTTCTCTGAGGAAAGTGCACACACAGACACATCAGAAGTGGACATCACCTGTAGTATCTGAATTTGAGTTCAGCCAATGAAAAGGAAATGATCTTCTCTGAAAAGTTGCAAATGCATCTGGCTTGCACAGAAACATGCACACCCATACACACATGTGCACACACACAGGTATGCACACACATGCAGAAGCACAAAAGCTTGTACATATATATACACACTCATGGGTACACACACACAGAGGTGCAGACAAAAACACACACACACTTTTGGGAACACACACACTTCACAAACACACAAACATGTGTACACACACATACACACACACGTCACACACATGTGGGCACAACTTCTGATGACAAGAAAACAAACACACCTGAAACTCAGTCACACACCTAAAACTCAGTCTCCATCAACTTGAAAGTGTGCCCAGACCACTAGTTCTCCGAATGCCACGCGAAAGAAAGTGGAAAATCCAGCATGGTGATTCTTAACCAGGGAAAGCAAGACCAGATTCTACAGGGTAGAAACTCAGCCGCGTGCCATGCGAAGGTAAACCAGCCCAGTTTGAAACCAACTTGGCCAGTTGGCTGGTCTACCACCCCCCAAGTAAACTTGGCCAGTTTGGGTCACAAGAACACGCGACCATACCAAGACCCTTTCATGATGTTGAATGTTGTGTCCAGTCCACTGATCGCCACACCCTTGGTCTGAAAATTTGAGTCAAGCTGCTGATCATGCTTCTCGGACACTTTGTGCACCAAAGATATTCAAACTGAGATTTTATCATCATATTTTTGTTCTGTCCCAAACCACAACAAACCTGACAAGCCCCATGCCTGGCAGAATGTGACCAAAGGCATCAACATTTAAATTCAACAAATGGAACTGAATTGGATGTTGTATACAGTACCTTAATTTTTCAAAGCCAACAAAGACTTTGTGCACAGCCAAACCAAAAATGAGTGTTGCATGATCTTTATTGATCTGCGCTGGTACCGGTCGAGCACAAAGTATCCTCTTCCAAATGTATGTGTACAGCACTTTCTCTTAAAAAGAGTACTCAGTTGTGTTCATATTTGGTCTGTAGATTTGTTCTTGGTCAAGGATAACCTGCCAGGAAGGAATTGGACCAGTGTGCAATACTTTGAAATTGGCTCTGTTCCAATTTTCTCTTGTCCGGACTGTTGACTGCAAATCACGCGAGGCCGGTCGGTCTATTTTTTGTGCCCATTCCTGTTCCCCAGTCACTTTTGCACACTGTTTATCTGGGAAGTAGAGGCATCCCTGATGTTTCAAAATCCCCAGCCTCCATCACTCTCACTGCTCTCATCTTGACCCCACTGGACTCTTGTTTGGTCCATCTTCGTGCCTTGTGTACCTTTGCTCTTGGCTTTCTTCTCTTTCGGTCTTCTTGTCTTCATTCCTTTCAATTTCTTCACAAATTGAGGGCTTTGGTGGCCAGATTCATCTGATGAACCAGAAGCAAGGTCAGATGGGTCATGGTCAATGACTGACCTTTCATGGCCATTGACTTGATCTACAGCATCACCTACAACTTCTGCTTCCTTTATGCAATCCTCCTCCAGATTGGCTGAATCAGCATCATCACCCACTGCTCCCTCCAGCTCAACCTCCTCAATGGCTTCACCTCCAAGCTCCATTTCATCCACTGTCTGATGAACATCGGCAGCAACTTCAAACCTGTCAGCACAAAGAAACTCATTGGAAGACTCCCACAATCTTACATTCTCCTGTTCAGTGGGTGTGTCAGACATTGCTTCACTGATCTCTGCAAGACAACTTGAATCACTGCTCAATGCCATTGATATGTTGTCACCAGAACTTTCATCTCCTGGAAGAATTCCTGTGAAATATTTCTGCTGGACTTTTCTGAGCCTTGACTCAATCTTTCTGAGCTGCTTTCTGTCATTTCTGTTGAAATTCATGTCCACAATACTCTCAGCCATTTCTGTAATTTTCTGAATTGTTTCTCCACCCCCTGTACATTTTCTGTGTGCTGATTTATCTTTGACGTCATTTCTGATGTAAGCCTCATTTGTTTCTTGTCTGAGCAGCTGCAAATCCACATTCTCTTCAACATCTTCACTCTCTGCCTGGTTTCTGTCTCTGTTTGCATCCATAATTCTTTTGGCAATGGTTCCAACGTGACTTTTTGGTTGATTCACAACATCAAGGACTCCACGTGCGTCGTCGAAATCAGGCCTCAACTTCTGTAAAGGTACTCTTGGCATGGCATAATGCAGCCTTTTCTTCATGTTTGCCTGGAAACAAAAGTCAAGATGACAGTCATTGTTCATGACAACAAAAGCGACACCATCATTTACCTTTTTCTTGATAGTGCACGTGGTGCACCAAGACAACACAAAAACACCCTTGTTTGGGCAATCAAATTTCATCTCTTATCTGTGATTGCAACGGTCTCAACAACATAATTTCTTCCTTTGAACAGGGTGATCACATTCATTCACTGTCACTGAGGAAACAAGTGAGTCCGGCAAATGGACCCAGATGATGGTCACGCGCCCGCCATTTTGTGTCTGCCATTTGCAATTGCAATTGTGCTCCAAATTTTTTATTGAAAATTGAAAAAATTGAAATTGATGAAGGGCACAAAAAATGAAGGGGGTAGAAGATCCACTTTCACCATCAAACTATACACATTTTGTTTTTTTCAGTGCAGGGTGCCACCATTTCAGCCACCCCAATACAGAGGGGGGGGTCTAGTATAGAAGGTGGTCTGGCAGAGGGGGAGGGGGTCTGGCAGAGGGGAAGGGGGTTGCCAGGAGGGGGCAAGGTTACATTCCAAAGTGTGGACACATGCACACATGAATGCTACTGGTTTTTAAACTATCAGTGGTGCCTAGATGGCCCGCTATGCACGACCATCTAATATCTTGCCTTGTCTTTGGTATCCAAATATGTGTGAGTTTCAACATACATCCTGAGATCTGCATCCTTTATTTTTCTAGCAGTAACATTTTTGAGCAAGATAGGGATAAGAAACTTTTTTGTCCTTCCTTTGACCACTTGCTCATGCGCAATATGAAATTCCATCAAAAACCACCCAGCATCAACTGAATTTCTGAAAGAAACACAAACACCACAAAGTTTTATATATTAATTATATCAGCAAGCAAAAATATTTACCAAACCAGCCAGATCACTTCCAAAGCATTTCTCACCTGGATATGATCATGATCATTCTTCTACTGTGATTTATTGCAGCTTCTATATTGGCTGGAATTGATTCTCCAACCTGAAAGTCTCTCTCATGAAAACACACAGTGTAACACAATTCTTTCTCCAGGAACTGCTGCACATAGTTTTTCATGAAGTGTTTGTCCTTGTGACTGAGGGCAAAGAACGATTGTCACGGTAGCAATGATTGCAGTTTTGATTTCATTCTGCAAGACATGTTGCTCTTTGTTTGTCCACTTACCTGTATGCAATAAATGCATCAAATTCCATTTCATCCACATTTTCTGGCTCATCATCATTTGTCAGAATCTTGAATTTCATGAACAAGAGAAATTTAATGGCCTCCCATTTTCTGTTGATGGCAATGACAAAAATAATGAGACCTAAAACAATTGAACCTGTGACAATTCCTATCCAGAAGGGAAAAGTTGTGCATCCCATATCAATTCTATCCAATTGTTGCAATTTTATCCCTGCAAAAGAATAATTGTGGGGGCATTATTTTCTTTCTTGAGCGGGAAAAGCAGAACCCATTGGTTTGTTTCTGTTTGAGGACATCAGGTCAGGAGGGATGCTTGCTGGTGATCTGGAGCCTGTACCACAGCAAATGTGAGAGCATGTTGAGCTCTTTATGTTTTTATTGATGTCCTACCTTTCCATTTTCCTGCACAGGAAATATTTTCTTTGTCCATAATGTTTGTGGCATTCTGTAGCCAGACACTGATCCATATCATATCACAATTACACTCATATGGATTGTTGCCAAGCCAAAGTTTTGTTTCCATTCTTTGTGTCTCAAAGAAGGAAGAAAGAGATGTCAGTTTGTTGCTTCTCATATCAAGTACTTTTGCATTTTGAAGCAAGGATTTCAATGTCGCTTCCTGCACACTTTTGATGTTACAGTTTTTAAACTTGAACATTTTTACTTCAGCAAGCATATGATTTTCATTTTCCAATTTATCAAGTTTATTGCCATCCATAATCAGCTGTTCTGTTCTTGGCAAAACATGTTGAGGAAAATATGTCATGTTGTTAAAACTGCAGTCAAGAGTGTTGGCCGCATCATCCACAGAATAGAAGCAGTAGCATCCATCTTGGCACAGAAGAGGGAACACTGCAGAAAGAAAAGAATTGTGCTACTTTAGGTCCCAGTTTATGAATGCACCTGATGGCCTAATAAAGAGGAATAAAAGTGAAGATTTTTGTCCTGATTTTTGCAAACACACTGGAGCTACCTTTCTGTTTGGTACCTCAACTTCACGCATTTTCTATTCCACCACAGTGTTCTACATTTTTGTACCACAAGAAAACTAACCTGAAGCAAATGGTGAGAACAGTTGTGTCACATTGATGTCATTGGTAAGAACTATGTTTGGCATGGACTCATTTTCCAAAAATGCTTGGTCTATTGGCTGAATGTTGTCTTTCCCAAATTGGCATGATGTTTTCCATAAAAACAAGACTGCTTTCTTCAAGGGTTCACTGAATGCCATGACAGTTTCCAGTGGTGAGAGTTTCATTTCATTTGTCACAGCAAACACATTGTTGTAAGACCTGACATCTGATATCTCCCGTTCAGCAATGCCAATCACAGATGGATTTATTTGACCAACATTAATAGCAAAGTAACAGCTCTGTATAAGTGTGATCTTATTATGTAAGGTCAAGGCTGCCCCAGAAAGAGCCGTGTTTCCCACAAAGGATGAGTCTGTGATAATAAGTTCAGACGAGGCACTTGAAGCCACAACAGCACCTGCAGCAAATCCACTGTTCCTGTAAAATGTACAGTTGTGAATCCTTCCCTTGGATTGAACCAACATGATTCCACCTCCAGCATAGTTTGTGTCAAAGGTGGCATTGCTTATCAAGAAGTAAGTGATTGAATGCACAAAAATGGCACTGCCATCATGCGGTTGCTCTTGTACATTGAGATTGTTTTGATAAAACAATGTTTGCATTGCAGTTAAAATACACAGTTTGCCATCAAAATATATTGCACTCGCAACAAGGCCTTTGTTTCCAATAAACTCAACCTGTGAAACATTTGCTGATGTGGCATTTAAGTACAATGCCCCCGCAACTTGTCTTGCCATATTGTGAAGAAACTTGCTGTGTTCTAGGAAAAGATGACCTGCTTTTCTGTTCATACAGACAATGGCTCCTCCATAAACAGATGTATTGTTGTTAAAATGACAGCTACTTATGTGGAAATGATGAAATTCCTCAATGCTGAAAGCTCCTCCACCATGACCAGCTTGATTCAACCAGAATGTGCAATTCGTCAGCTGTAATCTGGAGATATTTATCAACTCAATTGCCCCACCATATCCCCCGTTTAGATTCCTTTTTGAGAAAAAACATAAGAGTTCTTTTTTGTGAAATATAAATCCCCCCTACAGGTGGCCTGGCAACAAGATCCCAGGAATACACAATTTAATTGCAAAAACTTTCCAAACATGACACCAGCTTGTGATACAGGGGCATCAACCCCATAAACTCTCCCACAATAAATTCTGTTTAACTTTAAGAGCAACTTTGCTTGGCATGAACTCACCTGAACTCCAAAGCATTTGCAACTCCTGCAATGTTCTTGTAAAATCCACAAAAAATACACACAAGGGTGACATTCACTTTTCCTTGTATGGCTCCTCCATTTTCGGCAACATTATTGGTAAAGTTTGAGTGTGAAATATGCCAAAGGGAACCTGGAAACATGGCCAATGCCCCCCCAACCACAGAAGCATTGTTGGATGTAAATTGGCAGTTTGATATTCTTGCATTCAAACTGCCAATGGCACCCCCAAATCTGGCAATATTTCCCTGAAAGGTGCTGTTCTGGATTGTTGTGTCTTGAAATGTGGAGATGCTTCCACCCATTTCAAATGCATTGTTTTGGCAGAACGATGATTTGGTTATCAAAACAATGCTGGCAGCATGTGTAATTCTTGGTTTTATTAGAAAAACAGATCCTCCACTGGAAGCTTTGCTCATCACTGCCTGGTTGTATTTGAACACAGATGATCTAATAAACAGGGATTTTGTTTCTCCACCTATTGCACCACCAAAACATGCTGTATTTCCTTCAAAAATGCATTCAGTTATACTTGTAGAACCAAACTGCAAGAAAAAGGCACCTCCCGTACCTTGGTCGGCAAAGCAAGAATATGCAACTGAATTGTTTACAAACTTATTTCTTTCTAGTGTTGTGGATATGTTGACAGCAACAACAGCTGCACCACTTCCTCCATTATTGCCAATGAATGTTGAATTTACAATGTAGCAGTTTGACGAATTATTGACATTTGAAGAAATGATCTTGTTTGTCACCCATCTGGAATTTTGAATCATGTCTTGAAAGATTGCATCTGATTGGCTCATCTCTCCTACTTGATCATCACGTTCAATTGACACAGAAGCCCCATGAAGACCTGCACTGTTATTATAAAACAAGCAACTTGAAATTGTAACAGGAAATGAGTTTTGAACAAAAATAGCTCCACCATCATTGTCCTTGAATGTTGAGTTTTGGATAATACTTATGCTCCTGTTGAAAACACCCACTGTACTGCCAATGTTGCTTGAAAAGACAGACTTCCAAATCACAACCAAACTGCTTGAAGCAGTTTTTATCAGATGATTTGGAGCAGTTCTCATATTTGGGTCTTTGTGGTTTTGATAGAAGTTTGTGTGCTCAATAACACCCAGGCTTGAATTTCTTATCTCCACCAATGGACAATTGTTGCTAGAGAACATGCAATTTGCAATGAAAAGTTCTGAATTTCTAAACACACCAATGAGTGATGCGTTCATTTTGCAGTGGAAAAACTCAACTTCTTCAATGTGAGCAACCCCATCAACAACATGTAGGAATGATGGACCTTGCAAATCTTGGACACAGGATGAACTTATTCTCACTGCACTGTTGGTTGCAAAAAGGAGTGGTTCATCTGACAAAACTGCTGAGTCACTCAAATTGCACTTGTCAATGAACACTCTTGCAAAGCTCAGCTTAATTTGAGACCCAATTTGGCAGTGACTCATATTCAAGTTGGTTTCCATCAGTGGTGCCTTCCCAAACACAAAGATGTCATTCAACACTGTGTGGCTATTTGTAAAACTCAAATCAATATTTGTTGCTGACCACACAGAGACAAGGAAATGAATTCCAGTCACATTCACATTGATATTTCTTGTTGAACTGGCAGATATGAAGGACAGTTTAGAGCTCCTGAATGCTGTACATTTTTTCTGAAACCAACAAACAGTTGATATGAGTTTTGATTTGGTTGTTGCTGCTTTGTATTTGGCAAAGTGTTTCTGAAAAATAGAAGCTTACCATAATTTTGTTGTCAATAACAAGTGACTTTTCTGTCAAAATCTGGAGACCTTTTCTTTGAGGCTGCGCAAAGTAAAGTGTGATGATGTGTGGTAAACTAGAACAGGCTGAATCAGCAGATCCTCCACAGTATCTGGTGTCTGAACCATTATGCAGCAACAAATATGTCATCATTTCATGTCCAGTTGGCAATGGAACAACTGCAATCAGAGAGCACAACAATTGGGCCAAAATGGGCTTCACCACTTCCTGCACTTTTACTGACACCTGGTCTACCTCTCAGATTGTTTTTGCTGTTGTCATAAAACAGTTGACAACAAAAAGATGCTTACTTGTTTGGCATGGAACATAGCCATCAATTTTCAAAGATTGTGCTGAGAGGACATGGACCAACACCCCAATGATTACCAGCCTCCAAAAGTAAACCATAATTAGTTTAGGACAGCAACGCAAAACAGTCAATCTGATTATTGTTTCATGAAATAAACATTTTTTCCACCACCGCATTTCTGGGTCTCTCTTTTTCTCCTTCTCCCGATCTCTCTCTTCTCTGTGTATGTAGAGCATGTTCCTCTGTTTGTTCTTTGTAACACGGTAGCTTGTGATCTTATGAAAGGAGAGTTGTCTCGTCTGAAAGACCACGAATTGGCATTGATTTCAAAGCTTTGAGACAGCACCGAAGTTTGAGAGACCAGCAGCGTGTTCATGGCCCCGGAGGCTCATTCACCACAGGGTGACATGTCGGTCTGTGTGGAACTGTGGGAAGCCTCGGGACCCTCGTGCTGCCTGCTCTGCTGAGAGAGAGAGAAAAACTTTCAAAGCGGCACATCCCTGTGGCAGCGCATTGACTTCAACAACAGGAGTTTCTTACCCTTGGTTCAGACTGAGCGCATCATGCGTCGAGGGGTTTCCTCTCAGATGACGCGGCGTCAAAATTTTGACGGGACGCCAGGAATTTTGACGCGATGCCAAGAACGAACTGGATGCTCTCCATTGGGTGTCACGTTAAACTTGATGCCCGCGTGACAAAAGTTTGACGCTGGTATCAAAAAATCTGACACCACCCCACCTGCCTGAAAACCCCTTTGCGCACCCTGTACTGGTCTATAGTTGGGAGCGATTCACGATCATGCTGGTCAAGTATACAAGTCGTGAGTGTGGACACAGGTGCAAACATTGCACACCCGATCTCCTGGGTGAACCCCCGACGCTGGCGCAGTGTGAATGAGGTTCAAATCCGTTCTGTTTGCCATGTCTCAAGGAGAGATTTGTTTTGGGAGCAACATGGGTGATTGTTCAACCGCAGTTCTCCAAGGTCCCTGAGGCGCCGCACCGACTTCAAACACGTCTTCAAACACGTGCTGGAAGCCTGGTGTGCCAGGAAACCACGGGGAACATTCACAAACAGCAGGGAGACTCGAGGCCCTCTGGCTTCATGCTGACTTCAAACGGATGTCACTGGGTGTGTTCGATTTTCCTGTACCAGCTCGCCGAGTGTGCCCAAACATTGCCCGCCCACCCGAGAGGCCAAGTGGCGCCACTTCACCCCTGCCACACACAAAAGGAACACACCCAGGTGGCCACAAGACGCCTTGGTGGGAGAAAGTGTTGCCCAGCAGCTGTGCACCAACTTCAAAAGCATTTTTGGCAATTCACAATCTCGTTGGCACAGCCACCTCAGACCACAGTGACACACTTCGTGACATGGCCCCAGGAAAAGGCAAAATAGATGAATGTCCCTGACAGGTTCTTGGCTCCACATACATCGTGCTCTTCTGAAGAATTCCTTGCTCCTGGCTTTTGACAGAATGAAAACAACATTTTAACAGTCTCCAAAACAGAGATAGTTGCCGGAAAATTGAAAAGCGTGTGCACTGCCATCAACTATGCATATATTTGTGCTGAGAGGAGGGTGCAGCCCCAGCCCTCAGCTCTGCAGACTTCGGCGGACCACTGGTTGCATTGCACAAGGTGTTCATGATGTAAAATTACGTCTTGCTTGATGTATATATACTGCTTTGTTATCAAAAAACAACAAACAATTTTCACCCATAGGTTTATTTGAAACCACCCATTATAAACAAAGAACCTTCAAATCTTAACAATGTGTCTTCTGTGAATTTTGCCAAAAGTAACACCAGCACAAGTTCAATGCATATTTGGCAAAGCATATTGTGCCAGTCTTCCCTGCTTGTGACTACTTTCTTGGCTTTGTTGGTAACTGTAGTAGAGGCATTCCAGCACAGTCTTGCTCCCACTCACCATCACTACTGCCCTGACTCTCCTGATCTTCACCCCACTGAACAGCAATTGTGTCTGTGCGTTCATCACATGGAATGAATTTCTTCCCCTCCACCATCTTTATCCAGTATGCACCATCACTTCCAGCAAACAAACTATTTCTGATACCAGAACCATAATTTTCCACTGATGAGATAGAAGCAATGTCACTGTTCTGCTCTGTGTGAAGTCCCCTGCTTTTCTGTGTGAGTGCAGCCACATCCTCCCCCAGACCCCCAATAGCTCCCTCTAACTCATGATCAGAGTCCAGCTCTTGGTGAACATCAGCATGTACTTCTACTCTGGCTACTGGAACAGTGTCCATCTCAAAGCAGTCCCTTTGAGCCTCGTGCCAAGGGTCACATGGCATATCTGAGTCTGATTCACTGGTCTCAATGCATTTGAAATCAGCATCCACTGTACTGGTACTGGATTCACTCAAGTCACTTGAGTCACCCTCAATGAGAATAAACTTTAAATTTTTCATGTCATGAACTTTTCTGAGCCTCTTCTCTATGTCTTTGAGACTCATCACCTCCCTTTTCCCCAGACCAAAGTTTTTTACTCCCATCATTCTCTTATTTGTCTCAGTTGATAGTGTGCTTCTTCTCACCAATTCTTTTCTGCCTCTTTCTCTTCTCATTGTCTTGATCATTACTTCTGGTTGTTTGACTTTCGCCTGAAGTGCAGGAACTGATGCATCTTTTGGAGGAACAGCGTCAAAGTCTAAATCTGTTTGGTTTTTACCCATTCTGGCCTCCTGTATTCTTTTGGCGATTGTTTTCACACGGCTTACTGGCTCACCTATGGTGTTTTCAATCTTGAAATCACCTTTCAGTTTGGCGAGAGGCATTCTTGGCATGGCATAAAGAAGTCTTTTCTTCATGGTCTCCTACAAAGAGACAAGGTCATGTACATAACAAAACCAAAGATTGAACTTGGCCCACCATGTGTCCAAAGTTGTGCAAAAATATTAACCTCATCACTGCAGTCCAAGTAGGTATGGCTTTCAACATACATTCTGAGATCTGGATCTTGGATTTTGGCTGGTTTGATCATCATCCAAAAGGAGTGGAATAAGATACTTCTTTTTGCATTGAATAACTTTTTCATGTGCAATGTGAAATTCCATCAAAAACCAACCAGCTGCCACAGAATTCCTGACAAAAATGAAGAACTCACTTGGTAGAACATTTTGTTGCTGCCTTTGATGAACACAAGCACAAGTCCAAAAGTGATCAAAACACCCCACCTGGATATGATCATGATCATCCTCCTACTGTGATTTATTGCAGCCTCAATATTTGCAGGAATAGATTCTCCAACCAGAAAATCTCTCTCATGGAAACAAAGTGTGTAACCTAAGTCTCCCTCCAAGTACATCTGCACATGCTCCTTCATGAATTTTTTATCTTTGTGACTGGAAAAAGAAATTGTGTTCAGATGTGACAGGAAGCCACATGTTTTTACAAATCATGAAGAAGTACCCACCTGTAAGCAACAAATGCATCAAACTCCATTTCATTCACATTTTCGGGTTCATCATCATTGATTAGGATGTTAAACTTCATAAACATGTCAAATTTAATGGCTTCCCACTTCCTGTTGACATATATCATCAGAAAAACAATGACAATAACAACAAATGCAACCAAAATTCCAATCCACAGAGGAAACTGCAAGCAACCCATGGCTTTTCTGTTCAGCTTCAAGATTGGTGTTCCTGCAATTGGAAAAATTAATTGCTTCTGGTCAAATTTCACAAAAAGTCATGAGACTGCAGGAAACATCAAGGTGAACTACCTTTCCACTTCCCATTTCCACAGGTAATATTTTCTCTGTCCACCACATTTGAAGCATTCATTAGCCAGTCCTTCATCCACATCATGCCACAGTTGCATTCATATGGATTTCCAGAAAGCCACAACTTGACCTTTCTGGCTTGTGTTTTGATTGTTTGTGGAAGATTTAGCATCTCATTGTGGAAGAGATTGACACTACTTGCATGATGCTCAAATATATCAAATGTACTTTGGCTTGTATCTGTTATTCCACTATTTTGCAAATCAAATCTCTTTATGTTGGTCAAGTTTTCATTCACAGTATCCAACACTCCCAGTTTGTTGCCAGCCATGATTATTTGCTCAGTTCTTGGTAAAATTTCAGATGGTAACAGGGTCATGTTGTTATGACTGCAGTTCATTGTGTTCATCTCATCATCAACAGAATAGAAACAAAAACATCCATGAAGACAGGGCAGGGGAAAAACTGAAATAACAAGATGAACATATGATCACATCTGCCTCGTGACTGGTCGTCAGCAAGAAAAACATTGAGAATTTGCCAACAATTATTCCACCAACCTGAAGCAAAAATGGATTCTACCAGAGTCAAATTTGTGTTTTCTCCTGTGTAAACAAACTTCCTGTCAACAGGAAATACTTTGTTTGAATTTATCCTGAGAAACATTTGCCAAGAATATAGTGTTGCTGTCTCTACATGAAAATCAAACACAAATAGACTGGTTGTTTGCAAATCATATTTGTTTGTTGATGCAACAAACATGTTGTTGTAAAGTCGTACTGTTCCCTTTGCACGAAACAAAAAGCCTGAATTGTGTGTAGAATCCCTGTTGTTCTCAAAGTAGCAGTTTTGTAGAACAGTATTTCTGCACGCTGAAGACATAATTACAGCACTGTGTGCTCTGTTGTCAATAAAAGATGTATTGTAAACTATCAGTTGACCTAAACCAGTGGAGACAGCTCCTCCAAATTGTCCATAGTTTCCTTCAAAAAGGCAGTTGTGGATCTCAGCTGGGCCTTGCAGCAGTTTGATTCCTCCACCATCATGGTTTTTGAGAAAATTAACATTGCTGACAAAAACATGGGAGGCAGAACTCACGAAAACTGCACTGCCACCAAAAACATTGAAAAACCTTTTCACAGAAGTGTTGTTGCAAATTTGACTGCTCAGAACATGCAAAGTGGACATCATGCCACTGAAAACAAGTGCAGTTCCTATGCCACTTAAATTGTTTGAAAACTCAGATGAAGAAACATTTAATGATGTTTTATTGGACTGAACTGCTCCTCCATAGATTTTGGCTTTGTTCCCATGAAAACTGCAGTTCCACATTGCAAAGACATTGGTGTTTCTCACCACATGGTGGACAGACACAGCCCCTCCATAATCAGCTGTGTTATTCAGAAAGACACAATTACTCAGATGTCCATCAACAATCCTTTCAACATGAAGGGCTCCCCCATGTTCAGCTGAATTCTTTGTGAAAATGCAATGGGCCAGGTGAAGAATGTTAAAATACCGAAAGTCGCAAGCACCTCCAACTTGTTGCTGTGTTTGTCTGTTTGAGAAAAAGCAAGACATAGACAAACATGCAAACATGTTGTTGATAACCAACAAACTGAAATGAGGCAGCCAATCAAGCTGTCAAATCGAACAAGTCAATTGCACAAAGAAAAGTTGCACTTACCTTGCCACAGCAGTGTTTCCGTGAAATGAACATTTTTTGCAAAAGAAACTGAAAGTGTTTCTTGCAAAAATGGCTCCCCCATTGCACGCTGAATTGTTTGTAAAATTGGAAAATGAAACACTAATTTTGATTTGCCCCATGACCTGCAATGCTCCACCACCCAAGTTTGCAAAATTGCCAACAAAGTTGCTGTTTCTGATGGTGTTTGCAGAGGAAGAGGCAAAAGCTCCACCATAAGAAGCACTGTTTCCTTCAAAGGTACACCCTTCAATTGTGACATATCCGTGTGTGAAATGTGTTTTTATTGCTCCCGCTGAATAAGACGCCTTGTTGCCATGAAACTCTGAGTCCAACACCACAAGTACTTTGCTACCGTAAAGTTGCGCATCCACAGCACCTCCAGAACTGACTGCACTTTTGATAGCTTTATTTTGGAAAAATTTGCATGAGTAAATACGCAATAACTGTCCCAGAACTCCAATTCCACCACCATAAAATGCTTCATTTCCGTCAAATGTGCATTTTGACACATTGGCATGACTGTGCTCCAAAAAGATGGCGCCTCCACTGCTTTCTCCTTCTACAAGAATGGCAGAATTGTTCACAAACTTGTTCTTCCACAAATTTATGGAGGCATTTCCAGCAGAAACTGCACCACCAATTCTGGCAGTGTTCCCAACAAACAAGCAGTTATTCACATCTGTGACAGGAGATGACAGTAAACTCTCAAAATGATTAATTTTTTTGTGTCATCACAAGCAAACAGCTTCACAAATTGAGCAGTCATATTCATGTCAATCATCAATTTCATTTGCCATGCAACAGAAATTGCTGCTCCAGCATCTGCAGAGTTTTTACTAAATTTGCAACTTGTGATTGCAATGTTTGAACTTTTTTCTAGAAGAATAGCTCGAGCTCTATTGTCAAGAAACTGAGAAGTCTCAATGATGGTGATCGTGAGATAAATACCACCAACTATACCACACCCAGCTGTAGAATTGCAGGTGTTGTGGGAAAAACCAGACCTTCTTACAAACAGCAGACCACTGTGATCACAACCAACAAGAAATGAAAATGTGGTCAGTGCATATATTCTGTTGTGTGAGAAATGTGAGTTGTTTATCATTCCAAATCCAGAATGCTCAAAATGCAACAGAGAGTTCTTGTTGGAAAGGAAAGTGCAGTTGTCAACCAACAGCATGGACTCATTGGACACAACAATCAATTTCATTGTTGGAGAACAATTTTCAAATTTGACATCTGACATGAAACCTGTTCCTGTCATGTTAATTTTCAAAAAGTAGCTTCCTTGAAAATTTGTGATGATTGATGCTTTGATAGTCAGTGTACTATTGAGTGCTGAAATGCATGTTCCGTTGTCTAACACACTGGTCTTTGTCTTTCTTAACGAGCAGTTCTGGATTGTGGCTGTCACATTGTAGATTGACATTTGGCCTCCAATTTGACATTCAGTGATATTCAAGAGAACAGCTCTTGTTGATGACCTTGCATGCACAGCAAGAAACAAAGATCTGATGTCACATTTTGTAAGTGACAGATCACAGTTGTGAACTGACCAAACAGATGCTTTGAATTTGACACCTGTCACATTGACACTGATCTTTGCTTCAGGATACAAGGATTTAATTGACAATTTAGCACTCCTGAAAGATTCACATTGTGCCTGAAAACAAACAGGAAATATCAGATAGTTAAAATACATTCGCATCTTTTGTGGCAATGGATGCCTGTTCTCCTTAATCATTTGCAAGTCATTAGCTGCAAGCTTACCAATATTGTTTTGTTCAACTGCAGGCACTTGTCAGTTGATATTTGCAGACCCATAGCAGGTGGTTTGGCATAGTAGAGGCTCAGAACATGCAGGAGGCTGAAACAACCTGATTTTACAGATCCTCCACAATCACTGGTATCTGACCCATTGTGCAGGACATAGTACACAATTTTGGCATCCTCAAGTGGGATAGGAACTGCTGAAATTATTGAATGCAGCAACTGTATCAAGTACTGAATTCCATTCCAAAATATCAGTTGTTGCTTGAAATTAATTTTTCAACTCATGTTGCAGTTTTCCTCTAACCTCAAAGTTCTGACTGCACATGAATTAGCTCTTGAATTTGTTTGCAAAACTTCAATGCTGTACCTGCAAGACTGCACTTACTTGTTTGGTATGGTACAAAACCCTCAATTTTCTGTGATTTAACTATCAAAAATAATGAGACGAGGAAGACCATCAGAATCCAAAAATAATGCATGGTTCTTCTCTTGATAGATTCTCAGGAATATTATGCAACATCCAATCCAACTTGTGCTGCTTTTACAACTTTGTGATTCTAGTTAAGGAAATTTGATCTGGATTCACTCCACTGGTGTGATTAGGTGTTTTCACATGGTTGCATCATATGTGCACAAGACATACACAATCCGCAATGCTTTTCGCTCACACCCAGCTGGTTTACACTGAAGACCAAAAATCACAAGTGTTCCATTTAGAGTTTTGACGAGGACTCACAGTCAAAAAAGTCTTGCTACATTTGGCACATTTCAGCTGTTGCCTCCGGGTGCTGTTTGACTGTATAAACAGTGCCTTTGTCAAATGCCACACATTGTGTGACCTGCCAACCTCACAACACAGGTGAGAACAAACTTGGCACTGGCTCCCTCAGTTGCCAGGGGAAAATTCCTCTGACTCAAAACAACACAATTTGTTTCTGTCCAAATTTAAACGAAAGAAGGGCCTTCCTTTTCAGACTGAGGGAGCAATTTTTATGCCACACAACAAATACAAGCACTCCAAACCAAAGACATGTGGCTTTGTTCACAGCCAATTGAAGCCTAGTGTATCTGTTCCACAACTGGCATTTCTGTCATTCATGTCAACTGTGGTCCAATGGCCTTCCCCAGTTTAACCCCAGCCTAATCTGCCAGAATACATTGTCATGGAATTTGGAACTTGCTCATTTGGAGGCTGAACAGTGAGGATCTGCTGGAACTTGCACCATTGAGCCAGATGAAAGATGTGGGTCTGGTGTGGTCACTTTGTCACTTTGAGTGTTTGTACCCCTGCTTTCAGAAACTGTTTTGCAGGGGTACATTTTGTCCTCAAAGCTTACTTTATCAAGAGAAAATTCATCGAAAATCTTTCAATTTTTCTTCTCTCTTGTCATATTTCTCTCTTGTGCAATGGTTTTTGGAGAACAAGAGGACTAATGTTTTCTTGTTCTTCAGGTTCAAGAAACTCTCCATCAAAAGACAAAAAGACAATTTCAGATTTCTCTCAGACAGGAGAATTCTTTTGAGAAATATTGCCCTGTTTGCATTCTTCTTGGGTTAAGCTTGTTTGTGGCAATCTGACAGAGGCCTAAACTGAGGAGCATTTGTTGGCAGCTTTCTTGGCTCTCAATTCTATGGGGAGGGTTGCAACCGGTGCGGACATGGGACCAAAATAAGTGCAATGATAAAGCAATATCAGTGTGAGTAGGCCTGTGAGCTGAACAAAGTGCAAATCTCAGAATGTGATTTGCATTCATACTGGGCAAGCATGAAGGACAAAAGGCATCCAGAACATTTTCTCTGCCCAGCAACAAAAAGTTGGCACCATGCCCTTTGCATTTGTGCTTGTCAGGAGCTGGTAACCTCAAGTAACCTCAGGTGCAACTCATGCAAGTGGGCCTGCTATAATCAAGTGTCAACATGGTGAGATGATCCCCTCAAGGTTTCTAATTCTGAGTCTCAGAAGTCCTCAATAAGCTTCTCATTGTTGACAAGATCTCAGTACCAAGCCAATGTCAC
>JAAUXT010013447.1_pt1 | contig 24655 bp, 14 predicted proteins | sample 7278171 | NCBI WGS metagenome assembly JAAUXT01 (sample SAMN14350112, study PRJNA611818) | marine sediment metagenome | isolation source: surface marine sediment (1.8m) | place: French Polynesia: Moorea | collected 2018-08
AACATTCTCATACAGGATGGAAGGCCATGCATTACTCCATGTAAGTCACGCATTGATGCCATCACAGTAGTCACTGGCCCAAAGACCCCGAAGGATTGTCATTCCTTCTGTGGAATGGTGAATTTCTTGGGATCTTTCATTCCCAACCTCCAGATGAAGTTGATTCCAATCTACGCATTGACGAAGAAAGGAGTCAAGTTTGACTGGACTCAGCCCTGTCTGCAGGCGTTTGAAGACATCAAGAAAGCACTGCAGACTCCACTGGTGCTGGTGATGCTGAACACCACCGGGCTGTTCCAGCTGCAGTCCGACACCAGCAAGATCAGTTGTGGAGCGGCTTTGTTTCAGGTACAGAACGGTGTACCACGGCTTTGTGGGTATTACTCCCGCAAGCTTCCAGCCGCAGCTCAGAACTACGGAATCACTGAACTCAAACTTTTCGGGTTAACCATCAACATTACAGCTTTCAAGAATTACTTGTTGCATGTTTTCTTTGAAGCGTATGTTGATCATTCAGCAATTCCTTGGTTGATGAAAGTGAAAACAGAGACCAAAACCACCAGGATCTTCTGTTTGTTGGAAATTCTGCAAAAATATCACTTTGCCATGAAATATCAGCCAGGCAAGGAGATGTACATTGCGGATTTTCTATCCCGTCACCCTGAAACCCACACTGACAACGACATTCTTCCTTTGTCATTTGATGCATTTGACTCACATAGAGAAAAATTTCTCCAGGTCATAACGCAGAGCATGGCAAAAACTGCGTTGTCAGAAAAACCGCTTGACCCCAGCACCTCACCCAGTACATCAAACCAGTTTGTGCCATGGTCGACGTTGCCTACCACCAGTACGCGGCGGCGATCGGGTGCAACAGACAGTGCAGTCGACTGGGAAGCCCTGGCAAAACAGCTCATTGAGAAAGCTGTGGAGCCAAAGGCGGAACCAGAGGCTCCACTGCAGGAGGTGTTGAACCCCATACCTGTAGATATAGATCTGAGAGGTCATGTTCCCGACACACAGACCCGCACGACGCATGTCATGCAACCACCACCAGATATGCATTTGAAAGAGTCTCATCTGTTGAGTGAAGGTATGCCAAAGGAGCTTGCACTTGTCAGGAAAACCTTGCCCAAGCAGGAAGAGCTCAAGCCGTTGTTGCGTAAACTTGCATGCATGGCACTGCAGAGCTACAAACTCCCTGTCAAAGCGATTGAGTTGACCCAGGCATATCTTACATCACCATATTTCAGAGACATCATGCAGTATCTTCAGCAGGGAAAAAATCCATACCGCGGCAAGCAAGCTCAAAACTTTGTGATCATGACAAGTGATTTTGTACTTGTCAATGGTCTGCTTTTCAGGCTGCTTTGGAAACGCAAAGTCACGGATGATCCCAGCATGGTTCTGTGTGTGCCTGAGGAGTATGTGCCCCAAATCTTGTATCATTACTATGACTACATTATGTCTGGTCATCAAGGCATTGTGAGAACCTATCTGACAGTAAGGGAGAAGTATTTCTTCCCGCACATGTTTGAGAAGGTTCAACAGTATGTACAGTCATGTCATCTTTGTCAAACCACGAAGGCAAGTGCCAAACTGCCCGTGGCTTCTTTCAGCCGAATCCCAGTGAATTTCACACCTTTCAATCACATGAGCATGGATATTAAAGACATGCCCATGAGTTCGAGCTGCTATCACAAAATCGTGGTTTTCAACTGTTTGGCCACGCAATACACAGTTGCGTGTCCCCTTCGCGCTATTTCAACTGAGACGGTTTTTGACTGTCTCTTCACGAAGATCATTTGTGTGTTTGGAAAACCATCAGTGATCATCACAGACCAGCAGTCCAGTTTCAGTTCTCTTCTCATGGAAAGACTCGTGACCGTTTTTGGAACACAACTTCAGTTTGTGGGAAAAGAACATCATGGAGCCAACCCTACCAAACGGTACATCCAGAGCAAGAACACCATGTTCAAAAAGTATCTGGTAGATACTGGGAAGAATTGGCCGTCATATCTACCACCTGTGTGTTACGCTTTGAATACCTTTGTTTCCCCCAGCACAGGCTTCAGTCCCTATGAGCTCATGTTCATCCGGAAGCCTCCGTGCAACACCCTTACCGATTTTACTCCCAGTGTGCTCGAGGGCTATGCTTCATCAGACCAGTACATGAAGGTCCTCAAGCAAAAACTTGAAGTGATTTCTAAAATTGTTATGAAAGAAAAAGCACAACAGCAAGAGCTCCAGCGAGTTCAAGCTGAATGTGCTTGTCAACCAGTTGCACCCATTGCCAAGGGAGACTTGGTACTGTTTAAGCGTTCAGAAAAATCAGACTTACTCACAAGTCGAAAAAAGTTAAATTGTCCATGGGTCTGTCCTGTACGAGTCCAAGCCATACTTGCACCCCACAAGTACTTGGTGTCAGACTTCGAAGGGCGACTCTGTCCCATTGCGTTTGAGCAACATGAACTAAAACCGTATCATCTCCATGACCCAGCATCAATGACAACCGGAGGTGCAAAACGGGCACTGCAGGACGCGGTCCAACAGCTGCGGGCCTGAGAAAGGTCACAAATGGAAGTGAGAAATTTGGCACGACAACCAGGCTGAGCAGTATAAGATCAGATGTTCAGATGGTTGTTCACTTCACTCCATTGGAGACGCTCAAACCAACAACACCTGGGACGCAAAACTTTGCTACTTCACTAAATTTCTTTGGTGATTTGTTCCGCATACTAACCAGTGAGTATGGTTCTGTTTCTCCTGTTTGCTTTGATTCTTTCTGTTTTGAGTCAAGAATCAACGAATGAAGACTCAACTGTGCTTCGACCTGGTTACGGAACGGTGTTTTGACCAGAGGGACAAGTTGTCTTCAATGTAAATCAACTTAGCCTTCTTCTCGAGATTCCGTTGGCAAAGTTTTCTGAACAAGACTCGGTGCCTAACATCTTTGATCCTCTGATTGACCAATGCAAGCAAACCAGTGAAGAGGACAATGCCTTTGACTTGTGTGTAAGATTGTTGGCTGAACTTGATATGACAGCAACCCATTCTTACCAAGCCTTGCTTACCCTTCAACAAGAGTTAGACAATGTTAAGCTGTACTATCCTGAAATTCGTTTGGGTTTTGACCGCATGAATGTTCCCCAGCAATTTCTGAAGACAAATTTGACCCGAGTTTTCCGGAAAGAGAGAGAACAAATGGTAGCTGTGATCAAGCATGAACAAGAGTTTGCTGACCAAATCGCGGACCGTGCACTCATGGCGGACATGGAGGCAGATCCAAACGGACCAGTGCTTTGGACCATTGGACCGAAGTCAGATTTAGCTCCCTGGTTGGAAATGTTTCCGTCTTCAGCCATAAATGGTTCGAACGTCTACACAATCGCAGAGCAAGATATGATGGCTACGGCTGTCGACCGTTTCAAGCTCAGCTTGACGACCTTGCGTGGTGCTCTGACAACACAGGAGCAGAGTCGAGTTATTCCTCGCAGCAACTATGTTGTTAGAAGATATCCTAACCATTTCAATACCCTGGTGCAGAGACGTGCAAATCAGCAAAAGGCAACTCTGCAGTTGGGCCGACAGCTCTGGCTTGCCCAACAGAATCGAACTAACTCCAGGACCACACAAGAACTAACTGCATCTTACCAACAATCGGCAGCAACTCTTCGCGAAACGACTCAGGAAATGATCACAAGCTTTTTCACTGCATGGTATGAGAGAAACTTACAAAACTTGAGAGGTTTGAGACCGCAGACACCACAGATGGAAAGCACAGCGAGTTGGCTATGTGAACAAATACAAACTTTTGGACCATTGTCGTGTTCCAAGTGAGCAGTAGGGATTGGTGCTGCAATTTTTGCGGGCATCAATTATTCCAAAATCAAGAAACTCGAGAAAAACATCGAGATTGTGGCAAAGAGTGTGGCAAAAATTTTGAATGAAGTTGTGCTTGTCTGAGAAGACATGGTTGCAGTTGTCGGAACCATGTTGAGAGGCTTTTGGCATGTGCGTCAAGCTCTCTTTAGGTACAACAGGTTCTTGGAGGGAACTGTCCAGAATTTACAGTTCACCATCCGGCGTGTCTCAGGTCTCTCTCGTTCAGTATATCAGTTATGGGTTCGCAATTATTACTCACATATCATTGAGTTATGGGTATGCCCACACCTGCAGAAACGGCGTTGGCTGACGGACCTTCTGGTAGAACAAGCCTGCACACTGCGTCATGGTGCTGAAACCTTGGTGCAGGAGCGATTGCTGCCAGAACTAGTCCCCGAGGCAGTGCTGGACACTGCAATCCAAAAGTTAAGCATCAAGGTCAGAGACAGCTATCCTGACTACATCTTGGTCACTGAAACGATCTCCGACTACTACCAGTTCAAAGGAGTTCAGTCTAAAGTGCAAGATGGATGCCTCTATATCCAAATTCCCGTGTTACTGAAAACAAGAGAAGAACCCATGTTGAATCTGTTCAGGCTGCAGACGTTTTGGGTCCCGGTGCAGAATCAGACTCACCTGTACACCAAGGTGTCAACAGCTGCAGACTTTTATGCCACTGCAGGCATAACGCATGTCAATCTGAGTGAACAAAATTTGCAACCTTGCCAAAAGATTGGGCACTACCACTTTTGTCCCAACCCCATGATTCAGTACGACGCAATGATGCCCTCGTGCACAGGAAGTTTGTACCAAGATTTGAAACAATCTGACATTCTGAAACAGTGTGATTTTGTTCTGAAAGAAAGGGAAGAAGTTCAACCCGGCATTTTGGAAACAAAATCACAAATCGTGATCTACAATGCTGACAAGAAATGGAAAATCCTGTGTCCAGAACGGGAAGCACAAGAGAGACACGAGCGCATGGTTGTGATCACAAAAGACACTGTGTGTGATTGTACTTTGGAAATTGCATCACACCGTGTCATGGTGAAGGTTGATGCATGCCCACACAAGATGCGGAAGATTGAACTGAAATATCACATCAATCAAGCTGCCGCTCAAGCATGGCATGTACTGAATGAAAAACTAAAGGAACAGCATGACGTGCCATACGAAGCATTGCCAGAGGTACATTGGCCCGAAATCAACATCACACATTTCGATGACAGTGATGTGTTGCAAGATTTTGACCAGCTCGACGTGGATCTCGAACAACTGGTAGATCGTGTCGAAATGCACAAAACTCTTTGGATATCTGAGAACGACAAGATTCAGAATGACTTGTCCAAAATTCGAGCCAGTGGCGGTTTTCTACTGAAAAATTGGAAATGGCTTGGTTTGGCTTTGGGAGGCATTGGTGCTGCAGTCCTAGCAGTTTCTGCATGGGGCATGTGCAAAATGAAGGGACAAATGGCCAGACTCATGACCAGGTTGCCTGTCAAAATTGTCCGACGACAGCCACGGCATGCAACTCGCAACCGAGGAAGCCAGGAAATCCTGGAAGAAATCGTCGACACAATGCGACATAACCAGCAACGTGAAGGCCATGTCAACGAGGCTTCTCACGACACCCGCTTGTAAGCTTACCCTTGCTTTCAACTCACCAGATTTCATCAGTTTTGTGTTTCAAGTTTGTTGCTGTGTGAATAACCTTAGTTTTCACGTTGTTCCCACCCATAGTGTCCGAGAGAACTGAACACATTCCTGAAGGTGTGTATGTTGTAGCTTATGAGCTCGCCAGAATTGGTGATTTCATAGAGCAACAACCAACACAGACATGGCAGACTCGACTGAAACACCTGCGCACCCTGACTACGAAGTCGTGGAGCTTTTGTTTCGATGACTTGCTGGAAGGCGACTTTAGGCTGGACGATGGCCTACCTGTCGACGACTCAGACGACGTATTGGGGCTGCACGCTGAGGAAGACACTGACGACGAGCTGTTGGCTGTCGACACAGACGATCCGGCATTGGAGCAGACTGACCTTGACCATGCGATACATCTTTACGAGCAAGAGGCCGTCGCGGCGATACTCTGTCTAAGTACTGACCCCAGCTCAACCGACCTGCAAGAGGACCTCACCAGCGAGACAATTGCGAAACCACCGGTGTCTGATGCGACTTCAGACAGCTACACGACAATGGAGACGACTCCTGTTGATGACACCGAGATCACTGGAGAAATCGACTTCAGCATGAACGACACTGGCTACGACAGCGACGACTCCGGCCGTTGGTCAACTGGAGTTAACATACCTGATGATGCTGAGTGGTGCATGTCACATGTGCCAGACTGGGAACCTGGTTTCAATGCGTGGTGCAGTGCGCATCATGGCCAGGCATTCCACCGCATGCTACCACATTGTGTCATTCAGTGCACAACAAGTATGGCGCAGTTCAGTTTAACATCCAATGGTTTCTGGTACTCACAAAGGTAAGAGACTTGTGTGAACGGTTAGGCCAGAAAGAGGGTTTATTTACAAAAAGAAAGGAAAATAATTTGGAAATCTCGGCTACGAGACTGCGCTTATAAAAATGTCAAATTATTTGTTGCGGTGGTATTTCCCCGCCATCCCACACAGGCAACTCAGCTCTTCTTTGCTATCGGAGCTGGCGAGGTGCTCCAGCGCGGCAATGGAGTGATCTGAAATGTGTCAAAGGTCCACCGGTGCATAACTGTCAAAGAAATCTATCCGGCGTAACGAGCTGTTGAGCGAAATACCTGTAATCTGCGAACCTGTGGCGGCGTTCGCGAGGCCGTTCAATAGAGGGTCCCCCTGGCTAATGGCCATGTCGTCCCCATAGAGGATGGTCGACAGCAGTTCCAGATCCCGTTGAAGAACACTCCCAGCGTGACGCCCGGCGAGCCTTTCCAGTATGCGGACGCGCTGCGGAGCGTTGAGGCGGGCAAAGCAGGACCGACTAAGGTCCCAAAGGGCCCTGATCATCTCAGCTGAAAGGGAGGGACCCGTCTAAGATCAGCTAGCACGAAGAGACGATGTCAACTACTAGCAGAAGACTGTAAAAACTTGGTTAGACCCAGTTCGTGGTTCTACTCACCAAATGCGCACGTCCGGAGATCTGTAGGATCAATGCGCAACCCAAGCAGCTGCTCAATGTTCTCCAAGATGGGAGCGTCATCTATGTGACGATCGAGTTGAACCTGTGAAAAGTTGTAAAGGATCATTAGACTTGTGACGGCAGAAGGCTGAGGCTTGCGAGGTTTTCCGGGATCACGCGGCGCCATTCTTACCTCAACCGCGGGTTGATGAGGTGGCGACGGCAGTGATCCTTCGCCGGGAGCCCCTCCGACAGCGCCTCCAACCGCCCCTTGCCCGTCCGAGGTTGAGCTTACGTCGATGAACTCCCTCTCGGCCTCTTCATCTAAATAGCGAGCCATGATCCCTTGAAAATACGCATTGAATTCTTGAAGATTGAAGCGCGCTGTGATTGCTTGTGGTTTTGAACAATTTCGAAGTGATGTCTTACCCGGATGTGTGGAAAATTGTCTCACCTGTACCCGTAGGGGAATCCAGCCCCATTTCGGTGACATGAAATGGCACCGCGTCGGGAAAATCGAAGTCAAAGTCGGGTCCACACAAAAGCCTCAAAGAAACAACCGTGCTGTCAGGCATAGCATATGCGTGTTCCTTTCCTGCCATTGTGATTGAAAATGAGTAACTGTTGTTTGAGAAAAGGTCATTGTCTCGTGCCACGAAATAAAAACTACTGTGAACCGAGATAAACCCCGGCAAAAACCTGGCGAAAACCGTGTGATTGTATGTTTTGCAATGTTTTGCAACCGTAGAGATTTCTTATCAGAAAGTTGATAGTTTTGAGTTGACATTTCTGTAATTGAATTGGATGAGTTGTGTTTCCTTTGTAAAAACACTGCGTGTTTTTCTTCGGAGCGGAGGGATGTTGTTTTTTATTTGAATCATCGTTCGTTACTTGATTCAAACACAAGTTCTTTCCCGCCCTCCTCTGAAGCTGTACCTGCGGCTCAGCTTCAGACCCCGACTATAAAACCATGTGAACCTCTGTACCCTGGGCTTTGCTTCTCTGAAGCTCAGGTAAGTGCTGAATAAACACATACACCCCATGTACGTGAGAGAGACTGCTTTCTGCGACCCGGCCAACAGGGACGGGAGGACTGGCTCCCTTCTCTAGGCAACAGATGCGGAACGGCTCTGGCAGCTGATGGCTATGGTATGATGCTGGCATGGGCACCCACACCCATATATAACAGTTTGTGAGCCCTTTTGAAGCTGGATAACATTGAGTGAAAGAAGAGGAATTCATTGGTTTCTAACTCAGAAAAAAATTGTTGAACTTTTTCTGGACTCTTCCAGAACAGGGGAGTCACATCAACAAGCCTCGTGTTACGTGTACGTTTGGCGGCTACGGGGCGTGTTGCCAAAAAAGTCCCCACTATTTTTTCTCACCCACAGACCCAGTTCGTTTTTGCTTGAGGAAAATTCACAAAGTTATTTTTCCCAGACACAGACCTCAACATTCCAGCCTGAAAAGAAACGTAATCACTCTGGCTTTGTGCTGCCTGCGGCAATCTCTGGATGGTTGGAGGGGGGGGGGAAAGAACTTTCACTAAACCGTAATATGTTGTGTGTGTGTGTGTGCTGTGAGGTATGTACACGTGTGAGACATATATATGTGCGAGTCAATGTGTTCGTGGGTGTGTGTGTGTGTGAGAGACAGAGAGACAGAGAGAGACAGAGAGAGACAGAGAGAGAGCGCGCAAGAGACTATGCGTGTGAGAGTGTGAATATGAGACACAGTGAAAGTATGCGAGAGAGTGACTAAGAGAGTGTGTGTGAGTGACAGACAGATCCAGAGACAGTTTGTGTGAGTATGGCTGTGTGTTTGAGTGTGTGACAGAGAGTGTGTGTTTGAGTGTTTGTGTATCGGTCCCGTGTGACCTGAGTGCACGTGCCCTCGAGTGTGTACAAATAAAAACACAAGCCATTCGAGCAAAGTTTGAGGCCTGTTGTAAAGTCAGTATATGGGTCAGCAGTGCACCCGTCAGAGCCCGCTATGTTGAATTCAGTGTGGGAAAACGTCGTATTCCCTCTTTCAATGGGCGTGCACCTTGCTAAATGCCCCTATTCTTTCAAACATTCGGTTCTCAGGAACAGCAACAGGTGAGCGTGAATGTTGTTGCAGAATCTCACCCCGAAGGGTGCGGTATTCCAAAGATAAAAATTCCAGTATTTTTCTTCTTTTGTACACGTTTTGCTCTTTGTTTTGTTTACTTCTGTCCTTTGCTGAAAATATACCTGGCACAGCTGAAGCAAATTCATTTTCAGCTTTGGGCTTAGGAATTCTGTGGTGTAGTGGGTCCCTCAGGGTGCGATTCTACGTCTATGTTCACGTTCACGCCCACGCCAAATGCAAAACCATGCGAAACCATGCGAAACCACGCGAAACCATGTGAAACCACGCAGGTCAAGGTTCACACAACAAATACTCCAAAAACAATGGCAAGACGAACTGTTTTTTCACGAGTAAATTTTCCTCCAAACTAACTCAAGAAAACACAAGATACGCTGACTGATCACTGAGTGCAGTAGCATCTCTGTTTGAGGGAGGTTTTCCTTATTCGTGCATCAGTGATCTCCACGACTGAAGGACTCCGCTGAAAGGCAGGGATCCAACCACAAAAATGTTGCCTCAGGATCTTTGGGGGCAAAAAACCCAACCACAAATACGCACCCTTTTCATTCAGAATAGATCTTTTGGAGCGCAAAGATTTGAAGATCATACAGTGTACTCCCTCCTCGGCCAATCGGGATTCGGGTCAAATCGGGCTTCTTCGTGAGTTCTCGCTCATCCGTGCTCCCGCTTCCTTCGAGAACAATGACAGTGTCAGAAAAAAAAATTTTGGTTTCTCCAATTTGGACCAAAACATCCTTTGGTTCACCCACTGGTTCTGCCGCACAAGAACAACGTCTCTTTTGTTGTGATACTGGTGTCACAAGACTCATCGTCAAGCTGACAGTCAATATTGGAGCAAATTCTTTCCACAGAATGCACTCGGAGTCCACGATGACAAAGCTGGTCCTGCCCATGTGCGACATTTTCAATCACCAAAAAAGTTTTTTCTTTCTTTTCAACAAAAACAACAAAAATTCTCAGTGAAAAATGTTTGTCACAGATCTGGATCATGGTGTCTATGAACTCTTTCAGTTGTGGGTCATTTAAAAAGAAAAATATTCCTGGACATACCCCTCCCCACCCAGAGGCGTGTCACACGGCCTGGTCGCATGTTGCCGCACGCGTCACTTGAAAATACCAATGGAATGTTGCATTGACAGTGAAGGCCAGCACACACACGCACACACACGCACACACGCACACACACACACACTGACACCACACACACACATACAGTGCCACACATACACACACTCTCTCACACACACACACACACACACACTGACACCACACATACACACATACACACACGCACACACACACATACACATACACACACACACGCACACACACACATACACATACACACACACACACACACACACACACACACACACACACACACACACACAACAATCGCTACCGCACAAAGACCACACAAAATTGCCTTCGCGTTCAGTGTGAAACAAGAGGTCGGAGATCACAAAGTCCAAGACGGGTGATGTCGTGCTGTCCTCTGCAGTGTTTTTGGTCTGTCACAACGACCCCGACTATGTTTACTGCGCGGAATGCAGTTTCCCGCCAAAAAGTTTGTTACTGCTGGGCGCAAGAGCATTCTTGTTACGTTCTGACAAAGGGAGTGTTCGATTTACCAATCCGTCCAACCGTTGCAATTCCAAAATAGTCCCTCCGTCCTGCAGAGCGGAAATGACCCACGTTCGCCTCGAGACCGAGCAGATACGTCACCCTCGTCAGCTTTGCCAGAAGTCGCCGCCACACCACCGCCAGCAAGTCCAGTGTCACCGTCACCCATGGCAAACCCACCCAGCGGATCACCACGTCACATTCAAGTGCACACTTGGAACATCAAGGCAGAAAATATACACACCGTGTGCAAAGTTTGGCCGTGCACATGACGGGGGGTCGCCTCAGCCTCACCGAAATGGGCCTGCCGAAACCCAGCAGCACGGAGAGCCAGCGACGCCAGGTTTCACCCATCCATCTCTGACCTGCCCGTCTGGACGACGCAAGGCCCGTGGCAATTGAGAATCTTCGCGAAAGATCAATCTGAAATGGCTGGAGTTGCACAAATCCGGTTCTTTTTGTGCTGTTCTGAAACAATTCCAGATTTACGGAAGGAAAATTCGAACGCCCCCAATAGCTTCTGCGCCCCCCGACTTTCACGGGGGATTTCTGGGAAACTTGTTGGAACACACATCGGACTTCAACATCAATAAGACTCTGTTCACCTTTGTGACTCCTCACAGTGTGACTGGAGACAACTGTAAAACCCTGAGTAGATCTGCAACAAGGGGAATCAGGATCTGGACTCAAAACTGTGAACATTGTTCATCAAAGCAGTAAGAATTGTATGGCCTCCAGACCTGACAGCAACAGAAAAGGATTCCCTCAGAGGACAAAATGTTCATGATTTTTAACAATGGACAAGGGAAAATATAATGCCAGTGTTTTTATTCCACAACCACAGAGAATCTGACAAAACTTACACCACTGCCAACCAAACCACTGTAAAGCAAAATGACAATAATTCACAAATTTATACTGCACATGTGTGAACAGAACCTCTGAAGATGCCCTGTGGGGTGTGCACAGGTCTCCTGCTGCGTTCTGAACATTCTGTCCGCATGGAAACATTTTCGAACCACAGCTGATTGGAACACTTCCGGTCGGAACACTTCCGGTCAAGTTCTTTCCAATCCGCAACAATCTGTACAAGTTGCTTGTCTGTTGACCAATCCGGGAACTGCTTGCAGTTAGTCCGATGTCCAGCAGCACGCCAGCACCAGAAGCAGTCCAACGCTGGTCTGATGACGTCAAACATTTACCACAGAGGTGTCAATGGAAACCAGATTCCGTGTCCAAACTTTTGACATCAAAAACACGTTGATGCTGTGCCTTCGGTGTGTATTTGAATTGTTTATCAATGGCAAAACTTGTGGCGCAAAATACGTTGGAGAGCAATTCCAAACAAACGCCTTTCCACAATGGTGCATGAGTTGTACACGCTCACAAAAATCCAGTACACACTGAAGCACCAGAGTTCCAGCTTCTCTTGACTGTGCCTGTGGGAGAAAGTGTCAAGGAGATCATCATGATGTTGAGGTGCATGTCGCGTCAGCCCCATGACATTGTGCACAGTTTCCATGACAACCCCCAAATCACCACACACCACTCGATGATGCCGTTGTTGTGACATTCAGCGAAGCGTCGTCATTGCGTTATCCCATTGTCTGTGTCATGTGAGAAGCTGACGCCCGCTGTGAGCGCAGCAATTCCTTTATTCTTCAGTTACACCGAGTTTTGCGAAACATCAAGTTGGATGATGTCAGTGAAAGATATAGTCACATTGCATGTGCCACATGGACTTTGCTTTGGAACAGTGTTTGTTGTGACGTCATCCTCCATTTGGATCTCAGCACTGTTTTGTTGGTTTCACACCACGTGGTTTCCCTTGAGCACAGGCTTGCTCAAAGGGACTTCCTGAGTTTTGCGCCATCTGGGAAAATCCAGTCTGTAAACTGCAGCTGAGGTTCACCACCCAGTTCCAGTTTCTGAGGAATGTGCAGGAAGGAAATCACAGTTCTGTCACAGGAGCACACAAAGACAATGTCCACACAATCCTGTCAGCTGGATTTAATAGAGTTTAGTGAAACACAAAGTTCACAAAGTTCACCAACCTCAAAGTCAATATCCAATAGTATTTTGAAAATTGGCCATTCCCAATGAAATTGTTTCAAATTGTGTGCTCTTTTCAAACAACAGGCATAAATTTCATAAATTGCAAAGCAACAGTTTCACTCATGATGCAGGACTTCATTGCTGTACGTTTCTCTACAAAATTAGTATTTCCAAGTGTTTGCCTTCATGTATCGTCAGTTGCACAAGAAGGGCTTCCCTTGAAAACAATAGCAGCAAGTGGGACAGTTTGGAGATTTTGAGTGCTGGGATATTGTATTCAGGGCCACTGTTCTGGTTGTCTGAGATACAGCAACTGGTTGTTGCAGCACCAACACATTCACAGCAGGCAATGGCAGCAGCTGTGGTTCCAGCTCCTGTGCTCAAAGTTTTGTTGTCACAATTGATGTTGTTGTTGTTGTTGCAGCTCAACAGTGGAGTGTGATCAATGCCCTGCACATCCTGCTATAAACATTGCCTTTTGACAGCACATCACTCAGCTGTTTCTGTGTCTGTGCTATCAGTGTCATTATCATCCGTCCCATATTGTGTTTTTGCTGCTGGTGTTGCTCTTGTTGCCATTGTTGCTGATGTTGTTGCTTGTGTTGCTGCTGTTGTTGTTGCCGCTGCTGTTTGTTGTGTTGGTGGTGCCTCTAGGAGCATCTGAACAAACTCTAGAAAGTGTTCATGCCCAATGGAATCCAAAACTTCCTGAAAATATTGTACCAGCAACTGCAGTTGCTGCTGTTGAGGTTGTTGTTGCTGCTGTTGGTTTTGCTCTGTGTTGCTGCAAGCAGAGCTGTTGTTGCTGTGACTGCCCTCCAGTAGAGTTTTCTCAACCCCCTGGAGGTCTTGTTGCCACATGTCCTCCAGCAGACCCTCCGCCTCCGCTTTCAACATGATGCGGTATAACTCCTGGTGAGAAAAAGGTTTCACAACAGGGCTCAATCCGAGGAACCATAAATTGTCTATGAGACAAGCCATCTGAGCACAATGTGGGTGGGAATTGCAAGTAACAACAAATCAACAAAATGCGGTATATGGGGGCAGTTTGGACTCCCGTTTCTTTCACAAATGACACATTTGAAGTCAATCATTATACGTCTCACCTTTCTGCCATTGCTGTGGGCAGGGATCAGGTTTCTGAATTTGATCAGCAGCTCCACCTTGAAGCCATGAGAGTTGCCAATGTTGTCCTGCCTCATGTCTCTCACAGAGACATAGCTGATGCCAAAGTGGGTCAGAGCCAACTTTTCCAAGGTCTGAGAACTGAAGTAGGTGGCCAGCTGAGCACATTCCTGGTCTGTGAGCCTTGGGAGCTGCCAGAAATAATGCAAGATATTGCAGAGACATACACTGCCAAGTTTGGGGACAATTTGTTCTTGTGTGTCCAGAAGAACTGAAACATTTGTCTTTTGTGATCACAATTTTCATCAGTTGTTCACATTGCTGTCAAAACATCTGGTGTCTTGCAGCACACTGCTTTTATCCAAAACAAATCTTCACTGAAATGCACACAGGTTATGACATTCATGCAATCACAAAATTCGTCAAGCAAGAACAAATTTAACCCTCATTTTTGAACTCTGAATTCTTGCAAGTACATTTACCCTGAAATGTGGGGAGTAGATATATGCCGAAGTACATTTGGAAAAATCTCACCTCATCCAAATGTGCCTCTGATACTTTCTGCTCAATTTCGGCAGTGCTCAGCATTCTGACTCTTTTTGGACCCTGCAAGTTTTTTTGTAGATTTGACCACATCACATAAAGGAAATGAAGTTGTGCTGCATGGCAAGCACTGACCAGTGTATACCAGAGGGTGCGTGTAATGTTGCATGCACATGCATGAGCCTTTTCTGTTTTGCCTTTTTTGCTCCGATGTTAATTCTAAACATACACTGTTTGAATACCAGCACCCAATCACATCCTGTACAGATGATGCACCATGGGATTGCATAAGAAAGTGATTGGCTGCTGCAGTGTCTCCCACAGCAACAAGAAATGCAAATGAGCAGAGTGAAAAGCATCCCTTTGTGTACCTCCAGAAAACAAAAAGGATCTCTGAGGGGCAGAAACACATTGTTTTTCATTTTGGTTTGTGGCCCAGAAAGATTTCATGCTGTTTTGACTGGGACATTTTTTTTAGAGAAATTTAGGTTCACTGGGGTCAGTCATCAGGAAGAGATACGAGGCACTGAGCAAACAGCTGATAGACATGGTGTCATATTTCTGAAACACCCTTGAAAGTGCAATATGTACATGATGGACAGAAAATCTATGCAGTAACAAACCCACAGGCAACACCTGTGGTTGGTGTGTTTCTCAACTAGATGGGTCTCACACTCACATGTCTTGTGCTGTCATCTTCCGTTTGGTGGGTTTTTCGCTTGACTGCTGAAGGGGCCTCCTGAAAGAACCAATCAGTATTCAGCTGTATCTGGATTGTGTGAAGGTTGACCTTTGTGTTCCCAAGTGACAAGATGTGGAGTGCCTTGCAACAAAATAGAAAAATGCACAACAGACATGTACACCCACTTGAACTCTTACCCTGTCCAAATCCTTTTGAGTGAAACCCAAAGTCATTTCCAGTTTGGAAGACTGGACCCTGGTGGGGGTCTTTGCAGCCTCTGCATTGTGTTCTACTCTACTTGGGTCTTCCACCTCCAGAGTGAGATCAGCTCTGAAGTTTGCCTCAAACCTCTCCAGCTCTGACCCAGTTCCCCTTAGACTGTAGATTGTTGCCTCTGATGGTTCAGCTCGACATCTGTGGCAGTTGTCTAACCTCACCACATCCAACAGTTCTTTTGTCTGCAATGAACAAGGAGGGTGTGATATTTGAATTTTCATGACACACACTTGTACCTAATAAACTTCCTTGAGGTTGTACTACTGGAGAGGGCTCACCTCAGAGAACACTCGGGTGCCTTCATCCCACTCCTCCAGCCCAGCTTGAGGTTTCCACCCAGGATTTGGAACCCTCAGGGTCAGTTGCAACTCCCCTAACTCTGGGTCAAACTCCTTCCTGGTTGTTTTCAGGCTGCCCTGCTGAACAACTCTCATTGCAACTGAATCTTCAAGTTGCTGAAAGGGAAATATCAAATTAAAATCTTGCAATCATCATAATGTGGCACACCTGAAGTGCAAGTAAATGAGCCAGCCAAGTGCTGTTGACAAACCTGTCTCAAGTCTTTGATGAGGTGGGGCACACTGCAGAAGTATGGCCTGACCTCTACATTGTGATTCTCCAAGTGGGTGTTAAATTTGGCACAGCAGAAGTTTATGACTCTGTCAAGGCAGTTGTAAGGAGTCTGACATATGGTGCAAATGATCTTGCAGAAGTGTGGAGTGTGAAGCTCAATGAAATTATCATCAATGTCATAGAAGAGAACTCCATCAGTACAAGTGTCTCTGGGAGGCACTTGCACAACAGCATGAGCTGGGTGTCTATTTTCAATCCACATTCTGACCTTGACATTCATTTTGTCATCACCTGCAGAAAGGCAGTGTGGAATGTGCAAGACATATGCTGAAGTATTAGTTTTAGTAGGAGCCAGAACATCCACCACAGGAGCAATGAAACACTCATCATCAGGAATCTCTGTGGCAAAACTGGACAGGTCAGTTCTGACTTCCATAAGGTGAGGTCTCTTGGGGCATCCAGCTGTGATGTGAAGCTGAATATCAGACTTGTTTCCCTGGAGACAGATGTCTTCTCCCTTGGCTACTCTCGCCATGTATCTCCTGCCATTTCTCACTGTCATCATTGGGCAGGAAGTGTGAAGTGGAATGATATCTTCCAGACCTGGAATTTCACTTTGGAAAATGTGTGGAAATGCATTCACATAATTTAATTACTTACAAAACTCACACTTCATCATTGCATATCATTCTTTTGGACTATCCAAAGTTGTTTTGATTGCATGTTCAATCCTAAATTGCAATTATTTTGCAGTTGTTGTCAGAGATTATTTACTTTCTGTCCTGTGGTTGTGAATGTGTCATGACTGCACAAAACAACGAAATGTGTGTTACCTCTGGGGAGGCAATTCTTTGCCAATGTTGACAGCTTCCGGGGAAAGTGTACTCCAGTATTTGAGAATATTTCTAAGAAAAAATGGAGAGTCATTGTTTCAGAGCACAACATTGCAAACTAAAATTGGACTTTTCACAACCAAAATTGGACATTTCATGACTATTTTTGGAAAGACCTTTCAGCCTGTGTTATTGCCTGCAGCTTTCCTACCTGTCAATAAGATTTTGTTGTGTTCTGATGAGTTCACATCATCTGGTGTTATTCCTCCCAATGTCACATAAAACAGCCTCACTCTTCTCACAACTTCTTGTACAACATCGTCCCTGAAATCCTCCACTGTGGAAAAACTTCGTTGCCTCTGCAGTTTGTTCATTGCCTCAGAAATCTTTCTTGCACCTTTCTCGTCTTCCACTGGGTCAAGCGAAACAAGGAAATGTTTCGCATAATCAGCGTTCTCAGATTTGTTCTGCATCTTCTCATACACCAGTTTACAGCTTGATTCAATGTTGATGTCTGCACCAGCCTTCAGCAAAGTTTTGAATACATCACTGTTTTGTTCTGCACAAGCAATATCCAATGCTGTTGCCTCATCGTTGCTTCTAAGATCAAGATCTGCTGTTGCCCAAATAAGTTCCTTTACAATCTCTTCTGAACCCTGTTTTGCAGCCAACATCAGACAAGTGTCTCGTGACTCAAATGCTGTTTCATTGGAAGCAAAAAAATTTATGTCAGCTCCAAATTTCACCAACAATTTCAGGTTCTCAACATTCTTGCTAATAACAGCCACATGAAGTGGAGTAAATTCACCACAAACAGTTTGATTGACATCAATGCCATGTTGAAGCAATAGCATCAGGCAAGAGGTATCTTCTTTCTCTGGGTTGGGCATGCCTGCTGCCCAATGAACAGCTTCAGAATATTTCTCATCATGAGCCATCAAATCAGCTCCAACTGAAATAAGTTTTGCCACTATTTTTGGCAGATTCCTCTTGGTGGCTGCAATCAAAGCTGTGGTTTGAGAATTACTTTGAGAATTGACATCAGCTCCAGCTTCCAGCAGACAGGTCACACATTCTGCATGACCCTTCCCAGAAGCCAAAATTAGTGGTGTCTCTCCAGTCCACTTTCTTGCATTCACATCAGCTCCTTTTCCAACCAATGTCTGCACTTCAGCCAAATGCCCTTTCTCAGCAGCTTGTAATAAACTTGTGTTCATGATTCCATGTTGTGTCATGTCTCTGCTAAAGCCAACATTGAAAAGCAGTGACGACTGTGCAAAATAGGGCAGTGGCAGCATGGGGATTGTCTTGTAAAGATTCAGTGTTGGGTGATTTGCTGACAAATATTTGCGAATGAAATCTCTACAGAGTTTGAAGAGTGTTCTTGTTCTCAAAGCATCTACCCCTTCTTGGTTTTTCTCATGTTTTGGTATTGTGCCTCCTGCAGCAAATAAAATATCTGAGATTTTAGGATCTAGGTTTTGTCTATCTAGTTGCATTAAGAGGAGGTGAAAAGGTCCCATGCTTAAGTTCGCACCAGCTCTTAACAGCTCCAGCACTATGCGATGTTGTGGCAGTTGGTTGTAAGATTCTGAAGAAGTACAATGTGTGTTAAATTGTGCATTTCCAATACGCACAGCAACATATAAAGGATATAAACCTTTCTCATTTTTTATGTTGACATCTGCCCCCTTCTCCAACAGCAGATGCACAAGTTCATGATTCAGCTGTCTTACTCCTGTCATCAATGTTGTGTCTCCATATTTGTTTGTTGCATTGATGCCAGCACCTGCTTTAAGCAGTGCTTTCACACAGCTGACATGTCCCTCTCCACCAGCTTGGTGCAGTGCTGTACTTTGATCCAGTGTCCTCATGTCAGGATTGGCACCAGCATTCAACAGAGATACAGCACACATTGTGTGTCCTTTTATGGCAGCCCAGTGGAGGGGTGTCTTTCCTTCTTCATCCTGTGAATTCACATTTGCTCCTGTCTGAATGAGCATGTCTACAACCTCTTTGTATCCCTTTGCAGATGTTCCAGTGATTGCAGTCCACCCTGCTTTTGTTCTCATGTTTGGATCAGCTCCAGCTTTGAGCAAAATCTCCACACACTCTGAGTGGTCCATCATAGCAGCATGAATCAGAGGTGTCCATCCTTTGACATCAGCTGTGTTCACATCTGCTCCATTATGAATGAGCAAGTTCACAAAAGCAGCTTGACCTTTGGCAGATACAGGTGCTAAAACAGTCCACTGCTCTTTTGTTCTTTTGTTGGGATCTGCACCTGCAGTGAGTAGTGTCTTTGCACACATTATGTTACTGTTTATACCAGCTTCAATCAGAGGTGTTCTTCCATCATCACCTGCCACATTGACACATGCCCCATGCTGAATAAGCAAATCCAACACATCTTTGTGACCCTTTGCACACACAGCTGACATTACACTCGAGCCCTGTTGTATTCCCATGTTCAGATCAGCACCAGCAGTCAGCAGTGCCTTTGTACACATTGTATGCCCATTCAAGGAAGCTACAAACACAGGTGTCCTTCCATTCTTGTCTGCAATGTTCACATCTGCACCATATTTGACAAGCAACTTTACTGTATCCAGGCATCCATGTGCAGATGCAGCATTTATTGCTGTCCATCCCTCTTTTGTTCTTATGTTGGGATCAGCCCCTGCAGAGAGTAGTGTGTCTGCACATTGTGTGTGTCCATTCACAGCAGCGACAATCAAAGGAGTAAAGCCATTCCTGTCCAGTGAGTTTACATGTGCACCAGCAGTGAGCAGTACTGTCACACACCCAACCTGTCCACATAAAGCAGCAGTGTGCAGAGGTCTTTCTTTTTCCTCATCTTCAGCAGCTGCTGAGTTCACATCAGCTCCATGCTGAATGAGCAATTGTACCACCTCTTTGTGTCCTTCTGCAGATGCAGCTATGAGAGCTGTAAATTGTCCCTGTACTTCAATGTTAGGATCAGCTCCTGCAGTGAGTAGTGTCTTTACACACTGTGTCTGTCCTTTCAGAACAGTGTTAAACAGAGGTGTCACTCCCTTCTCATCTACAAAGTTCATATCAGCTCCATATTGTATCAGCAATTCCACCATGTCTTTGTGTCCTGATTCAGATGCACCTGTAATTGCTGTCCACCCCTCTTTTGTTGTCATGTTGGGACAAGCTCCAGCAAAGAGCAGCATCTCCACACATTGTGTGTGTCCATTCATAGCAGCTTCAATGAGGGGTGTTCTTCCCTCTTCATCTGCTGAGTTCACATCTGATCCATATTCAATGAGCAGCTCCACCATCTGTTTGTGTCCATACTGAGATGCAACTGCAAGTGCTGTCCACTTCTGCTCTGTTTTCATAGCTGTGCCAGCCCCTGCAGTGAGCAATGCTTTTGCACACTCTGTGTGTCCATGCATAGCAGCAATAATCAAGGGAGTTTTCCATTCATTATCTTCTGAGTTCAGAGAGGCTCTGTGTTGAAGGAGCGATTTGATCACCTCTTTGTGTCCATTTTGAGATGCCACTGCTAGAGGTGTCCATTGCAGTTTTGTTGCCAAGTTGGGATCAGCACCTGCTGTGAGCAGAATATTCACACACTGTTCATGTCCCTCAAAGGCAGCTCTGTGCAGAGCAGTCCATCCATCCTGGTCTGCACTGTTCAGATCTGCCCCATGTCGAACAAGTGCTTTCACAACATTATTGTGTCCATGTGAAGATGCAGCTATTGTTGCTGTCTCTTGCTGTTTTGTTTTCTTGTTCACATCAGCTCCTGCAGTGAGCAGTGTCTCCACACACTGTGCATGTCCATTCTGAGCAGCCATGTGAAGAGGTGCCTTTTCTGTCTTGCTCTCATCTGTGAAGTTCACATCTGCTCCATGCTGAACAAGCAGTTGGACTACCTCATTGTGTCCTTCTTGACATGCAGTTCCAATTGCGCTCCCACCATGTTGTGTTTTCAAGTTTACATCAGCTCCTCCAGTAAGGAGTGCCTCTACACATTGTACATGTCCTTTCAGTGCAGCTTCATGCAGAGCAGACCTCCCTTCCCCATCTGCTAAGTTCACTGCTGCTCCATGTTTGATCAAAATTGACACAATTTCATGGTATCCATGTGCAGATGCAAAGTGCATAGCTGCATACTTCCTTGGTGTTTCTGTGTTCTGATCAGCTCCTGCAGAAAGTAGTGTTTTCACACAATGTGCATGCCCCATCCTGGCAGCCCAGTAAAGAGGTGTTCTTCCATAATTGTCTGCTGTGGAAATGTTTGCACCAAACTGTATTAGTAAATTTACAATTTTGTGATGCCCACAATAAGCTGCAGTTGCAATTGCTGTAGCTTCATCAGTTGTCTTCCAATCAGGATTAGCTCCTGCAGTCAGTAGCTTCAGGACATGGTCTGTGTTTTCCCTGTGGGCTGCCACAAAGAGAGCTGTCTGGCCACTGTCATTTGCTGAGTTCACATTTGCTCCACTGTCAATTAACATTTCCAGGATATCATTATGCTCAGTTTCCATAACTGCTTTGGAGTAAGCACTACATTCACAAACTGCCCAAATCAAAGCTGTATTGCCTTTGTGTCCACATAAACTACAGTTTGCACTGTTGGTAATCAATACTCTTGCACAGTCAAAGTGTTTGTTGATCACAGCACAAATTAGTGCTGAGTCTTTGTCTTCATCAACATGATTGATTTCTGATCCTGATTGCAGTAAGAGTTCAAGACATGTTTTGTGTCCACAAAAGGCTGCATGAGACAAAGCAGTTATACCATGGTAATCTGACAAGTGAACATCAGCTCCTGCATCAATCAACATGGACAGGCACTGGTGATAACCTCGAGAAGCTGCCAACATCACAGAATTTCTACCCTGATTGTTCTGTTTCTTGTGATCAGCTCCAGCATTTAGAAGCTGCTCAAGACATTTTCTGTTTCCTCTTGAAGAAGCTGCCATCACAGCAGTCCACCCATCTAAGCCTGTGTTATCAATGTCAGCTCCAGCCTGAATGAACTCCAGAACAACATCCACATGACCATTGTAGGAAGCATGCATCAGAGGAGTCCAGCCATAAATGCTTCTGGCATTCAGTTCAGCCTGATATTCGATCAATACTTTCACACAATCAATATGTCCAGTATCAGCTGCCCAAAACAAGGCTGACCATCCAATGTCATCAATCTGATTCACTTGGGCAGAAGAATGAAGTAATTTCTTCACAACCTCAACTTGGCCACAAGCTGAGGCTTCCATCAGAAGTGTATCACCATGTTTCCCCCTCTGGTTGATGTCAGATCCCAAAGCTATCAGCTGCTGTAACTGCCTGAAGCTGCCACAGGAAATAGCTGACCACAATCTGCCCTCAGTTAGCATATTCATGCAATCTACATTTCCTTCATTTGCAGCAAGGGATATGGCTGTGTGACCATCACAATTCTCAATGTCTAAATCTGCACCACTTCTGACCAATTCAAGAACACAGTTTACATGGCCATGGATAACTCCAAACATTTGAGCAGTCATCCCTTTCTGGTTCTGTATGTCAACATCTATGCCTGCTGTGATCAATTCCTTCAGACACTGCAGGTTCCCTTTCACCACAGCATAGACCAGGGCTGTGTTTCCTTTCCTATCTGTTGCATTGACATTCACTCCAGTTTGAATGACCTTTCTCAGCAAACCAATATCACCCTTGAATGCATGCAGTCTCAGACATCTTTCATTGACATTGGTTGAACAAGTATGAGCATCACTTGAGTCTTGTGCATCACTCCCCATGCATCTGTCATCAGCACCCATCACCTCAAACTCAACTTGCTCCAAGATGCCAGCACATTTTTGGTGTTGCATCTGTTTAGCCACATGCCAAGCTGTTGCCTTGCTGGCATTTTGTATTTTGAGGTTGGCTCCTGCTTCAATCAATTCTCTCAGACTGTTCTCATCTCCTGTGTGAGCAGCCCACATCAGAGCTGTCCAGCCAAACCTGTTCTGGATGTTCACATTTGCTCCAGCACCAATCAGTGTGTACACAGTTTGTTTGTCTTTCTTGACCACAGACCACATCAGTGGAGTGCAGCCCTTATGACCTTGAGTATCAAGGTCAGCTCCTGCCTCAATGAGAAGTTTGATACATTCAGACTGTTGTCCAATAGCAGCACAGATCAGAGCTGTGTCACAATCCTTGTCCATGTACTCAAGCTGAGCTCCAGCTGCAATGAGTGATCTCAGGCATTGTGGGTGTCCAAAGAATGAGGCCAGAGACAATGCTGTAATGTAGTGATTGTCAGTTTGATTGACATCAGCTCCTGCATCAATGAGCTTTGTGATGCAGTCATGATGACCTTGATGGGCAGCCAGCATCAAGGCTGTTCTCCCCTGGTTATTTTGTTTGCTGTAATCAGGTTCTGCTTCACGTAGCTCTTTGAGACATTCTGCTTTTCCAAACCATGATGTAACCATAAGAGCTGTCCACCCATCCAAGCTCTGTGCATCAACATCTGTTCCAGAGGAAATCAGTTGCTCAACCACATCAATGTGACCCTTGTAGCATGCATGCATCAGAGCTGTCCAGCCATAGATGCTCTTGGTGTTCACTTCAGCTCCATTCTTGATCAGTTCTCTCACACAGTCAACATGTCCATTGTCAGCTGCCCAGAACAGAGCAGTCCAGCCTTGCTTGTTCTTCTTGTTGACACCACCTCCAGCCTTGATCAGTTCCTTGACACAGTCTGCATGGCCTGTACTACAAGCTGCAGTCAGAGCTGTGTGTTTGTCAGATTTGGTTTCAACATTGACTTCAGCTCCAGCTTCAATCAGTTCCTTCACACACTGCAATTCACCCTTTGTGCAAGCTGCAATCAGAGCTGTGTGTCTATCTCTGGTTTTAGCATTGACATCAGCTCCTGCCTGAATCAGTTGTTTCACACACTTTTCTCTCCCCCTGTAAGCTGCATAGATGAGAGAAGTCAGTCCTTTGGTTCCATATTTCTCACTCTTCTCTTTTGTCAGAGGAAACACACAGTGATTGCAAGTTCCTTCCATGGTGGCTTCGTTTGGTTCGTTTTTCAGTCAGTCACGTGGTATTGAAATTCGTTCAAACGTGTGTCAGGGACGGAAATCTCCTGGAACCGAATCTCACCGTCTGATTTCAACATGAGCTTCTTTTTCAGTTCAGTCGGTTTTCACTCAAAGGGTTTGCCGGCAAGACAGCTGTCCACCTGCAAACAAACAAAGCATACGATGTTGACTTGCCCTGAGTCAGAACCGAGGGAGCAGAAGGGGTTTGATACATGTGCGTAACGTGCTGGATCCGCCCCTGGGTCGCCAGCCGAGTCTGGCTGCAGTGACGCACGTGTTCGCAACATTTTGACACGACCAGCATTCAAGCGACTCTCAATTGACAATAAGGCACAAACAGAAAACAGCACAGAGGCGGAGCCAGGAGGATCTCCAACAACTTTCATAACAATTGACACACGTCATAGCGAAGATAACACTTCAGAAATCGGGCGAATCGATTCCGACCAATCGCCCAGCAGCAGCCATCACTGCAGAATTTTTAGAACCCACCATGGGGTGTCTTCACAGTACCGCCCCCCGCCACTGAGCGTCGTGAGCAGGACCTGTGGTGGTCGCTTCAGTTTTTAGGTGATTTGAGGAGCTTGGTCCGATTTGTGAGCTTTTGGAAAAAGTGAGTGAAATCGGAGTGAGCGAAATCAAATCACCTATAGGCAGCCTCTTCCAAAAGTATGTCAGCAGCAGTTTCATGGTCAAGATGAGGATTGATTTGGGATCATTTGGGC
>JAAUXT010011493.1_pt1 | contig 24642 bp, 34 predicted proteins | sample 7278171 | NCBI WGS metagenome assembly JAAUXT01 (sample SAMN14350112, study PRJNA611818) | marine sediment metagenome | isolation source: surface marine sediment (1.8m) | place: French Polynesia: Moorea | collected 2018-08
CTGGATGGTGCATCTTTTGGGTGCATTTGATTTCTGATTTTCAGAAATTTTTTAATGCTTTTTATGTCACTAAAAGTTGGGGTTTACATTTGGTAGTTTTTAAAAAGTGTACAAATTGAACTTTTTGTACTAATTTGGAATGTTTTATTTGTTAAAATATTGTGCAAGTTGAAAAAAGGAAAAATTGTGTTGTTGGAGTTGGTGTTCTGTTGTTTTTTGTGTGCTTGTTGCTGGTGGCCCCAATTATCGCTCAGGCGACAAATCACCGAGAGATCTTCGATCTATTTTTGGTTCTGCCTTTTTTCAAACCCTCAATCGCTTTGGCGAAATTGTTCCTGAACCCACAGTATCCCAAATTCTTACGTGTGGTGGGAGGGGGTCAGACCCTTTATTTGATTTTTGCTCAGCATTTGTTCCTGTTAATTCTATTCTTGATTTGATTGGAGATTTGTCGGGGTCCAGACCAATTTTTCGACAATTTCTCTGAACTCAAATAAATTGCACCACAACATAACTGTTTCCCTGATTCCGTACCGCATCTGTCTTCACTTCAGCACCCCCTCCTCGAATGTTTCTTCAAATGAATCAGAATTTGTGTTTCACTAGAACATGTTGACAGAACCGCACTCCACAATAAGTCACAACTCTGTGGTCCCAACTGGCCCCACCCAGGTTGAGCTCGAATTCATTCACGCAAGGGCTGACTCCATCAAAACACAAGCGAACAATGTTTTTCTGTGCACGGGTGCAGCTCACGCTCTGATTGACCTCCCGTCCTACTGCCAACACAACAGGAAATAAACACACATATTTTTTTTACTTATTTCAACAAAAGGCAAAAGTTGAACAACGCGAAAGAAACACGTGGACGAAAAAGTCAAAGAGAAGGACAGAGTTATCTTGAAAAGGTTCCCACTTCTGCGGACACACACATTTGGAGAAAAGAGCCAGAGGGAAGTTTGTGGAGCGTGGGGAACACCCGAGCTCGGTTCGTCAGGATGGTGGCGGCGCTGGGCAGCGTGGAGATCGCGCTCATCGTGGCGATGTGCATCTTCTTCGCCATGCTCGTCGGGCTCATCTTCGGCGTCTCGCACGCCTTGACGCGAAACGTGAGTCCACATCGTTTAGTCGCGCGTGTCTCTGCAAGGTCTTTGTTTTCCTCTTCACATGGTGTTTTGCTCCGCTCTCCTCACCTCTTTCTGCATCTGTCTCGGTCTTTCTCTCTTTCTCCGTCTCCACTTGATCTCTTTTCTTCACTCTCTCACAATTGTGTTCTGTCAAACTGTGTTGTCTGCAGTCCTCAGTTTTCTCCCCCTTGCATCTCTGAACGTGGTTTACCTCACCTCGTTTTCATCCCAGTGAAGTGAATCGTTTGAAGCCCGTGAGAGCGCTGAAGTTCCTCATGAACACGCACATTTCTTCTCTTGTGATGATCGACGCGGTCGGGATGGGTATCGGTATGTTACTTTTCAGACGAGCTCCTCAATACCATCCTACTCCAGTTCACCCCGGTACAACGAAATGAGATACAATCTGGACACACACACACACACACACACACACACACACACACACACACACACACACACGTATGGACCTGAAATGGCCGGACACCCTGTAACTCCTGGTTTCAGATCTGACTTCAAATTACCAGACACCACCTGAAAATGCCTTGCTCAGTGTTTGAGGTGGAACTTGAAACGGCCAGATAGCCGCGCCTTCTGGTCTCGGGGTCTGGCCATTCCCGCTCCGTCCGTGTCTGTGTTCTGGTCTACGATTTGGAACAGTCACTCAACTTACAAAAGGATTTTTTGTGTTCAAATTAAAAACAAATGCCCAGACCAGTGAGTTCCACGAGATATTTTCTTGAAGCTCAACCTTTTGCCTGAAACGTGGCCTGGATCAAAGTTTCAAGAGCGAGAGCATCAACGACTCTGCCGCTCCTGGTCGCACGACCTGACTTGTTCACCCGCAGTGAAGAGATCTCCGACTGGTCCGCTCTCCCCACACCACCTTCAAATCAAGCGTGGGACATCAAGCTCTGCGGCTCTATTTCCAGACGACTCCTCGCGCGGCGAGCGGGACGTACGTGCGTCCTCCGCGCAGCTACCGCTACTCGACGGAGGACCAGCTGCGGCACCGCGTCCCGGAGGCGGGCAGCGTCACGAGCGGCGGCGGCTCCGTCAGGGACACCATTCTGCCCGTAAACACCCTGGAACCCGCGCAGGAAGTGGAGGAAGAGGAGGACGAGGAGGAAATCATTTATGAAGATCATGCCAATGTCCACCTCGACGACGACGTGGGAAGCAACGTCGCCGGGGTCTACGTGGTGGGGCACGGCCAGCCGAACGCCGCGCCCTTCATCGTGCCCCCGGGCAACTTCAACCCCGTACCGACCGAGAGCGCGACGGCGCCCGAGCAGCGAGTGACGGGCAACACCGCCGACAGTGGTCAGACACAGCAGCAGCTCACTGCGACTCCGGCCCCCAGGCAGAACGTCGACGCAGCTGCTGCTGCCGCCGGCGCGACCGTCACGACGAGCGCGGCAGCGGGGCCGTACACCGCAACACTGATCATCGCGCAGCCGACCGTCAACGCTCCAGCAGCCAACGCTGCGACACAGGAACAGACGGGCACAGCGACGTACCAAGGCAGCTTCACAGTACCGGCGAACCCTAAAGCAGCAGCATCGTCAGAACCAGTGGTCCACTCTCACGGTTTCCTGTGATGTTGAACTCGAGGAACTCAAACCCAGATGCCCGACCAAACAAAGAAACGAAACACATCAGGACTATTTTCAACCTCGCCTTGTAAAATATGAATGGTTTTGGTGGTTTTGGTGGTGACAAGTGTGTCTGTTGGAGCTGTCGAAAGCTGCTCTTTGCTTGCCTTGAAGGCACGCTGGTTGTGCCGCACTGAAAACGAGTTGGTTCCATATGAGTTTTGTCTTCTGACGTGATAGGTTTTTTTTCGTTGTTCAATAAAAAAGGTTTCGCAAACAACGTCTGGGTGATTCTCCATGCGCAAAACAACAGACCAAGAGCGACCCCCGGATTCGTTCTCTCATCGAAAGCTTCCCGTGGCAAGTCCGTCATCACGAGGAACGCGTCTCTGAATATTTGCATGACACCCTCAGAATGTAGACCACGTTCTCCTTGAACGAGTATTTGGTTCATCCAACCACGGAGACCACGACTGTGCGTCACAACGTCTCAAATTCTTCTTCCCTGTGTTCACAAGGTGGAATTTCAAGAATTACTTCGAGGCGAAAGGACACAATTCTTTACACTATGAATATCTATTTACAAGTTGCCCTGATTTTCTTGGGAGTGAAACTGGGATTGATACTGCTGGTCGTCATCATCAAAAGCATCATCCAACAAGTGCGCAGTGAGTGGAAACTTTCTCATAGTTTGCTCCAAAATTTCCTCGGGCGTCTTGTCACTCACCACGTTCTAATATCATGTAGTTCTGCGGCAAAATTGAAGGCTCACATTCCCACCACGACCAGTTCTCGATTCCAGACCAAAATTCAGTTTCATTTTCTCACAACTCGAGGTCTGGCAAGAGCGTAAAAATTGAAATGCAGATCTGCGTGCGTCATGTCAGTACTTTGCGTTGTTCACAGAGGGTCGGGATGACGAGCAGGGGCTGACGCAGCACGAGGAGCGCCCGCCCCGCCAGCCCGCCTGGGGCAGCGCCGTCGTGTTCTGACGCCCACAGGGACTCTCCACTGCAGCGCGCGACTCCTCCACCCCGAGGGTGCAGCATCCTGTCCCTGGTTATGAAAGATGCTCGGTCACAAATGTTGTCTCTTGGATCTCGGGACTCCCAGATCGCCGCCTCGTGGCCAAACACCAGAAAAAGAGATTCATCGGAGCACAGATCCCTTCACACAGATTGGAGACAACGTTCGCGAGCGATGAACTTTCCGAAACACCACTCGCGTTCTGCTTCTTGCGTCCATTCGGTTTGTCAAAACTATCTGACGTCCTTTGACTTTTCTCAGTTGTCTTTGTACCACCAAGCAGTTCTGAATGAGAATCTGCGCGGTCGGAGACTGGGAGAGAAGCTGCAAATTTTGCCTTCAGGAAAGAACGAGATGTCGAGACCAATCTCACACGCCGACAAAATGAACACTGACTCGATTCAAGAAATAAAATCTTGGGAGACCTGTGGAACTCGCGTTGTTCTCATTCATCTGATCACGAGGGGTGATCAACTTTTCTATAACTCTGCGATCACAAAACCGGTTGAATGTGCTTGCATCCTGGTAGAAATTGGTTCTCACAATACAAAAATGGTCACTGTTCAATCACACAACTTCTTTCTCACAAAAAGTCTCGAAAAGTCATTGTGTGATTTCACAGGAACCATTTTTGTACAGTGTCATAACCCTGTCCTGCCGTCCCAACTGTGGTCGTGATACCATTGAAATTGAATGGTGTCGCGACCAAAACATGTTGAGACGGTTGATTTGTATTCCACGTAGTCCACCGTGTGCGAGAAGCTCCAGTCACACTTCTGCTGCAGAATTCGAGGTCGAGTTGTAGACAGCGTGGTGGCTGCAATTTAATCCGACACGATCACGTGAAAGCGGAGCCGTCGGGAGGAAGTTGCGCGGCCCGCATGGCTCGATCACGTGACTGGGAGCTGGAGCCAGTTGCCCGTGGTGACACGCTGCTGCCAGGGCTGTCCGTCAGCGTTCACCTCCTTCCCAAACCGTCCCAGCAGCCGGAGCAGGAGACAGCTCGACATGGACGCCGTGCAGCTGCTGATCGCGGTTCTGATCGGAGTGTGCGGCGTGTTGGCGGCGCTGTTCCTCGCCGTGCTCGCGCTCGACCTGAACGCGACGTGCCCGGCGGACTCAGGCTGCTGCGGTGCGTCTCTTTCTGTGCTCTTTTCATCTCAACAATTGTTTGTGGAGTTAGCTGCAGAAAGCAGTCCGACGTTCACAAAAATAGCTCCATGGAGCTCGCGTTGATTTGAGGAAATTTCAGTTTCTCTGATTTGGGTTGCTTTTATTTGGGTTGCTCTGATTTGGCTTGCTCTGATTTGGCTCACTCTGATTTGGCTTACTCTGAATTGGGTTGCTTTTTTCATCAAAAAATCTTACTTTTTTACTCAATAAATATTCACAACTTGGGAACTCATTTGGCACATACCCAAATGGAACAAACTTGGCTAAGTAGAACTTTTACACATTGTTTCACAATAATACCCACATATCAACTGAAAGAATTGCCCAACATCAATTTTTAAATTTTCTATTAAAAATGACCTTTCAACCCAAACTTCAGCCCCACTTAAAAACAAAGAAAAATTTTTAAAAATCAAATGCTACCACTCAAACCCCCATACAATATACTACATTTTACCAATATACTTCTTTCACAAATTATTTGTACCTTCTGAGATACAGAGGCATTTCTACATCCAAACCCTATATTTTCCACACTTTCAAATTTGAACTTTTTGACCTCATGAACCCCAAAATTTGAACTTGACAAATTCCTTCCTTGCACATTATGCCCAACCCACAATGAACCAAAAGAGCCAAAAAGATCATAAATCAATCTTTATTTTGACCATCAAACTGCTGTATATATACTTTTGGAAGATGCTGCCTGTTGGTGCTTTGATTTGGCTTGCACCGATTTGGCTCACTTGAGCCCAAATAGCGCAACCCACCTCAAATCACCTAAAAACCAAGCTTGGTGAGGACACAAGTTGCAAATACAATCACACATTTCATTTTCCCGACTGGTGATCAAATCTGTTGACGATGACTGTGCTTTTCGCGCAGGTGGATCTGCTCAGCCCAAACACGAGGGGCTCACCGAGATGACGAGGCTGCGCGGCGACTTCTGCGCCGCCAAAACCAGCCACACCTGAGGCCGCACCTGAGCCGTCTCCGAATGACGAACGTCTCCGCACCTTCCAAAAATTGGTGGAGCAGCTCCCACCAAGGCCATACTTGATGTGACCTGTACTGGGCGACATTATTTGATGGGATTCTCGCAAAGATGGAATGACAGCCAACATTTGTGCACAAGACACGTGGATTTGGTTCAGATGGATTCACCTTGCGCCGCAGCCGCGCTGGCGCAGTGTCACAGGCCCAGGGCCTGCTGCCAAATCTACAAAGACACTGTGGATTTAGGCAGAAGGCCTCTGGGCATCACTGCTGTGGACACAACAAATCTATCAAGTAAACAAGCCATTTATCTACTTTTGCGTTCAGTCGTGACAGCGATCCGGGACAGTCACACTGCGGCAGGTCTTCACAAGGCGAACAGCATGGCCATGTCTCTGGCTGCTACTGTCTTGTTGGTTCTGCTCGTGATTATTAGCGTCATCGTGTGCATCACCTTGTTTTTGCTTTGCATTGTTACGGCAACGAACTGCTTTGTTTGTAAGTACGACAACACTCACACGGAGACAAAAGCAATACACACACACACGCACGCAATGCGATGCGCCGGACCTGGTCACTTTTCCTGCATGATGGCGCTGCATGTGTGTTGCAGGGATTCTGCACAGTCACCCACCGACCAGCAATGGAGAGGAGCAACACCCAGACATGTCAGACGCCTGATCAGCAGGTATTTATTTTTCTTCGGAAATCACCGGCGGTTTCACGGAGCTCGTGATTTTTTCTCGTGGTTCATTTCACGCAAGGGCCAACCCACCTCAGTTTCAACCAGCATGCCATTGGTCCAGCAAACACCTCCAACCAGCAAGTTACGCAAAAAAGTTTTCAAATAGAAGCCCACGGGCAGCACCAAACAAAGACATCCGCAGCCTTATCACCTGTCATTGGCGCTGCGTGCGACAAAACTCGTTTCGTGCTTCCTCCTCGTGGTAAGTTTGCAGCACCACTGAAGACAAGGCAGGGCAGCAACATGGTGCTTCTCAACAAGTTTGCGCTGCCGATATACGGAATAGTGATATTTCTGGTTGTGTGTGGAGTCCTTCTTCTTGTACTTATCTTGAAATGCTTCTGCCGTTCACTGGAAAAGGATTTTGGTAGGTTTTGCTGCTCCCAAATTTTCAGGGAAACACAGAACTTTTAGGCGCATGGCACACATAGGTCAACCGCCAGGCCAGGTTCAGACTCTTCAAAATGGTTCCTGTGAAAATCACAACCATTCCAGACTTTTGATCGCGAAAGAGATGTCTGATAAACAAAACCAGAAAAGGGTGAGGTCTGTTGAAGGTTCACGTTTTGCGATCGCCGAGTCGTGGGAGTTCAAGTTGAAGACGGCCTTGTGTTGCAGGATGCCAAGTCACATACCCATCGACAACAAACGACGGTCAGCGTGAAGAGGACCCGTCGTCGCACGACCACGTGTTCAGCGTCGCCTGAGACCGACCCGTCCGTCACCGAAACATCGCGGAGCACAAGGCCGTTCAGCAAAGAACATGACAAACTTTTGGCCGCTTTTGCCCGGAGTGGTGGTCATCGGGATCATTCTCACTGCAGCGATCCTGGAATGCTTTTGCCATTCGGTAATAAAGACGTTTGGTACGTATTCCTGTTCACAAAGTACAATGCCAGACGCCTGTATGGACCTGACTCGTTCCACACAGATCAACTGACGAGACCTTGACGCGACCGCTGGGACATACGCCCTTGTCTTTTGCAGCACTCCGTGCACATTTGGTCACGAATCCAGCGACAATGGACTACGGTCGGCGTGAAGACGACCCGCCGCCGTACGACCCGCCGCCGTACGACCAAGTGTTCAGCCTCGCCTGAGACCCGATGTACTCTCTGCCCCGCCCGTACTCCGAAACAGGACACGCGGAAGAAGAACTGCTCCACGACACGTGAACGCAGACAAAAAGAGGACCTATTGTCCTGCACAACGGGAACCTTCGCAGCGATTCTGGATATGTCCATGGAACCTTGTGCATTTCGAAGCGGTCACGCTTGTCCATAAAAATGACAGATTCAACCGCTTGCAAGTAAGACGGCACCTTTCATCCTGGACGCTTTCAAGATCAGTTTCAAGGTGCAAAATATCGAATTCAGCAAAGGAAACCCCTGCGGGCGACATCACAATTTTGGCGAGTCAACTTCACTTCACACTGACAACAGAGGGAACCGTCATGAATGGACCGTGTGCAACTTGCGAACCTCATCAGTGCCGCGAGCCAAGACTGTTCGAGTGGGATTCCCCGCACAACAAAACAGCCAATCCCAGCTCGATGCCACTTCTTCAAAGCGCGCCAAACTCAGCGACAATGTCAGACGTTGTCAAACATCATGTTACATGTGCACGCTACACACGACAGAAGACGACGCAAAACATGCAGTTTTTCTCCACAATCCACGCAAGTCAACGGTGATAGCTATTCACTCAGATCTGAAAAACACTTCAGATCTGAAATCAAGAGTTGAAAAGAAGAGAAGGCGCAAGTCTGACACCCTAACACAATCCAATTGGTCGCATCAGGAAATTGAATGTCGTCAATCTCCAGCTGTGATTGAAGACAAGAAATGAACAGTGTTGTCGCATTTGCATTTGCTCAAGTGAGCACAACTACAAGAAAGAAGCATCCGCTATGCCGCGAAACTGGTCGTGGACTTCCAAAGCCTTGCAGATATTCTTGCAGGCAAACAGTTGACGCGAATTGGGCGGTTGACACAAGAAAATGCTTTGTAACTGGTGCCTATCTTTTGGATGTTGTGGCGTTTCAAACCTAACCACCCCAAAGCTGCACGCTGTTCCGCCGACTTCCACGACAAATCCCGCGCCGGAGCGTTCTCCACACATCACTCACCTGGCCGGGGTGTCGAGGTTCCAGTTGGCGCTCTGCCAGGCGGCCTCGTACTGATAATCGCTCACTGCGCCTGCGTGCTCGGCGTCCAGGCCCTGCAGGTAGCGGTCCATCACGTGGTCCATGCCCAGGTGCTGCAGGCTCCGCAACAATCCTGCAGTCGCAAAGAATCACCAGGATAAGTGACGTTGTCGCGTTGAGACTGCCGCGTGGAGTTCACTTGACTGCAGGTTCTCATCAGACCAACGACAAGCTCTTGAATGTGGGGCGTCCGCGGTTCCCGTCTCGGTTGCGATTTCTTAAACATGGCATCAGGGTTTGTGCGGAAAGAAGTTTTCAGGCGATTTGAGCGGTACATATTCACGCTTGTCCTCCAGAGCAACCGGAACAAATCGCAGACAAATCACATCTGCACAAATTTCCAACACACACTCTTCAGGCCTGGTTTTTAGTACAAATTTTGGGTTTAAAAGTCTGTGTCATGGGTTTTAAAGAACAAAACAAAAACACTTTCAAATTTCAGTGCAAAAAGTTCAAAATGGTAGATTGAAAAAATTTGGTCCTGTGTGAATTTGTTCCATGTCACAAACTTCAGGTCAAGGATTTTGTTTGATGATTTTCATTGTATTGGACAGGCTTTCAGGTGAAGTGGGTGTTTGGTTGATGCATGAAAAGTTTTTTGCCGGTTTCCCTGACCTGTCTGAGTGGAGACTGAGAGCGGGTCGAGCGCGAGCAGCATGTCGTAGGAGCTGAGCGCTTTGTCCCAACGCCGCTCGTGTTCGTACGTCTTGATCCTGTCAACAGAGACGCAACCAACCCTCAGGGCTGTCACACTCGACGCGTCGTACATTGCGTCGCTGAACGAGTCGACGGGAGCTGCGTCGTCGCGACGTCCACCAAGAGACTCAAGGTGCAAAGACTGAACGTGCCTCTGAGAAATTTATTCAGAAACGACGGTGGCTGTAGCCACACACGAATCAGTCTGGCTGTCAAAACAAATGTACTTCTACTCGCTCCAGATGTTCGCAAATGTCCCGTTGTACCTCGCGCTCGCCTCGGACAGCTTCCCCGCCCCGCAGCCGTAAACGCCGTCCGGATCCCCTGGAAAAGGAGAATACTCCACGCCTCAGTTCTTGGAAAAATCTTTGAATTGCTCAACACCTTTCTGTATCTTGTATGGAAATCTGTTGTGCTTGCTGTCTGACATGCCTGAGACAAACTAGACTTTCAAGTAGAAAAAAAGACGCGCGTTGCGTACATCGGCAGGAAAGCACTTGTCGGAGTCAGACAATGTCTGAGCAAATTTTCTGTGGGCAGGGGGGGGGGGGTAAACTCAGACAATGTCTGAGTTACCCAAGACGGACACACGGACCCAGATACAGGGGTAAACCAATATCAGCTCGCTACCGCGGCTGATAACAAACATCGCAGTGTTTCAACAAAGAGGGCGCCTCACCTATTCTTTGGTACGCCTCGAGCATGAGCGCCTGCACGTTGATGTGCGCGTGGCTCCCCCCGGTGGACGCTGCGAGCGCGTCGAGCTGCGAGCTCTGCGAGAACTGCTCCTGCGCCTCGGCGTCTGCGTCCGCCGCCTGAGGACCGCGGCTCCTGCGAACAGCGCCACAGGCGGAGACAGCAGTGTGTGCGGTGAACGAGACTGTGATGCGTGCTGACATTTTTGACATTCTCCCAAGGTTCATGTGTGTCGTAATCTCCTGACGGAAGTCATACTCTGCTGAGAACTTGACGGATACGTTGGGTGACGTTCAGTGAACCTTTCAGAGGGTCGGGACCCTGTTTGGATGATTGCATGAGTCACGTGATTCCTGGACGTTCGCCACAACTGGTCTTGATGCAGAGGTGTTGGAGCAATGGAGCAACAGAGTCTTTACCTTCGGACGTCGCACCATATTTCGGCGAAGAGCATAGCTGTGAAGTAGGACTGAACGTTGAGAGCCGCTTTGGCGACCTGAAGGTAATCCAGGTCCAACCAGAAGTTGTTGTCCCATGGCGTGCCTTTCCTTTTCCTGAAACAAACCACAGAATGTTCGCACTCAAGCAACACAAGGTGAAACACCGTTGAGTCATTATCCGGGTCATTTCATTTTGGCTGAGGACAACAAGACGCGTCACACACACTGTGACACACACAAAGACGCGCGACGTACTGTTCATAATCACGTAAGCGGCTCCTCCGGGGCCCAGCGACGGCGTCCGCCTCGGCAGCGCCGGCGTCGTCCTCGCCGCCGGGATCCCTGCTCTGCAGGCGGAGGTGCTGCACGACGCGGGTCAGGACGCGCACCGAGGCCGCGCTCAGCACGACGCTCTCCTCACCTGAACGGACCAAGGCACACGCACAGAAATCACACAACTTTTCTGGAGCTTTTGGTCGGTAAACCACTGTGATTGAACGAGTGGTATGAGAACACGAACGAAAGCACATTCGGCAAATCTTGTGACAGCCAACTTGCAGAATGACTCCTCGAGCACTCCTGTCAGATGTCAGAACGCCCCACAACACGTCCCATCTCTCAATGTTTAGACGACTGTGATTCTTGTGGAAGTGAGCAGATTTTGACAGAACAAGAGGGACGGCGCCTCGGCATGTCGCTGGTGACTCACCCGAAGCGATGGGCGCGTCGCCGGCGCGGCTCGAGGCGACGCGCTCGTGCAGCCCGCAGTGCTCCGAGAAGAAGCGCGACATCTGATTGGACAGAACCGACCTGTGCGTCTCGCTGCCATTGGCCAGAATGTCGTGGATCAGGAAGGGGAGAACCAGCTCACAAAAAGACACCTGCAAAAATGCAAGACACGGGAGTTTCCAAACATCTACCGCCGTCCACACTCTTGCAAGACACCAGAAGTTTGAATTCCTTCTCTGCATGGGTACATCTAGCGAAGCTGCTCACCTTGACCTTGCACGCCTCAGTGAGCTGCCTCAGGATGGGGTCGTGCACAGCGCCGCTGGTGAGCAGACGCGCCGTGAGCGTCGTCACCCAGAGCGCGTGGTCCGGGTGGGGCGGCGTCCACACTGCGTCTTCGTTCACCGCCATCGCGAACTTGGTATCTGACGCGTCGGGCGGCGGCAGCGCCTTCAGCTGTACGTGACAGCCGCGCAGATGCAACACATGTTCACTCAGAGCAGACAGAAACGCGATTTCCGCAAATGTGAGAATGCGTGAAGCCAAAACTAAGATATTACCCTTTTCCTGTGCGTTTTGAAGGGTTCCAGATACTGGAAAAAAGATGAGTTCGGAAGCATTTGCTTGAAGTTGACGAAAAAGGCGTGACCTTCGGGCGTGGCCAGGGTGTTCTTCAGAACTGTGCTACCGGCTGTCACCACCTCCACACTACAGACACAAAGAGCATCAGATCCATGACTGCGTTCTCGGTGTTCAGTTCATAAACTGCATCTTGATTGCTGAGGGATGTGAACAGCAAGTAAGCAAGCGCTCATCCACGCAGGGATTTTTTTTTTTTTGGGGGGGGGGGAGCTCGAAGCGACACTACACAACATGAGGTTTCGAGCAACGTGCGGCAGCGACGTTTTCTCTTACCGTGGATCAACGAGGAACTGGTCGATGTGGTGGAAGACGTGCGAGTTGCGCTGGTACTCGGGTTTGTCGCTGTAGACTTGCACCGCCTCCCTCAGAGTCGGACTCTGTCGCTCCCCTGCCAAGTGTGAGGAAAAGCAGATCTGAAAACTGAACCTCTGCGGAAAGTGCAGATGCAAGAATGGGAATGGACATCAACTTTCATATCCTCTGACTCGAAAAACGCATTTGGCAGTGCAATGCTGCAGCCAGAAAAAAAGTTGTTTCCGTGGACTTTCTGAAGCCACACTTCTGCAGGAAAGTAAAAAGCATTCAAAGCAGACCACCTGACAGAGTGACCACGTCGAGGTTGACAGGTCCGATTTCGCCCAGACACCTGGTGGCCGCTGCAGATATGTCAGGGTCTGAGGCACGACTGAGGAAGATGAGCTCCGTGACGAGAGAGACAAGCACGTCCCCGCAACTGCCTGCAAACGGACGCGAACGATGTCGCATTGATTGGAGCGGCTCGATGTGGTCAAATGAAAAGGCGACCGACGTTTGACGTCACTCCGAAAAATGGGCACTGAAGGAGCGCGCTCACCGTGCACCAGCCCCGCCAGCTCCTCCTTCCTCGCCGACAGCTGCCCGTGCAGGAACTGCAGACCGCACAGGCGCGTGGACGGGGAGTGACTCCCGCTGATGCCCTCCTCACCCACCTCCAAAAACTTCTCGATTTCCTGAAGGGAAAATTCATCAACGAACCTGTTTCACCTGCACCATTTTTGAAAGAATACTGACAAAACTGACTTCATTTGTCTCTTTCGCACTGTCAACATTTTGTTGCAATTCCGACACAAGAGGATCCCGAAAATGGTTTGGCTTCAGGCCCGACTGTGGGCGCCGCGCCGCTGAGAGACGCCTCTATCGCACACGAGCACACACCTCCTTCAGAGACAACGTCCTAGTAGCGTGCTTCACTCTGTTGAGCACCGCGTTGATTCGTGTGAACTCGGCAGTGTCCGGGAGCGGGTCAACACTCCTCACGTTGGTGCGCGTGAAGTCCGGATGATCCAGAAGCAACAGGTTCAGCACGGCCCGCGCCTGGAGGCACAACGATAAGACTGACACGCGCGGAATAAGATGTGTGCTGCCTTGGCCACTGACTGGACCCCTCACAATCTGGGCGTCTCATGATTGACTGATTGGAGCCCACGCGGTGGACTCACCTTGGCCTTCACCTCGGGGTGACTCGCGCACTGCGCGTAGGGAACCAGCGCTTCCACCACAGTCGCCGCGAAGCGACCCAGTTCCTGAAACAGACACAGCAGTCGATTGATCATCAAACCGGCCACGGACAGTGAACTGTAATGTCTGCGACACTGTCAATCAGCGCCAGACAGGAGTGAGGCTCTACTCACACCGGGGCAGTGCTGCATGGCGGTGGAGCAGACGCCGTACAGCTGATCGCAGCTCACGCAAACCAGGTCCACCTCCACCGAACTCCACGTCGCCCTGTGAAACAATCAGCACTTGTTCGGCCAAAACAAAAACCGGAAACGGTGACGCAAGAACAAGTAAAGTTCCACAGTCCACACAGATAAAAAACACTCTCAAAATCAGACGAAAATTGTCACTTTGCTTCCCACTTTCAGAAGCTGACCCGGCTCGAGCTTACAGTGGCAATCTTTCAGTGAGAAACGAACCACGCACTCGCTATCTATGTGCGCGCTGTGGGCGCAGTGGATCAGGGTGAAGATGGTGTCTCTCAGCACGAACGCCCACGAGCCGTTCAGTCCGGTGCCGAACTCTGCGAGCACCAGCTCCACGAACAGCGCGTACATCCGCAGCGCGCGGCGCCGCTCGTGTTGCTGGGGGCAACCGCCCAGGTGCGTGCGCAGCGACAGCAGCACGCGCTGAATCCCATCCTGCCAACGCAAAGGGCAACACTGAAACTCATGCGAATGTGGACCAGATTTCCAAAAGATGTTCACGGGATTAGCGGACCCCGCAGCTCGCAACAAACTTCTGAAAACAAGATTTCAATGCCAAATTTGGTCCCCAGGTACACACATCCGAAAGCGTTGCTGGTCCGATGCAGGTCATTAGTTGAGAATCGGACCTGTACCCGTACAGCGGCAGTGGAGACTGACCTGTGTCTTGCAGAGCAGCTCGACGACGGAGCGCACGTGCGCGCCGAGCGCCCCGGACTCCTGCGCCACGTCGTTCCACAGGCAGTTGAGGCTCCAGATGACTTCCTCCCGACTGAAGAACGGAGGGTTCGGCTCAGGCTCCGTCGAGCTGAAACAGGACACACGGCCATGACGGCGGCTGTCCAAGGTGATTCCACCAAGCGCTCCGCTGTGGGCGCTTTGTTGAAAAAAGATGACTGAACTGTGCACCTTGAGGAGCCGTTGTTATTGTCGCGGGAGGCAACATCGTCGAACAGCATCGCGAGGATGTCCACCACGATCGTGTCCACGTGCGTCACCACTGCGTCCGAGATTTCCTGTCGGCGCAAAGCACAACACGTGGTGACAGTAGCAGCTGCTGCACAGCTAACCAGCCATGTGCTCTTGGGACAGTGACACGGTTTCTGCGCCGGTGCTGAATTCGCTGCTGTGGAGCACTTGACTTGAACGACGTACCTGTTTTGAGAAGAGCGTCATCAGCAGATCGTAACTTTGGTACGACTGCCCCAACTGCTGAACGTGTCTGGTTTTGTCATGTTCCGCTGAAAGCAGAACGTCTTCTCATTGTGAGTGTGTGTTGTGTCTGAGAGTGATCTCTATAATGTTTTCATCTGCACCACAAGAAAATAGTCTCTACCAATCGCAAAGTAGGGAAGGATCCGCACGGCGATTTTGGGCAGCGTCGCATGCAGCAGTGGGCGCCACTCTTTGCCGACGACTTGCGCCACCTGTTGAGTGGCGTCCACATCTCCGCGCGCGAACAGCGCCGGGATGATCACGTGATAATGATTCCTGCAAAATGCACGGAATAAGAATAAACTCCAACAAAAAATCAACAGACGCCAAACCGGTAAGTTTTGGAACCAAGGCCCCAGAAGTCCACTCAAGACAAGCACTAAGCGTGTGATTCCATTGAAAGCCGCTGCACTCGCCAGACATGTCAAGTGAACCTTGTCGGATTCCCAGACTTGCAGAGGCCACAACGGATGTGTCGGAGGCAACGAAAATGCTCCCAAGTTGACGACACAGACGCCCCGCCTCAGAAGCGAAACGCGATAGTTTGCTGGGTGTGAAACCGAAAAACAACGCCTCCACAAATCAGTGCTAGCGACAACTCACGTGTAGAAGAGGCTGAGCGTCGGGTAGTCGAGCAGCTGGAAGGGGAAGTCAGCGATGCGGCCCGAGCGGAGCCAGTGCTTGAGCAGGTAGGGCAGGTGCGCGGTGAGGTAAGCGCGCACACAGCTGTAGCCGCACCGCAGCGCCACCGCACTCATCACCTGCACAACAGCAGCAGCACGCATGTGTTGTGGCATACAGACTCAATATAACACGAACTGAGAGTTATGACACTTGAACGCAAGCTCGGCCGGAACGTTGCTGCTCAGTTCCCAACAGATCAGGTACCTTCTTGACGAGCTGCACGTCGAAGTTTTTGCCGCTGATCAGGGCGAGAAAGCAGAAGGTGGTCTTCTTCTCGAGGACGCTGCTCGTCGTCGCCATGGTGATGAGGGCGTGCAGCACGCTCGACGTCCTGTTGGTCGACTCGTCACGTTTTTCGTCCGCGCTCAGACGTTTCTGAAGGAAACCATTTTTCCAGGCACTGTCGACGTGCGAAGGCCACCGATGTGGAGACTTTTTGAAACAGAGGAAATCGCTCGTGAACATGGAACTCAACGAGTTAATCTAACGACAATTCCCCTGTTCCCTTTCGCAAGTGTGTACCACCTCGACGTTCAAGCTGCCCTGCAGAATCGGGAAGATGGTGTCGATCCTCTTGTTCTGCACAAATCGGCTGAACGGCCTCCACGAGCCGTCCTCCTCCTCCTCCCCCAACAACCTGAAAGAGCGACGACTCGATGCAGCGCTCGCTGACTTGCTCAGGGCGGCGGCGCACGACGCGTGGAGCGCGGAACGCGTGTTACCCTCGGATGAGCCGCGAGGCCTCGAGGCGCACGGCGTGGTTCCGGTCCCTCAGCAGCTGCGTCAACTCGGAGGCGACGCCCGTCTGCCCCGCCGCGTCCCCCTGCACCGTCCACACCGACCACTCACTCGTCGGGTCCGTCTGCGGTGAGCCAGAGAGCGAGCATGGCAGCTGACACGTCATGAGATGCTCGCACACGTAGCCTGGAACCTTCGCTACCGGATCCAATTGAAAATATCCCAAATGAACACCGACACTTTGTTCTTCGGAAGAAAACTCGCTCACCTTGATGATTTCGCTCATCGCGCGCGCGACCGCCATGCGCGAGTTCTGCGCCAGTTGGTCATTCAAAGTCATTCTCCTGTGCGAATGGAACAATCAGAACTCGATAAATTGGTGACGTGATCGTTATGGGCCTTATTGTCCAACAAGGAGTTCAGGGTTACGGTTCCTCCAATTACAGGCTGAACACGAACACACACACACACACACACACACACACACACACACACAGAGGTAAACTTCTGCAACACTCATCTCGAAAGCAGCAAACCGACCAGAACGCGCCGAGCAGTTTGAGCGTGTCGGTCTGCATGGAGCGCACCGAGTCGGTCCACGTCGGGTGGCGCCGCAGCGACAGGTGCGGCACGAGCAGCGCCAACAGGTCGACGAGCCGCGCGCACAGTCCGTCGTCCGCCCGCAGAGCCTTGCACGCCGCCCTGCAGCACGAGAAACCGCCGCACGTGCAGTCAGTGAACCCAGCATGTGTCCGCAGCTTTGCAATTACAACGTGCCGACCATGCAAACAATCGGGTCCTCCATTGAGGATGGGATGGTACGCACATGACGCAGCCGTACAGAAGCTCTGTGAGGCTCTCCACCGCGATCTGCGTCGGCTTCAACAGGTGTCTCACCAGAACCTCCAGCTGCAACGGACAAGTCACACAGTGCGGGACCAACGCACATTCCACTGCCTCAGACTTTCAACTGTTTGTTCGCCGATAAATTGTAACGTTCCGCAACACGAAAGGTTTGAAATATCTTACCAGCTGCAGATCAAACGCTCGGTTCGGCTCCCAACCGTGGTCTTCCTCCAAAAGACGCTCCAATGTTCGCTTGACTGATCTGGGTTCAAGGTCGGGCGCCAGTCGAGGAAGGTCACGGGACTCAGCTGGCTCAAGTTCAAGGTCGCAGTACTGACAGAGGACGCGGACGGCCTGCAGCCGCAGCCGCTGCTGCTCCGTCAGCTGCTTCGGCGACAACAGGCTGTCCAGCCCTGTGGGACGGATACTCAGAGTCAACGCGAGTCACGTCACGCTGTCACGCGGCAACAAGGGAGACCAGGGGAAAGAACACGGATATACGATTCAGGAAAAGAGACCACAGCACCTGAGGCTCCGTCCACGTCGGAAGAGTCTGAATCCTGAGACGACTCCGGAATCTCTTCCCCTCCGTCGCTGTCCAGGTCGTCCCCGCCCGGCGTCGCGTCGCCCTCGTCCGAGTCGAACTCGAGGTCGAGCGCGTCCTCGCGCTGCCCCCTCGCGGTGAACGACTTGTTCACTTTCAGACCCGGACCTTTACTTGCAGCGGCTGGAGCTGCAGACACCGACGTTTGTTTGTTCTGAAATGGAAAGAAACCAACCGGTGTGAACGGTGCGTTGTCCTCAGGTCCTCTGAGAACTGATGTCCTCCCTGGTGAGCGCAGAAATCTTCAATTGCAGGAAAAGTGCGCATGAAACAGGAAAGGAAGCAACGCAAGCATCAGGAACACTGACCTTGTCTGTCGCTATGGAGGTGACTTCCTGGATGAGCGTGACCGGTGTGATGGCGCGCACCAGCGCAGTCATCTTGAAGCCCTCCGGTGTGGCAGGCAGCGAGAACACGTCGTGCACGGTGAGTAACACTGATGAGATGTGCTGCACACTGTCCTTCTTCCTCACCTGAAACACAACGACAATAACAGCTGAATGTTGAGGCTTTTGTACATTTCAACGCCATCCGACCAGCTGGCCGCTGTTCAGACAGAAACCAGACTCTGAACTGAAATATCCGGATGGACGTTTGTTTGTTCGTTTGTTTTTCACTGTTTGCGGGACGTACGTCGGCCAGCATGTGCGCCGCCTTGAGCAGAAGTCGTTTGAGCAGCTCGGTCAGGTTGAGGCGCCCGACCTGCTCCAGCGCGAGGGCCCCGTGCTGCAGCAGCGCGCACAGAACGCGCGTCAGCAGACCGCACTGCCGCAGCACCAACTCCACAGCAGCTGCCTGGTACACGTGCGCAAAACAAATTGATGACACTGTGTTTTCTGTTTCCGAAAACTGTTTGAAAACGTTTCAGATGGCGCTACTCCAAGGCAACGAAAGCAAGACGCACCAGAAAAATTAGGGACCTTGACTTTGAAAGAATAAAACTCACATCAGATTCTGTGGCAGACTCCAATGTCCTGGAATCTTCCTCCAGACGGGCGAATAATTTTTGCTCGACCGAGGCCAGACTGGAAGCAGTCCGACTCGCAGCATGTGGTGCAGCTCGCAGGGAAACTCTTCCAGTCGCCGAATCAACCAGTGAGCCAATGGGAGCGTCGAACGAGGTTCGCTGGTACAAGTCTTCAATCGTTGCTTGTTTGTCCACGGGAGATGAACACAGACGGGTTTGTTTGGTCGAGGTATCGATAATACTGTGGTCTCGAAAAGTCAGACTGACTAGAACCTGAAAGATTCAACAAATAACTGGCGAAATTCTGTGGTTGACAATTTCTGGTTGATCCAGAGTTTGAGAAACGATTGAGGATGAATGAATGAATCTCACACAGAACAACGCGTCGGGTAACAACGTCACAGACCTGCGCGAGCTGGTAGCTGTCCACACACTGCACTGCGATCGCGTGACCTCCCTCTTTCATGTCTTCAATACTGGGAAGAAGCCAGTCCAGGAGCTGGCGACGCAAAGGATGATTCCCTTTGGCCACCGGGTTTGTAGCCATGGTGACCAGCACCTTAGGCTGGTGGTTTTCAGGCAGGTTGCAGCAGGCGAGATACGTTGCGAGGAAACTGGTCGCAGGTTGGCTGGGAGGACAGATTGACGGGATGTAGAGCGTCCACACGTCTTTGATGCTGTGTGAAGTGACGAGACGGTGTTGTATGATGCTGGACAACAGGGCGAAGCCTTCTTTCTCAGCGTGATGCAGACTTAGACTCCTGCAAAGAAACAAACCACCACAATAGATTTGCCAAACAAATCCAATTCACTTCAGAGCAGCAATCACAAAAGTTAAACTGCAACAAACCAACTGCGCCAATCAAAATAGAACCGACAATTCGTCGTCACGTTTTACTGACCTGAGCGTCGTCGCCCACACCCTGGACCACGTGTTCTCACACACGTCCCACGTGAGCGCGTTCCAGTCGCGCTTCTGCGCCACCTGACTCGTGACGCATGCGCTGAGACACGTCAGCACGCTGCGCAGCACGTCCACCTGAGGCACAGAAAGGGGCCACATGTCAGCTCGTGGAGTGCCAGGCAACGCAACACTCCGTTCTTGACGCAGCTCAGCATGCAGAACTTCAACACCTTGCGCTTGATTTGACGAAGATACCTTTTTGGTTTCTGCTTGCAGCTGGTGCATCGCAGGTAGCAGGCGGGTGTACTCGTCCTCAGGGATGGACGTCGGGTATTTCTTCAGCAAACAGGACAAGAGCTGAAGCCTGCAAGACGGGAAACCAAATGTTCAAATGCGTGTGTACCGCTAGCTTGCAGTGTAATCGTGAGCTGAAAGTTATGTTGATGCGCTCTCAGAGTGAAGGCTGAACAGCAACTTGTGGCGCTTCCTCACCACGGGATCGCCATGTAGGGGTTGCTCTGCGAGGTGGCGGCGGCGCGGAGCACGCCCCACCCCGACTCGACGCGCCGCCGCTTGGCGCTCGGCGCGCCGCCCTGCTGCTGGTGCGGGCGGCCCGCTGCGCCGTCGAGGAAGGACAGGTTCTGCGTGACGTCCAGGTGCGACACGCTGCTCTCCGTGAACAACTGCGCCACACAGGGAAACAAAAAAATTCAACAAACCTGACAGATCTTTGAGTGACACGTGACATAAATCGTTCGCGCCGACGCGAGCTGCTTGCTGCCACACCCACCCGAGAAACAAACCAGACCATCGGTACCGTATCCATCCGTGTACAAGACGCACCTTTTTGTCCTAAAATTGAGCACCAAAACCAGGGGTGCGTCCACATGGGTATGAGATTCCTTTTCGTTTCAGTGATCCCATACCAGAAAATCAAGGCCAAGGTTGGGGTGCGTCTTATGCTTGGGAGCAACGAAAACAAGCGGGAATACGGCAAAAGATAGAAACGAACACAACCTGGATGCTTAACACACGCCCGTAAACGAACTCAGCGAAGTTGCTTTGCCGGTTAAATAAACTGAGCAAACAAATTGTTAAATTTACCAGCTGCTTTTGGATTGAGCGGAGAAAGCAACACAAATTGCAACCTGCCATTTTCATTTCTTCAGGATGTGTGTGTGTGTGTGTGTGTGTGTGTGTGTGTGTGTGTGTGTGTGTGAATAGAGCACCTTTTCCTGCAACTGACCTGGTGGCAAACATCAGCCGCGAGTTCAGCGTAGTCGGCCTCGAGAAGGTACTGCGATTCGTCTCGGTGGATCCTGCGATGAACAAGCTCACGATGACAACTGACCAACATCAACGTACCAGCAGCCAGTTTTCCTGTGCGTCGTCCATCCATTGAGAGTAGTTGCGTTGCGCGGCACTTCTTACCCGACAGCGTACTTGGTGCGTTTCCCTCGCTCATCCAGATCGTTGTACACCGCCTCGTACAACTTCTTCAAATTACTCTGCAAACACACGTTCACGTTCTCAAGCTGTTCGTCTTCTGGTCAAACGAAACAATGTTCTTTAGACTGCACCTGCAACGAACGTTCGACGCAACTGCAGGACTGGTACCTTCCACATGTCGTCGTTGACGGCGAAGGCGCCCTCGTCCGGCGTCTTCGCACCGTGGGGATGATGAGTCGCCATCTGGAGCCGGAAAAACACAACCAACTCCCGCTGGAAAGAACATAAACACACACACTTGGCAGTCGTCCACATCTTCACGCCAGGCTTGATCCGAGTTGCGTGAGACTGTTGGTGTCCTTTGCCTCGAAAGAAACTTTGGCGTACTTTCTGGTCGCCACAAAACTGATAACAAGATCACCTGGCAGTGAAGACACACGCCGTGTCATAGTTGAGATGTGTGCTCCACGGATGTAAAGATAGAGAAATTGAACCATATGTTGTCACACACCAATGTGCCTCAAACATTAACCCAGAAAGCAATGTCTGAACAAGATCACTGGGGGGGGGGGGTGTTCCACCACCTGAAATTTTTTCTTAGTCCAAAACCAGGGGGGGCCCTGAAGACTCAAAATTTTTAAAGTCCAAAACTGGGGGGGGGAGGTCCCTCAAGACAGAAAATTTTCTAAGTCACCAGAGATAGATGTTGCCCCTTCAGCAGTCAGGAACCAAAAGGCAGAATCTAGGCCTTGCACCTCCTTTTGTACCCCTGAGCTACCTTGGGGGGGGGTCCCTCAAGACCAAAAATTTTCAGTCCAAAACTGGGGGAGGGAGGGGGGTCCCTCAAGACAGAAAATTTTCTTAGTCCAAAACCAGGGGGCGCAAGGGGGGGTCCGACCACACTATGAAACCTATCACCATTGCATGACACACGCCGGTTCCGTGAGACCGGCGTGTGTAAAAACTTGCTGCAGCCCCCCCCCCCCGCTGCAAAAGCGGGACCTGCTTCCTTGTCGCAAGCAGTTGTGGCTCACACCTTGAGTTCGTCCGCGGGTTTGCTGCTCCAGAGCCAGATGAGCGCCGAGAGGATCTCCTCCCCGAGTCGAGACACCTGGACGCGCGCGTCGGGCGCCAGGTGGCAGCACAGCGTGTTCAGTGCGCGCACCATGTGGTCCACCACCGCCAGACTGGGGTCCTTCCTGCGACAAAAGAAACCCAGAAGAGGATCAGGATTGGATCAACACTGGTCTGGTGTGTGATTGCTTCCCTGAATGCGATGCTGAGCAGTGGGAACAAGACGGATCAAACCAACCCAATGTCAATACACACTGATGATTACGAGCCTGGAGCCTTGTTCCGTCGTTTTACCCCACGTGACGTTGCAGCTTGTAACACGCGTAGCCTGGCGCCCCCTGTATGAGTCAGCCGCTCCTCACCTGACGTTGCTGAAGTAGAGCTGGAGCTGCGGGAGGAGGTCGCGCGCGCGCACGTCGCTCTGCTGCACGGCGCCGCGCACCGCGCCCTGGATGACGCGCGCGATCACGATACGCTCGAAGCCACGAGGGGGCGCGCGCAGCAGCTTACAGTACCGCTCCAACAACTCTGCGCATCAACCAGAGATTCGGCACCAGTGATTCTGGAATCACCTTGTGGGTCCTCAGCAAATTGGGATGACAGGGCTTCCTGCAATGCCCTGGTAATTTCGACGACCAGAAGGCGTGGCAATGCATTCACCCACCTTGCCATTGCTTCTGCTTGAGCTTCCCCCAGTATGCCTTGACGTGCAGAATGTCCTTCAGCAAAATGGCGCTGTGGTCGACTCCGAACGCGGAGCAGAGGAACTCGTCGTCCAGGATACGCAGCACGTGACTCACCACTGAACTCGGCTGCAGGTTTCGCGACCCACCTGCAGTGACACCACCAACCACCCCACTGAACAGGTAAGAGCACGAAAATGGGGTTCTAACTCTGGTCACGACACCTTTTCCCATGTCAAGACACATCAAGTGCTGCAAGTGAGAGTGAAAAGAAGCCCTGCCGCCCAGGCTGCAGCGCGCTCGCTCACGTTTGTCGGCGAGTCGCACGACGAGTTTGACGAGCGCGCTCACGTCCTGCTTCTTCCGGTTCCTGCTGGAGAGGGCGGCGGCAGAGGTCGCCTCCTTGGCGCGGCGCAGCGCCTCTGCCTCTCGCTGCCACACGGCCTGCACCGACTGCGAGCAGACCAAGCAAACACTGAGCGATTCGTCGCGCTCCACTAAAGTCTGGAGAATGTGTTTTCTCCCACAACAAAAGCCGCAAGTGTGAAGAAAAACAAACGGCGACCCAACCGATGACGTCACGGGTTGCCGTGCGTCGGGTGCGCTTTCTGCTTCCCACACGGTGCTGTGCTGATGCTGAGACGCAACGATCTTGTGCCTCACCTTGAACAGCGTGTCCCACGAAAACCGCCGACAGTCTTCCTTGCGACTGGTGGTCGCCTCACTGTTCCTGTCCAGGGCTTTTACAACGTGGCTTTTGCCCAGCAACTGTCGAATTTTGTCCATTTGTTTCTGAAATCAAAGCGCTCTTTTGACTTGTCACAGAGACAACGAAAAGCAACGTTTGAAGGTTTCGAGATGCGCGTAACCACCACCTTTCTGGAAATGATGAGACCACGCGCCAACGCAGCGCCCATTCAGGTGCGCAACACGTGACGCATCAGGCGTCCACCCGACCCACCTTCCTCTCTGTGGCCTTGTCGGTGTCGGCGGCGATGCAGGCCGCCTGCAGTTCCCCGAGCCCGTCCATGTTGCGAGTTCCGGTCCTCTCACCGAACAGACGTCTCTCGTCTCACACTGATCTCATCATCGCTGGGTCTTTTCTGCCAACAAATGGCCAAAAACAAAAGGGCCCGTAAGTTCGGGGCTTCGCACACACGCAGGAAAAAATTATGGTCGTTGTTGAGGTCAAGACGTGTTGCGAGAACCCACTGTCAAACCTCAAACGATATTTCATCACACTCACTGGAACCAAACACCGCCCTCAAGCCAAAGAACAGAAGCGACGTGCACATGAGTTGGAATGGGGACGGCCAACTTGAGTTCAACAACAGCGAGATTCTGTGAGGAACATTCTCCTTTTCTCCCCACCGACACAACAGGATAAGAGGGTCATCAAACGAGAATGCCCCTGGCATTGTGTCACGCGTTGAGTTCTCAGGGAGGCTCTGGAAAAAAACCTGTGTGAGGGGGGGTCACACAGGTTTCTTTCTCAGGGCAGCTTAACTTTTCCATGACATTGTGACCCCCCACTACATCATGGAAACTGAGGTGTACGAGGCATGTTTTTTATCTTCCCGTTGTTTCGCCGATTTCTCAGGTAAGAAGCCGAGGATTTTGAGCCTACTTTTTATGCCAACAAAGAACATGCCAATGATGCCAACA
>JAAUXT010152190.1_pt1 | contig 24640 bp, 38 predicted proteins | sample 7278171 | NCBI WGS metagenome assembly JAAUXT01 (sample SAMN14350112, study PRJNA611818) | marine sediment metagenome | isolation source: surface marine sediment (1.8m) | place: French Polynesia: Moorea | collected 2018-08
GTTATGTTGAGAAAAGATGTTAAGAAAGCCTGATATGATCACTGAAGGTTGTGTGTTGAACCACATGTGAGATATTGATTGGCATCGGGAACATAAAAAGCATGCCTCGTAAGTTGTCAAGTTCTTGAAACAGAACGCACTCGAGTCCACAAATTAGCATATGAACAAACACCAAGCAAAAGAGCAAGTATTGATGTCTGCCAAGTTAATGCATTGGAGAGAAGACAAGAGCTGTAAAATGCACTCTCAAAAATCACACGGACTACTCTGACATTTCGGCAGGACTTCACTATATTTTGCAAACTATGTTTTGCACGAACGCTCACGCGTTTTTCGACGTCTGCAGGTGCAGGTTGCGCTCCCGCAGCTCAGGAACGAGCTTCCACGAGTTGAAACATCACGAGCTTGATGTTCACGGGTGAAACACGTCAAAATGGCAAGAGTTTTGAGAGAGTGCGTGTGTTTCTGTATGAAATATTGAGTGGTGTACTTACCTGGGCTGCGTGGATGCAGGGAGACTGAATGAGAAGACGACTGTTCGCCTCGAGTGTGATGCAGTCAGTGGTGGTTCAGCTGCTCTGCGCAAACCCCCCGACTGAACGTCAAGTTGTCCAGTGTCAGACAGGCCACGGCAAGCGGCTGGCTATACACAGGCAGCTCTGATGCCGGACAGTCAACTGATTTCTTGACGTGCGCATGCACGCCGTGCCGTACCGAATCGCACAGTACAATGCAAGTAGATGCTCAACCTGTCAATTGAACTGCATTGAACCACACACGTGCCCGCACTGTTGTACAAACGGAACAATCTGCGTCTGTGATGTGGCCCGCCGCGTGGTTTTTCACCACCTCAGGCAGACGGACTGCATTCATGATTGGCAGGAGATTTATTCATGGGACGGTGCGACGCACTGATGGCTGCTTCCAATGTCTATGCAGCCGTCCACTGCTCGACCACCTGTAGTGCTGTAGTAAAGCACTGTCAGCGCTCACACAAACAGACAAGAAGCTCGTTGACTCGAAGAAGCTTTGGCCGCTCACTCGCTAAGCTGATTGCTATGGACGGCACATAGCGGCCGTCTGTTCTCTTCAGCTGGTGGGGAGGGGAGAGGGAGGAGGCTGTCTCGCTCACTGACTGACTGACTGACTGTCAGCCCGGGAGACAGAGCGGCAGGAGAAGCAGCCCATGCATCAACTGCAGCAGGGGTCGCGTGTCGCAGTGTCAAACGCGCATTCGCTCACGAACGTCTACAGCGAGAGTTCGGTGTTGATGGGTGTTCACTTGAACACAGACCAAACTCAGGGATTCAGTGACCCTCGCAATAGATTTATGCATTCATTACTTTCAGTCCAAAAACAGAAAGTTTCAACGTCCCAGGCCATCACAAAACCCGCAAGCGCGCATGTACGAGAAAGGGTCTGTCCACACTGCGCGCGTCCACTGGAAGTGCGTGCTGCATCCAGGGCAATCCAAGTTGACAAATACCTGGTATGATTGTTTTCTACTTCAGCCAGAGCGGTAACAAATGTGTCTCGAACAGTTGTTCTGAGCCACCACAAAAAAGGTGAGACTGACACTTTTGTGACAGGCATTGTTGTTCCGTTGAGGCGAGGGGCTCCGAAGACTGTCTCAGGACACCACAGGCCCCGTTTTGTGACTGTCACCTTCAGAGACACCAGCTCTCCACCCCACCCCCAGGAAAATTTCCTCAAGTGTGGGGGAGAAGCTGGCCAGTTGCACACACGTCTTTTTGAAAAGGGTCACGCAGGTAAAACCAAAAAGAGGTCTGGTGTTCTCATTCTGGCATCAGTGCTGGGTGACTTTGCCACTGGTGTGCTTTCGAAAACATAGTGAACTTCTTAGTCAACCAAGTGATTTTCACTCGCCCAACACAACCACGACCCGTCAGGAATAAGACAAGCAAGTTACCAGTGCCGTTGTGTTCAAACGTCAGTATCGGTGGTTTTACCGTTGCGATTATATGCTTGTTCACTCCACAGCATCCACGAAGTCCTTGCCCAGCTCCCCATGGCATGCATGAACACAGTTGACTGCATGAAAGAACTCGCAACGACTTCCTGGATGTTCAATGCACGACAATATCAAGAGAATCGGGCGCGGACGAGTGTCGCCGCGTGTGTCGTGCAGCTTTGGTCACCTCGTGCATGAAGATGTGACGACAAGTCCGCAACCCGACTGCCGAACCTGAGCTGCACCTGCCGGTGCGTCAGCTCATCCGCTGCCGGTGGAGCTATCCATCCACTCCACCATCTGTTCAGGTTCCACTATACCAACAGGCAGGGTCCGATACGCCTGCTTCCGTTCCACCACCTGAACCTTGCTTGGGCAAACTAATCAAACAGATCCCTTTCTCAGCTTCACTTCCAAAGGCCCTTGTCCGTGAAGTTCGCAAACTCCGCGAGATAAAGCAGCAGTTGGGATCGACGAACTCACCATCCCTGGGAGGGTGGGATATATATATTGTCGGATTCTTCTGACCTGACAGTGTCGACTTCAATCGATATCTTGTCACTTGCCAACAAAGCCAATTGTTGCCTCTCGCTTTCCGCTCCGAGCAAATGAAATGGCCGGAATGTAACCAACGTCAGTGACAGAATCGAAATCACACCCAAAATTGCATCTTGTTCATTGAAATCGACCCATGTTTGCCTCCAAACAGAAAAAGCCAGCACGTTATGATGGGAAGAGATATCAAATGAAACTGTCAGAGAGCTTGAACCGATTGTCTTGGCTTGGGGGGGGATTCAAGTTGGGGTTACTTTCTTGATTTGCTCGTCTGTACCCATGGTGATGCCCGATAGTTGGATTGCGTTCTGTTCCATGCGACGTATGTCCTCCGTTTTGCCATGCAAGGTGTGATTGTCTGACCTGATACGAGAGGAAGCCTTCCTCAGATTTGGTGATTTTTGTGCCTGTTGTTGAGTCCCATGTGCAGCTGCAGAAATTCTCCTATTCCGAGGTGTGGACCGCCACATCACCACCCGCGGCAGCTTTTGTGGCGCAAATACACGAATAGATGTGCACAGCTTTCTGTGGATCAGGTTCCCTCAGTGAGGGCACAGTGGGTCCAGGTCACTTCAGATCTTCAACAGAGGCAATTTCATCAAGATCAGCCAAACTGCATGCACGACATGTGTTGGGCATGCAGGTCAGTGACAGCTTGTTCCAAAGCAACGCACTGTACGAGGTCTGTTCTGTTAGCGGCGGAATTTTTGGAACTGCCCCGTCCTCCTGTACTCTATGTCGATCCCTCTGTCGCAGCCAAGTGTGCCATGGTCCTGGTCGATCTGACGACCTTCGCGGTGGTCACTGAGTGCATGAGTATAACACAGTGATGGGTTGCTCACTGCAACTTTTAGTCTGACCGCAACAGGCGCTATGTGCACACGTCTGGCTGGCTTCCTGCTGCTTTTACCAAGTTTTCTGTCGACCAACAAAGTGATGGACCATTCCAAAGAAGCCCAACGTGTGGAGGTCAGACTCCTGGCATGACAAGGGGTGCGTCACTGCGACATCCTGAGAGAGCTGCGCCGTGTCCACGGAGGTCTGGCACTCAGTTCCACGACAGTCCACCACTGGATGGAAGCAAGTTTTTCCCGTCACCGCGACTTCAACACTGTCCGCCAAACAGGAAGGCCACCCAAGCTGACCAGGGACATCCTGCATGACATCCGTGAGGCCACGAAGCAGAATCCATCGGTCACAATCCATGAGTTGTCCAACCAGTTTGGTTTCTCAGTGTCGACGATCCACTGTGCCCTGAAGACCAAGTTGAAGCTGAAGAAGCACCCATGTGTGTGGAGACCTCATGAACTGACCGCCGCCAACAAAAGAAGGCGCCTGCAAGTGGCATGCCAGCTTCTTGGGCGCATCTGCTGGTCGCCAACTTGGCCCTCAAGAATCATCACAATGGATGAGATGTGGGTTTTTGCATACAAGCCGACCAGAAAACAACAGTCCATGACCTGGTTGGAGGCAGGGGAACATCGCCAGTCCAAAGTGCACAAGGAGATCTCTGTCAAGAAGGTGATGGTTGCAGTTTTCTGGGATGCCAAGGGCATCATCCACTGCGAATTCGTGCCGGAGGGAAGGTCAGTCAATGCAGTTCTTTACCACGACATGTTGCGCCGCCTGCGTGAGGCCGTTCGTCGCAAGCACCCAGACATCTGGCGCAACTGCTGTACGCAATTCTGGCTGCAGCACGACGGTGCACCCGTGCACAGGTCACGCCTGGTGATTGACTTTTGTGCCAACAACAATATGAAGCTGGTCCTGCATCCACCCTATTCACCCGACATCACTCTGTCAGACTTCTTCCTGTTCACAAGGCTAAAGCGCAACATGCGCGGCATCTGCTACTGCGATCTGGATGTACTCAGGCAGACCATCGACCACAATCTGGGCAACATCCCTGCGCATGAATTCGCCCATGCCATGCAGGACAGCTGGAGGAAGCGCCTGTTGAGATGTGTCGTCACTGATGGTGACTATTTCGAGGACTGAACTCACCCCTATGCAACCAGAACTGGTCGTGAAATGGGCATGGCCCCTGGACTTTGAGTACTCAAGTTTTGTTGGGATCGACTTTGTTGCGCATAAAGCATGTCTTTGGTCTTCTGTTGGATGTTGAATGTGTTTGGTTTCATTAAAGCATTCTTTCAAGCATGCCTGCAGCGAATTTCTGTTGTGCGAGCCGACGCAATCACAAAAAATTCCGCCGCTAAAAGAACAGACCTCGTACGGCGGACAGATCCTGGGTCTTCTCAATCAACTTTTTTTGTGGAAGTATCCTCCTCAGTCCCTTGGGGAGAATCGCCAGAGCGTCGACGAAAAGGGGACTTGCGACATTCCCTCACACCCTTGCTCACACGTTTCAGCTGGGTGGGACAGACAACACAAAAACAACTCAAGCATCTGACCACAATGCTTTCTACAAAGCTCCTGTCAAGTTCAGTCCGAAAGATATGCTTGACAGAAGCGAGAGAAATCTGACAATCACGGACGTCGCTTCCATTTTCATGATTAAATCTGCAACACAACACCAGAAGCAGAGTCTGCGAACGCGTGGCCATTTGACACAAAGGCTGTGGTGGATCCAAAAGATTTCCAAATTGAGAGACATGTACGAGGGAAGTCCTAAAACTGGGGTTTATTTTGCCATAAGTCCGACACCGAGAATGTGATTGAAATGATTTTAATGCCAAATGGAAATACATGCATTTCATCAAAAATTCATGCTAAAATTTGCATTCAAAGCCAAAAAACAAAGCCTAAAAATGGCAACTTTCAAAAGTCTGAGCAAGTCATGCTGCGATCAGTCCGGAATTCACTTGTGTCACCAGGCACAGTCAGTTTTCATCCTCTTCTTCATCCACAACCAGTTCCAGCTGGTGGTCTCTGAGGGGATGAATGTCCAGATGTTGACCTTCAAAATATCCACCCTCAGCACAGATGCACTTCATCCACCAGACAGGCAAACTCATGATGGCACTGCAGTAATCCTTGACATCAATGGCACGCAATTCTCGGGTGACAGCTGTCTTCAGGTCATTCAGGTTTTGAAATCTGTGACCTCTCAGTCCACTTTTCAGTCAGGAAATAAAAAAAAAATCACATGGTACCAGGTCGGGCGAATAAGGTGGGTGTGGTACCATGTCAATGGAAGACATTCCAATCAGTCCCAGTGTGATTGCAGTGGTGTGGGGGGGGGTGCATTATCGTGGTGCAAGAATTTCCGGTACCCATTTGGACCCATTTGCCAAAGGGCGGGACGCTTGCGCCTGATGTCCTCTTTCAGTCTCTGCAGTATCCCACAGTAGTAGTCAGCATTGACAGTTTCTCTGGGTGGCAAATACTCAGAAAATACCAGTCCTTCATCGTCAAAAAACACTGTGATCATGGCCTTCTTGATGGAGTGGTTGCACACTGCTTTGATCGGCCTGTCACTGTTGGATCCTTTTGGGTGCCATTCTTTGCTATCCTTCTTTAATTCCATTTCATAAACACTGACCCATGATTCATCTCCAGTTATGATTCTGGACAAAAAGTTTTCATCATCACGCAAACTTTGCAAATTCAGTTCACACAGCTGCATCCTGAACTGCTTCTGCTCCGGGGTCAACAAATGCGGGACAAATTTTGGTGCCAACTTGGAGAATTTGATGTCTTTCTTGATGATATTGTGCACGCCTGTTTTACTCACATTGGTTGCCTCTGAGATTTCTGAAATTGTTGACCTTCTGTCGGCTTGGATGGTGTTGAGTACCAGCTGGATGTTGGGTTGGGTGCGCACAGTGCGGGGCCGACCACTTCTTGGCAGATCTTTCACCTGTGTCCTTCCATTGTCAAACTTGGTCATCCAGCTCCGGACAGTCTTTGGGGGTCACTGTTTCAGCTCCAAACACTTTGTGCATCTCGCGCCAGCATTCCATGGGTGTGGCACCTGATTTGTGGAAGAATTTGATGACAGTTCTCTGCTCCTCAACCATCTGCATCATGTCAACACAAAGGAACAAACAGCAACAAGAACAAACCAATATACAACTAAAAAGAAAATTCCAGGAACAAATCAAGAACACTTGATCGCAGATCTGACGCAACAGGCGATCGTAATTGGGTCACAGGATCAACCATTTGTGATCAGAACACTGCCAAACATGGTGCAGATGAAGGACAACACTGCAAGGCACTCTTTTATAAAAGGGGAAGACGATGGAGTGCAGCGAACGGGACTTATGGCAAAAAAAACCCCAGTTTTAGGACTTCCCTCGTATCAAGATGCACCAAGAAGACACTTGTTCCAACCATTACTTTTGTCGGTGTGGACAAGCGTCGTGCCAAAAGGCTCCCGCACGTGAGCAGCGGAAAATTTCTCTGCATTTGGAGAAGAAAGTTCAACAGGAGCGAGAGGCATCATTCGTTGAAATGTACGACGGGCTCTTGTGCGATCCACTCTGCCACCTTGATCGTGGTGACACACGCGCCGCCACTGCGAAGCAGTCAGTGGTTGTCAAAACTGCTCCGTCTCTGCTGTGTCTTCGCGCCGGACACGACAACCCGAAGGCCTTGAGTCCGCCACTCATCCTTTTATGACACGAAAATTTGAACAGAAATCTAACCAGATATCCATCGTGCGATTCTACAACATGTCGCGCCTCTTCAACTGGTGCCTCAAGTCAAGATGAAAACGTCACATCTCGTGTCCCGTCCGAACTCGAGCAAAATAACTTGTGTTACCAGGCAACGCGATGCTTATTGGAAGACCTCAACGGGACATTCCACGGGCACCTCAAATTCTGTCACCAGGAAACAGAAACTCAGTTGGTCACCTCTCACATCAATAATGCCAGATGTTACAACTCCTTACCGACGTACATAACTCTGGTTGCCAGGCAAGCTTTCTTTTGGAACCACTAACAAAAATCTTCCGCCATTCTTTCGACATTTTGAAACTGAACAAAGGAAAACGGCACAACTGTTGCCTGGCATCTTTCCTGTTGGAATCACTTCTAACTTTGAAATCTTGTTCGTGTATTGACAACCGAATGAACGAAGAAGAGCGAGGACGAAATTTTTCATGAAAACCGTCACTTTGTCTCGTCACGTTTCCGCTCTTTTTCGTCTTTTTGTCTTCTTCATTTCTTTGAATGTCAAGAAGACATGCAGCTGGATTAAGCGAGGCCGACCTGTATGGCGAGTGTCCTTTGCGAGCCATACGTGTGGCAGCTGAAAGGCAGAAACCCTATCCGTCACCTATCCATTATGGCTATTAACTTTAAGCTGACATTTCGCTTCTGTGCCGCGTCCTTTGTAGTGACTCTGCATGGCATATGATACTGATCCATAAGTTAAGAACTCTCACTGCAAGAAAATGCCACGACAAACATGCCGTGTAAGAATGAAAAGAAACACTTAAATGTGGTTTTTGCTTTTTGAGATCTTTGACTGGGTCAAAGAGGAGCTCTGCAGAAAGATAAACTTTCAGGCTTTCTTCGCTTTTCTTTGGCCGAACCGATGACAATGCGCAAAGCATACAAGGCGCGAGTCATCAACAATTGGACTTTCCGTCAGGTTTGAAACGGTCAAACTTACATCCAAGTTGGCGTCGACAAGATTTGAGTTGTTGCAATGTTTGCCCTGTGACTGGCGATTAATTCGCCACACACATTTGGAAGCGCCCCACGTGCGCACTGGAGACAGGAATCACCGCAGACCGGATGGCAGAATTCAGATGTGCGCTGCCCACAGGAAGGAAGTGAATAAATGATGCATCACGCGAGGTGGGCTCGTTGCGAAGTCAATGGGCGCGATTAAGCGACAAACAATCTCAGTATTCTCCACCACGCAGAGACTCGGGATTCGTTCTAACAGCCGGATTCAACTTCCCGCTTCATGTCCACTTGGATTTTGTTTCCCTCAGGAATTCAAGAAAGCGCAATCTTTTGTTCGTCACACAAACTAATGGCAAACCCAGTTCAGCAAATTTAAGAGTCTTGTGTCACACTCACTCCCGAAATCAAATACTTGGAGGACACACAATGCCAAACAGAACAGAGCTGAAAGTCGCAACTGGATTGCCGACTTCTGGTGCACACGCAGTGCAGACGAACGAATTTCCGGATGAAAGCGCGCCATTTCTGATGGCGCGTGCACACGACCGAGAAAGTTTTCAGTTTTTCAAAAAAAAAACCTTTGATCCATAAATTTGTTCCGGTCCTCCAGAAATTGTTGGCTTGCTTTCCCCATTGTCTTTGAAAACCAGAAAAATTGAAAAAAACTTTCTGTGTGTGCGAACCGTGCAGGTTCATCACAACCTCAGAAAAATATCCACAAACACACAAGACCATAGTGACAACACCAAGCGCACGACCCATGAAATCGCGCGCTTCAAAATTGTGCATGTCATTCGACACAAAGTGATGGATCAGTTGAGACAATAAAAGTGTCATGTATCAGTTCCACGGAGTCAGCGCCGCCGGGACGGACGGTGCCAAAGTGCGGGAAGAGCGCATGAAATATTTATGAGGGAGAGACACGCGGTTCCTGCGCCAGAGACGCACAGGTGAAAACCCATAAAGTCTCTCGATTTCATTGTCTATCAGCTCATTAGCATTCTGCCCATTCGGTTGTGAGATGCCACTGGCAGACAAGAGGTCTAGGATTTCGAGGACCACCCCATTGATCAAAGGGATTTGATCCCCAACCCTCGCCATCGCTCAGCTTGAACTCTGAATCCGAAAATAGACCGTCTGGGAACATCAGCTCTGCGGAATTGCGCTGCAGTACAAACTGAAACGAATCGTGTTGCCTGCTGATGTGACCCTTTTCCCTTGTAACCAGGGAGCAAATGTAAACTTCAAATTTGTTTCGACTGTCCAAAACGAGAGCCGACAATTGCGCTCCAGAACCCGCGCAGCGACGTCCTGCGGCCTCCTTCTTGATGAAGACTTGAACATGACCTCAGGCTCGGCGCACCCTGCTGCGAGTGTTGCACCCCGACTTCATGTCGCAGCGTCAAAATCGCAGGATGAAAAAATCACTGAGAAGCCACTCAGTTGCTCTTATCACATCTGGAACAGCATCCCTCCAGTTGTTTTTCTGACAAATGTACTGGGCAGGCAATAGAACAACTGGATGGTTCCCCCACAAGACACTGGATGTAAATTTGAACATACCATGCAACGCGACACATCACTGCGATTCAACCATCTCGTCACGCGACTTTCCATAGGAATCGTCCATAGGAATCGGGGTTGAGTGTGTCCGCACCCTCAGTTTGACCAAACTCAGACCAAGGGCACACACAGGCAAGCTGCTTGTCTTTTTCCTGTCGGCTCAACAGCCTTCCGTTTCAATCAGTACCTGATTCACAAACTTTGACGAGTTATCAGCGAAAAGGAGGTGGTTGTCCTCAAATGAAATAGCGCTTACCCGTTGCCGAGTCCCTGCTGCAGACGTTGTCTCAGGAAATGCGTCGCTCTCCTGGGGTGCCCTCGTCATCTGCAATGTGACGTGACCGTGTGAAATGCCACTGGCGATTTCATGCTCGCTCAGCAATTGCAAATCAAGTTACAGAAGGGCACTCACCTGCAAACCAAAGAAAATCGCCCACCCAGAAGTCCTGCCGAAGTGATGCTGAAACAGAGCTCCTCTCCAACATGCAAAACAGTCCAGATTTTCACAAAACAAAGACACCAACGTGTTGAATACCCGTGCTCGCCATGAGCATTGAAACGCACGGATTTTGCTCCAACCTTGAGTTCAAGGAAATACTTTGGCCAAGGGTAAGGGTGGAGAACAGAGTACGACACACTGTGTTGATTGCGCAACAAGTTCGTTTTGTTTGACAACATGACATGAAACTTGCAAAACGGATTTGCGACAAGCGAGAGGAACCAAAGCATCTTTCACTTTGCATACAGGTAAATAATTTCAACACATTCAAAACACAGAGACGCAAATTTGACGACAAGGTTTGCAATTGCAATTCGCCAAGTGAACTTTTTTTGACGTTTGTCTTGTTGAGACCTCTTTTCTTTCTGAATTTTTTTCTTGAAAACCATGAAACAACCTGAGACATCGTAAAGAACATTTACCGGAATGCTTTTTACTCACGACGACAATCGACTCACAAAACAAAATTGTGAACTTTTACTGGTTATTTTGGAAAACAAGAGAGAGAGAGAGAGAGAGAGTTGGTATCTCAATGACTGATACGGGAGGCCGTCCCAACTGTTGCAGTCGACACGGTAACAGGGTCATGGTGGAAAAACAGAACCCAATCCCATGTCTCCTTGCAGAAAGCCCGCGATGGAAGGGGAGGGTGAAGACAGCACAACGAAGGCTGATTGCCACTTTTATCCAACCAAAGGCCAGAATCTCTCCCGCCGCGTCAGACGCAAGATGACCCAGACAATGGAAGCGCGTTTGACCGAGAAGCTCTGCCCTGAAAGACATCGCACACCAGTCCAGAAGCTCGGCGTGAGTCACAAAGCAGGGTGGTGTTTTCACATTCCTGAGTTGAGGAAACTGGTCTGGTCAGCTCCAAAGGGCTCCGCTTGATTTCGACTGGTTACTGTCTCCAACCGTGTTCTTTTTTCGCCTGGATTGTCTGGTTCCACAAGCTGTTTCAACAGTCTTTTCCACTCGAATTCCGAGATTCTGCGTGCATTTGTCTCCGTGTCAGGTTTCATAGCCCCGTGATCAATGGGCCACAAATATCCGCACAAGCACCAGTCGTTTGGTTCTCAGTTTTCAGTTCTGCCTGCGGTTCACTCGACCTCCATGGGTACGTCTCCTTTCGGCGTCTCTTCCGACTTGACACTGGCGTCACCGCCCGCCTCGACACCGCCCTGCTTCACCCCGACCGTGTTCTCCCCCTCCTCCAACACCATGTCTCCAGCATCGGTCACAACCTGCGTGAGCAACAACAACACTTGAATCTTGACAGCGCCGAATCACTTTAATCTGAACATTGCGGGAAGGAAGAATCAACAAACACTTGAAAGATTTCCTTGGAAACTGTACGTGTTTCGGTGCCCACAGATTTGATGAACTGAGTCGCAAAACAGGGAGAATGAACTGTTACCAGCACACGACTGGTTTCAAATGTTTGTTGGAATTCAACTAAAGAACGGACGGTCACCTGACTCTTGGAGTCGACTGGTGCTCTCGAGCACAGATTCACGATTGACAAAATTCAAAGCTCTTTCTGCCACCAAATCGCAGAACACCCGCAGGAGGAGACCCACACTGGACTGACCTGAATGCGCTGCGCCTCGCCCGCAGCACCGTCTTCGTCCGGCGGCGCCATGATGGTCTGCACGGCGTCCTGCTGCTCCTCCGCCATCTGCACCACCTTCCAACACAGACCAACTCTGCGTTAAGCAGATTGGGTTTGCACGCACACACGCACGCACACGCACCTTCCTTGACGAAATGCATCCTCTCAAATCGTTGTCAGCCGAGAGGCGGCAACTGATGAAGTCAAAATTTTCACATCACAGAAGGGTTGTGCGACATTTCCATGTTTAGACACAAAACAGGACCAATGGGGTGATATTTCTCGTCGATTCGTTCTGCGCGGTGCGTACCTGTTGCTCCATCTCGTCCACATACTGGATGACGTACTGCCCGGGATGCGCGCCCGACACCTCGGACGCTGACGTCAACACGACGTCGCCGCGTTCGTCCTGCACAATGATGGTGTCCGGTGAGAGCTGCAGCGTCTGTCCGTCGTTCGACTGAACCGTGATCGGTTGCCCAGTCTGAGATCCGCCCTGCAATAAATCAAGGATTGTTTCAAACACTGAAGCAGTAAACTCCAGACTGTGCCCATTCGTGTGCTCATGTCGAACCTCTGCAAGAACAGATGTTTTTTGTACCTGTAGTCCCAAAATCTGGTGAAGGACGTCAACCGTTTTGTCCTGGTGGTAGGCGCGTGGTGGGACTGAAAATACACAAGAATCATGCCTTCATCCGTGCTCGTGCTCACTAATGGAAGAATTCGCCACGAAAGACGTCGTACCCGCATACTGCAAGGCTTGTAGCGCTGAGGTGGCGTCCTCTTCCGCCGTGGGGAGGTTCTGGGCGGCGCTTGGCACCTGCTGTGCCGTGGCACCTACGCCACTGCCGACCACGGTCGGATCTCCCGTCACCTGGGCGTTCAGCTGCTGCGGCGCAGAGTCGTTCTCGGCGCGCAGCGCGGGCTCAGGCTCCTCCTCCAGGATTTGCAGGTTGTCAACCTGCAGGAAAAATTGCAGCTCTGTGGCTTTCCATGTTTTTCACGTGGACAGAACGAAAATGACTCTGCAGAAGCTTTCAGGTCACGCATATTTGCTGAAGATTACGAAAACTGTTCTCTTCTGCTGACTGCAGTAAAAAAGGTTCTGCACGTGTTTTGCAGTCCTCAGCCTGTCACCCAACTACCGATGATCTGCTCCCGAGAGGAAAGTCACCTGCACGTGATGCCGAATTTTCAGATGGCGCTTCATGTCGGACATGTTGCCAAATAAGTAGTCGCAACTCAAGCATTTGTACACTTTGGTGTCCGGTTTGGAGGTCATCTGCGTCTGCGTCGCGTCGGTGTGTGAGTAGGTGGCGCCTTCGTGTGCTCGTGTGTAGTGGATCTTGATGTAGCCGAGCGTGTTGGCGGAGTAGTCGCACAGCTGGCACTGGAAGCGCTTGACGACGTTGTGCGTCTCCAGATGACGCACCAGGTGACTCTTTTGGGTCGCTTCGTACTCGCATTTGTTGCACTTGAACAGCTTGCCCTCCTTGTGCGTGCGCACATGCCATCGCAGCGCCGTTTTCGACTTGTACGCCTTGCCGCAGTGCATGCAGAGGAACGGCTTCTCTGACGAGTGGCGCAGCAGGTGGTTCGTCAAGTTGCTCTTCGACCTGCGTGGAAATTTTTTTTGACCGTTGACACTTGTTAGATCAACCGTTACGGCTCTCCAAATGAATTAAGCTTTCGACAACCGGGTGAAAAGTCGCGAAATCTTCACATCCAGCAGCTTTTACCTGCATGCGTATGTGCAGAGCGGACACTTGTAGGGCTTGATGCCTTCGTGGATCCAGATGTGTTTCTGCAGCTCCGAGCTTCCGCGCACAAACTGCCGGTCGCAGTAGGGACAGCGAAATGACTTCCGTCCTGAAAATAATTGACTTCACTCTCGACACGTTTCAACGGAATTGCGGTTTAATTTGGTCCACAAATCCTGCATTATGCCTTGTGATGAATTATCCAGAAGCATCTACACAACCCACTGACAATGGCTTGCTCGTTCAGTTTGACGGAAACTGTTGACAGCAGATCGACGATTCCTGATACCTTCCTGCAAAAGGCGTGCCACGTCTACGTCTCACTCACCCAACTTCCCGTTCGTTTTGTGCACAGCGTTCGCCGCCTTCGCCGCTTCAGACAGAGGCATCCCCGGGTGTTTGAATTCGATGTGGATCTTCAAGCGCTTCGCACTGCAACACAAAAACGGCTGCTTCGATGTGGTCGCAAACAAAAAGCGGCACGACGAGGAAACCAGATGCGGTGATGCCCCACAAAAGACAAAGTCATACACGCAAGTCTTCCAGAAGGTCTAGGTCACAGCATTTGGCTTCACCTCCCGCCAACTCGTTCCGCTCACCTGTCGAACTTGTCCCCGCACGCCGGACAGGCGACGGACTGCGGTTTGCGGTGTTTCTGCTGGTGATGCCACAGGTTGGTGCGGGAGGGCGCCACGTACTCGCACTCGTGACACACGTACTTGATGTTGTCATGATCGCGCTCGATGTGGCGCTTCAGCTGGTCGCGTGTTATCGACCGGAATGTGCACTGGTTGCACTGGAATGGCCGGTCACCTGCAGCGAGCAAAAAACACAATCACAGACCGACACAACTGAAGAGCTCAGATGTTGCCCGCTTTTCTTGGAAGAATTGTGTTCATCACACACTCATATCCACACACCAAACCCAACCCACCATCGACCTTTCAAAACAAGCCCAGAGCCATGATCCTCCGCGGTACCTGTGTGTGTTTTGACGTGTTGTAGACAGTCGGCCCTCGAATAGTAAAGTCTCCCGCAGAACTCGCATTCTTCGTTCCCGAACGCTTGGCGCAGGCGATGGAAAATGTCCATCGTCATCTGCAGCAACGGAAACAAGAAAATTCACACAAATGCCAGCAACTGGCAACACCCCACCACCATTCAAGAACATCCACTGGGCAGTGGGACCGATGACACTCAAAGTCACGCTTCGGATGCACAAACTGCCGTCTGAGACCTTCAAAACCAAATGTCTCCGGTTCTGTATCGCCTTGCCAGCGGAGCAACGTAAACGTAAAATGGTGATGAGCTTACGGGCACGAACTCCAGCCGCTGGTAGATGTTGTAGTTGGCTTTGGTTTCCAGCGCCTGCGCAGCTTCAGAGTTACTTTCCTCTTCGTTCTCCACAACCTCCGCCTCCGCCTCGTTCTTCCTTTTCGTAGCCTCTTTATCGCTCGTTGCGTTCTTTGACTTGACTGTGTCCAACTCAGTCTGTGTATGTAGCGTGTTGCGCATCATGTGTCTGAGTAACTCGCTCGCTTTGGCGTTCTCCGATTGGCCTTTGGTGAGACCTGCTGACAGCGTCGTCTCCGGAACAGTGTCGAGCTCTGCGCCGTCTGCAGTTTGCCTGACGCACGCCACGGTGCGTATGGGGGCGTCCGGTTCGGGTTGGAACAAACTGTTCTCAATACATTTTGTGAACATTTCCTCCCAAGTATCATCCAGCTCGCCACAGCCATGCTGCGCGCTGAGATGAGAGTTCAGCTGCAACGCACTGGGGAACTTCTTCGAGCAAGCAAAACACGTATAGACCACGCGGTGCTTGCGGAAATGCTTTTCCAAGTAAATGCGCCTGGAAGCGGAGAACTCGCACAGTTCACACAGGTGCATGTTGTCGTCCGGTTTCACTTTGTGGATGAACAGGTGGCGGTCGCGGTCAAGTTGTTTCTTGAATTTGCGATTGCATACGTGACACTCATGCAACACCGCGGGACCCTTTGGCTTTTTCTCTTTGACGTGAAACTCACTCAAGTAAGCTGACCCTGAAAACAAAGAATCTGTAGTCAACGACCATTCTTCAGGCAGGTTCGTGAATAATCGGCATCACGGCATGGGTTCGGTTCAAGCATCTAACAACAGAACAGGTCATAGGGAACGACATTGCGGACAGGCCATACACCACAAAATCGAGACTCTGTTTTGGTGGGCTATTCATCCTGCTACAAAACGATACTGACCGTCCTCGCCGCGATGGTAACGTCGCACGTGATTCGCAAGCGACTTGGACGTCGTGTACTTCTTGCCGCAGATGCGACAGGCCTGGCGGGAGCGCGCGTGAGTGCGGATATGCTCGACAAGGTGTGACTTGTTGCAGGTTGTGAAGTCGCAAGTGGGGCAGCGGTACAGCTGGCCTGTGTGACGCCGCATGTGTGTGTACAGGTTCCCTGTAATGAAGACAAGATTGACACTCCGCATGAAAGATATGCATTCCCTTGAACACCCAGTGGAACACAGGAAACTCAGAATTACCAAGCTGATACGCGACAGTGAAAAGCGTTCTCACAAAGTCACTTTTCTTTTACTCGCTGCGATTTCTACCAAACACAGCCATCAACACAATACATTTTCCCCATGTACCGAAAGATACCTTTGTTGTTCGTGGAGAACTCGCAAAGTCGACAGGCGAACGGCTTGAGGTCAGTGTGGCCCAGAACGTGGTTCCGAACGTGCGACAGCATCTTGAAGACCTTGTCGCACACGGTGCACGTGAAGACGCTGAGTGTGCTCGACATGCGCGACTGCGCAGGCGTCGCGGGCACGTTCTCCTTCAGCTCCTGCGGAATCACGTGTGTGTCGAAAAGATGGTCGCACTGAAAAGGGCAAAAACACTTTTGCAAAACACTGAAATGTCTTTTCTGACAAAGCGACAGTCTGTAAACATTACAAAAGACCACTTGAACATCTGGAGGCAAATGGGATGAGGTGCCAACCAAACTGACAACTTTCTAGCGTGTGTCGGAAGATGTAACAAAAAGCAGAAGACCCCAGGTGTCACAAGCATGCATGACTTTTGTCACCACGCCCACGCGTCTCAAAAGAACATTCACCTGCGTCATGTCTATTAGGTTCAGCGTTTCTTCGAATGCGAGTTTCTCCTCCTCCGAGGTGAAGACTGGCAGATCGGCAATCATGTCTTTGTTTATGTCAACCGAGGGTACGAACTGCGCATCTTCGAGTCCATCGGAAACGTAAATGTCAGGAGTGACGCTCGTCTCCTCAACACTGGTTCCACCTGGCGGGCCAGCCAGCATTGGGTTGTCTCCAGTGACGCCGCTGCTCTCTTCCACTTCCACAATCTCGCGTTGTTTTGCTTCCCTTTGCCCTCTTGATTTCTCAGCGGATGATTCAACCACTTCTTCGGCAACAAGTTGTTCTGCTTTTTCTTCACCGTCCTCAGCCGTCTGTGTCTCCAGAACAATGCCATCATCCCTGGAGAGTGGATCCGCCATGACCACGCCTTTGGGCTGCGGAGTCCTGACGCTTGTCTCCGTGGACACACCCTCTGCATCTGACACAAGCTGCGCATTCTCAGAGGCGACATCATTGAGATCTTTCAATGGCGAGGCGGACTCCACCAGGGAACGCGGCATGTTTAGAGGCAGCAAGGCCTGGTCCGAGTAGATCTCGCCGCTTGTCTCTCCCATGATGTGCCCCTCCGCATCGCGCAGTCGGTAGATCTTGGCCGGGCGGCCGCGCCCCTTCTTCAACACCGGCTCCGTACTGCCACCAAAACAACAACCAGTCAATGCCCAGAGAAACAGAGCTGAACTGGCGAGCTGAACTGACTCAATCAATCTCATTTCTTGTTTTCTTCGGATGTTGCAGGTACAACAGCCTTCAAAACTCATCTCTTGGGGGTGTGAGGCGACTTGTGTGAGAATCACTGCTGGTGTTGGGCTCACCTTGGTTGTTTGGGTTTCCTCGGCGTTCTGATGGGCGTCCTGGCGGGTCGGTCCGATTCCATTTCGAGTGCCGTGTCCTCGGCTTGAGTCTGTTCGATTTCACGACGCTTCGGCTGGTACTCGTCATGGTCTCGTTCGCTTTCCTCCGGCTCGTCCTCCTCGTCCGACAACACACCGTAGTCGCCCGCAGCAAGGCATCGGTGTGTACGGAAGTGTCGCAAGCGCCCAAAATGTTTCTTGCATTTCGGACAAGTCAACTTCCCGTCCTTGCCTGGAACAGAGGCACTTTGTGGTTTGAGAAGAGAAGACTGAGAGAAATCGGAAGGCTGGAAACAACAAAACTTGCAAGCAATTGTTAGTCTACCTGCCGGTAGTTCGAATTATTGTTCGAAACATTTTTGCCGGATTCTAGAAAATTTCCATTTTCATTTTCAAAGTCTACCTCGAGTGTTCAAAAGCCCATTTTATAGATCTACTCGAAGCACTCGGCAAGTTTCCAAAGAAAATTTGGATTGTGAGCATTTCAAATGCACGTCTGTCTGACGCGTCCGTCCTGCACGGACACAACCGGTATTTATCCTTGGGCAAACTTGTCCGCAGGAGTGAAGTCTTTGCACAAAATACCAAACCCTGCGCTCAGGTGTTTCCACTGCCATGCAAGGAACCTCTGTTCGCGAACTGTGACCATAACAGACGCACTTGCGCGCCCTTCATGAATCGACAGAAACATGAACACCACCCCACCTGTGATCGGTTCTTTCGGCTTTTCCTCTTTTTTCTTCTCCGGCGGGAGCAGTCTTTCCATCCCTTTCCGTGGGCGCCCGGGCCTCCTCTTCTTCGGTTGCTCAGGGGCGGCGCCACTGGCTGAAACGACGTGACGCAGTGTCTCGGGACACGGCTGCAGAGTTACGGTTCCGTCCGCATTCTTCACCAGGATCTGGAATTGCGGCCGCCAGGGAGCGTTGCTGTTGCGAGCACCTGACTGAGATGCCTCGTCGGCTGAGGTCAGACTGGAAACCAGATCGACACCTGAAACAAATGACAAACACATGGTGTGCTGATCTCGACCTGACAATTTTTTTCCGATACATTCCCACGTGTTTCTGGGAAAAGTGCACGCGAAACCCGATTTTCAACGTTTTCTCCCTGAGATTGCATGAATGAAGTCAAGGAGTCGCGCAAGTTTTCACCTGCTGAATCGGTGACGGCATTCGGTGTTGTTGAATTGGCGTTGATGAGAGTGGCGCACTGCTGGGGGTTGAGTTTCACGACCTGCACCGTCTCACCGCTGCCACACAGGACACCACCAGCCTCCGCCGCCACTGACCCGAGAAGGCGCAACGCCTCCGCCCCACCACCATCACCTCCCTCCCTGCTGCTCACGATCCGAATCTCCTCCACGACATCTGAAATGGCGTAGATGACAAAAAAGCCTGGTGGTGTGCACCTGATGCCGAAGAATGAACAATCACTGAAACTTCAGTGGACGAAAAGGGTCATCTCTGAATCTGTCCCGTACTCTCATCAGTCGCGTCGACCACATGGACCTGATTCCCGGCGTCTCCTGCCTGCAGCAACTCCCACTGCTGCTCATCAACCTCCTCCTGCACGATTTCGATCTGTGGTATCAAGGCAAACAGGGGGTCTGAACACATGTTCTTCACCACTTTTCAAGACACGCCAAAGGACACACATTTGGTAAATTATCCGTCAGTCTCACTGCAGTGAACAGGATTCTTTCGAGAAATTGTAACCAAGAACACAAAACGACGCTTGCTGTGCACCATGTGACGTGAGAAACGGTGGCTGTACTTGAGCAAATACCGGTAACAACGCAAAGCACTGGACAGCCGCTTCCCCGTGGTCGTTGCAAGCGTAAGGCCACTCAACCCCAGGGTCTGTGTGATGACGTGTGTCCCACCAGCTCTCCCCCGCCGCCCCTGGGCCAGGGCACTACCCGCACAACTTGTCCAGTCAATTCCAGCGTTGGTGGGACACTTGTCTTCCCAAACAACCGAGCACACAGGCACAAGTGTAAACAAACGTCCTCCCATAGACGGACGTCTGAGAACAGACCCAGCCGGTCTGCGCGATTTTCTCAAACATGACGAAGGTAGACTCTATTTGACTTCATTACGAAGGTAATACTAAAAGTCTTTTCTGTCATGTTCAGCGCTCAAACCACTCTTGGCTACAGAGAACAATGCTTTGGCGGACAAGCACAAAGCCTGATTGCAGCAAGGTGCTGAACATGACGGAAAAGACTTTTAGTATTACCCTCGTACTTCCACTCGTATGTTCTGGCATGTTCATGTGGGCATGAAGATCGGGCAAACCGGCGGCAGAAAGGAGACATGCCTCGTAAAAACAGAGCAGATTGGCGTTCTACAAGTTGAGTGTGAGTGTGCAGTGCAAAAAACAATTGAAGAAAATTGCAGCGAGTTTTGAACACAAAAGGAAAGATTGAAACTTACAGTTTGGGGCCCATTTTCGCCCACCACCTGCAGGATGGTTTGTGCTGCTTCAGCGTGAGCCGCATCCTGCTCCAGCTGCACTTCCTGTTGCACAGTCCCGTCCTCTAGAACAGTGACAACCTGAGTTGTTTCACCGCCAGATGCATCGGGCGAGTTCGTTTTCAGGCCCTGACAGCTCGAGTTCTTGTGCTGCAGAAAGGCGTTGATGTCGTGAAAGGTCGTCTGACACTCCCCACAGATGAATGTGTCCGTACCCATGACTGTCAATCTGAAACACAAAAGCTGGTCCTTTCAACACGAAGCATCGGACAAAACTAGACTCCACCAAGTTCACTGTGGTCAAACACTGCTGCAACAAATTTGGTGAACATTTTGAAGTTCACAATTCTTGAGGCTCAAACTTTCAGAATCATGTTCCGGATTGACAGGCCGGGCAACGTGCAAAACTTTCTTGTCCATTCGCAATGAAGAAAGCAACTGTGCCGAACACAGATTGGTGCCAGTGAGCAGGTGAACTAAATCAGACACGCGGAGATCTCCATGCATGCACAAAGCTGACTTGATCTAGATCAAGACCTACACCAAAATAAAGATCCAAGTGAAGAAATACAACAACTGTAAGATAAAACAAGGCGTGCACCCGCCAGGTCTGCTTCCTTTTCGTCTTTCTCTGCTGTGCACGGTGGTTTCATTGCAAAATCTCAAGTGGAGCCATTTTCGTAAACAAAGTTGTCAACCGTCAAACCATTTCACAAAGCAATCGTGCGGCGAAAGACAAGGTAAAATATTCGCACACACTTATTGTTTGTCAGCAGATTCTTCCGGACAAATATTCACAATCCCGGTACAAACATTCCATCCACAATTTTAAAAAGTAACCAATTCTTTCCAAGATGGCTGCCAAGGAGCACTTGGGTCCGGGAACACCACTTTCGGTTCAACAGTCTGTTTCAGATCTTTGTCTAAACTGCTTCTCTTTGTTCGAAGATCACATGTTAATCACAAAATATCCATTTATGCCGTTTTAGATGCAAAGAAACGCCATTTAACACAACGTATCAAGTCATCAATGTTGAAAGTGAGCCACCAGTGCGAGAGTATTTCTGCGCATAAGACACCCGCGAACATAATGTGGAGAGTTGGTGCGCTGTAGTTGACGGTCATGCTGAATTTTCTTTTCTTTTGAATACATACATCCAATCCATCAGCAGATAATGGCGGACCAAAGCGGTCAATCGGTGGACAAGAGCAAGAAGTATGACAGACAGCTGAGGTAGAGAAGTGGCTTCAGTTCTTGATCGAAATTGAAACTGTTGACAGGAGGGATAGTCTGCTAATTTTGTCTGGAGATTTCCAGAACATTTCGGATTGTTTTCTGTACAGGTTGTGGGGTGACCATGGTCAAACAGCTCTGGAGTCTGCGCGGGTGTGTCTCATCAATGCCACTGCAACCGGCACGGAAATCCTGAAAAATCTTATCCTGCCCGGTTCGTGCCAGATTTCTACCTGCCAACAAGCTCTTCAAAAAGACTCTATAGACTACATGTTCATTTGAAGAATTCCTTTCTTTCTACCCAGGTATAGGTTCTTTCACCATCGTGGACGACAAAAAAGTGTCAGGAGAAGATGTGGGAAACAAGTAAGCAAGTTTGCTTTCCTTCTCCACACAACCTGCACTTGAACTTCGCACCATCGCGCCACACTGCGATTTCGTTTTCACCTCCATCATGTTGTGAGTGCCCAGTCTTGGCAAGTGCTGTCTTTTTCTCTTTTTCAGTTTCTTCGTTGACAAGGACAGTTTGGGAAAATCAAGAGCTCAGATAGCGACAGAACTCCTCTTGGAACTCAACGAAGATGTCAGTGGAGACTTTGTCGAAGAGGCGAGTACGCAATGATTTTTCGCGCAGCTGAAGTTCGTATTTTTGTCCGCAGAAAGCGTCGTTTCCGATGAGTTGCAAGTTTCCCTGTTTTGCTGTTTGCAGTCAGCAGACAACCTGCTGGAACACAACGCATCCTTTTTTGCATCGTTCACGTTGGTCATCGGAACCTCTTTGCCAGAGCAGTGAGCAAATCCAAAACAATTCCTGCTTGTGTTTCCGCTCGAAAGTGCAATAAACAGCGTGGAAAATTGAGAGTTTTTCAGAATTAGAAATGCCATTGGTTTTGTCGCAGGACGCTCATCAGATTGTCATCGTTGTTGTGGGAGAACGAGATTCCGCTCCTTTTGTGCACGAGTTACGGACTGATTGGCTACATTCGCGTCGTTACCCACGATCACACAGGTCCGGCGCAAGCTGAAATTTTACCGCTTGTTACAATCGGCAGTGTTTGCCATGCATGTTTATCTCCCTTTCTCCCTTTTCTCTCTCACAACCCACAGTTGTGGAGTCTCATCCAGACAACGCTCACGAGGATCTGAGATTAGATCGGCCATTCCCGGGATTAGCAGCCTATTGTGATTCACTTGATCTGGAAACCATGTCCAAAAAGGTGTGTCACAATTCATTGAGCGAACGGTGCGTTTTATTGTTCTCTTTTCTTGCGAAAGCTCTTCACCAAAATATCTTGTACGTGTGCTTTATTTGCAGGACCACATGCACACACCTTGGCTCGTACTCATTTACAAGTACCTGCAAATGTGGAGAAATGCGGTAAGGACTGTTCTGAATGATATTTGTGCAAGATGTTCAAGCAACATTTCGTTCTTCTGGACACGCCGTGACGCTTTCTTCTTCACATCAGCACGAAAATTCTTTCTGGCATATCATTTTGACATTTAGAAGGTACAGACAGCCCCTCACCCCAAAGACCCCATGCTCGTCCCAACAGGATCGCAATTGCGTCAAACTACTCACAACGTGTTTCATCTCTGATGGGTGTTTTGTTTTCTGAACTTGTGAAAAGGGGGGCTGTCTCACTGGTTTGTGGTTGCCAGACAAACGAGAAAAGGTCGTGTTTTCAATCTTTCAGCACAATGGCGATATGCCGAAGAATTACCGAGAAAAGAACCAATTCAAAGAATACCTCCGAAACGGTACTGAGAACAGTTAGCTCGTCTGTACAGGCTTGTGAATACAGAAGTTCGATTGGCAGGACACAAATCAGCATCACTTCTATTTCAACAGGAATTTTGAAGAATGCTGAAGGAGTTCCCGAAGACGAAGAAAACTTTGACGAAGCGATAAAAAATGTCAACACTTCCTTGGTTCCAGGGAAAGTGAGTTATCTCGCACCTTGTCAGTCAGCTCATTTCGATCTGTTGCGAATTGTTTGTGAAGGAAAGATGAGTGTTGTGTTGTTTTGCTCCGGTGATTGATTTCTACTGTCGAACCTGCAGATCGATTCTTCAGTCCAAGAAATCTTGAACGATCCACATTGCGCAGATCTGCATTTGGAGGTAAGCTCTTTGACTGGCTTCAAATACAAGTTGCTACGAGCACAACTCTGCTCGGACAAAACTCGAAATCGTTTGTGTTTCGTTTCAGAGCAAACCATTTTGGCTGCTGGTGCGAGCTTTGCGAGAATTCGTCGAGAATGAAGGACAAGGTTCGCGACCGATAAAAAATACTTGTCCTTGTGACGTAGTTTCCCAAATACACGTCGACCCTGACGCTGCGCGGTTGTCGCTTCAGGCGCCTTGCCACTGCGGGGCAGCATCCCCGACATGACGGCCGACTCGGAGCGTTACCTGCGGCTGCAGAGTGTGTACCGCGAGCAGGCGGCGCAGGACGTGGCGGCCGTCACGCAGCATCTCCACACCATCCTCCACGCACTCGGCAGGGTGAGTTCTCAACCCCAACATTGCGTTTCTCAGAATCAGTGGATCCCATTGATATCGGTTGACCGAAGGAGAACACGCGACAACACGTGTGTGAAAACAGTGACGGGTGTTTTCAACGGTAATCACAAAATAATTCAGCCGGCGTGCTTTGGTGTCTTTCCCCGCGATTGCCAGAGTCGTGAGACAATTCCTTCTTCCAAAGAGCCGTCTGGATGAAGGTGAACCCCCTCAGTTTGCAGTGATACCCGCCACAAAGTGAAGTTTCCGATGATAAAACCCCGCCCCAAACAAAGCTTCAACAGGATTGCAACGCTCTTGGTGATCGCGGGTCTTCATTCAGCACGTGGTGTTCTTGTTATTTCTTCACGTGGATCACACACTCTTGCTCTGTAGTGAAAAGCTTTGTCTGCTCTGGAGAGTTGTGTCATTGTGAGAAGTTCGCTCTTTTATTTTTTGTCGGCCGTGAAGAGTTTGGTTTTGAACGATCGGTTCAGGGCAAAACCTGATTGAAACTTCTGTGACCTCTTTTTAGGAGGATCTGTTAAACGTAGAAAATAGAAGTCAGTCATCACCGCCAAGAAAAGTACCTGATTTCATTTCTTTGTTTTGATTTCCCGTTTGTGTTTCAACTAATAACGTAAGACAGGTTTCCCACAAACAGTTCAGTGGCAACTTGTTCGTGTTACAATGCGGCTCAACAACGATAAAAAAATGGCGCCTGACGACGTCCGCGGTGATTCGAACTATCCTGCTGCTATTCGAACTATCCTGCTGCAGCCTCATTTACATAATAGCCGTTGTTCCACATGACATCTCCGATACATCTCTCAAATATTGCATTATTCATACCCTCCAAGAA
>JAAUXT010148702.1_pt1 | contig 24628 bp, 27 predicted proteins | sample 7278171 | NCBI WGS metagenome assembly JAAUXT01 (sample SAMN14350112, study PRJNA611818) | marine sediment metagenome | isolation source: surface marine sediment (1.8m) | place: French Polynesia: Moorea | collected 2018-08
CCCCACCCCCCCCCCCCCCCCCCCCCCCCTGCCACCCTCCCCCCCACCCCACACCCCCCGCCCCCCCCCCCCCCGGGCGGGGCGCGGCAAAGCAGCAAATTTGAGTTCATTTTACAAAACGAACTGAACTTCACTGCTTCATCCCCCTGGGCAAAAAAAGTGAGCAACGTTGATTTTGTGATGCAAAACAAACTCAACTTTGCTGCTTTACCCCTCGTCCCGAAGTAAATAAACTCAGTTTTGTTGCTTCACCAGGTACGAGTGAATAAATTGTGAAATTTACCAGCTGCTTTTGAAATAAAAATAGGCCCATGACTTGAACTGATTCCGCTTGCTCATTCCAGTTGCTATTTTTCATCCAGTATCAAAATGTGTTACTAGGCATAATATACAAAAATATTTGGTGAGGTAGAGAAACTTTTTGTGGGTTTGGTTTGGTATTGGTGGCAAATGATGTGTAATATTTAAAAATTGAGTCATAAGTCACAAAATATTTCAAACAAGTGCAAAAAGATCATATTGAAAATTACACATTTTTGTAAAATTTTCAAAAGATAATTTTTGACCCCCAACCCTGGCTTACATATATAATACAAAAATAAATTAAAACCACATATATTATTTACTACAAATTGCAAATATAACACACCAATATTTTCTCAACCTCATCAAATATCTTTGTATGTTTTGCCTAGTAACATATTTTGATGCAAAAGCCCCAAAAATCAAAATTTAAATTTTAGCCTCCTAAAAACTACTGACAAATTTCATTGTAACAACACCAGACCTACTTGACCTGAAAGCCCCTCCAATATCATAAAAATTATGGGCACCTTTGATCAAATGTTGCTCACTTTCAAGATACAGCCCAAAATAGAACCCTATGTCAAAAATTTTGAAATTTCCAAATTTCAACTTTTTGTATAAAAAATTCAAAAATGTTCTATTTTATTCTTTTGAAACCTCAGGCATTATTTAGGAGCTAAAATACAACAAATTGACTATTGAGCCCAGAACTTGTGCCAAAATCCTGACCACCACAGCATGCACCAGATCTTGAAATTGGATGCCTGTAGGTGATTTGAACTGCAAAATACCACTTGCTCTTTTGAGCAAGCGGTATTTCACCGTCCAAATCACCTATAAAGAGGTATGGTCCAACAAGGGGTATGAATCAAGTGATATTAGTGCCAAACGAACATTCTGGGTGTGTAAAAATGTATGCATGGCTGTGTGAAACTTCTCAGTTTGTACCTATTGGCAAAAGTGGCAAATTTTGCAAAAATTACCAGTTGCTTTTCACATAAGTGGAGGAATGGTCCAACTAGAGGTTGGATGGAATCAATTGATGTTGGTGCCAAAAAAAATACAGGTGTATTTTTGTATTGTATGAAACTGTCAGTTTGGACCCGTTGGCAAAAATGGTTAAATTTACCAGCTACTGTGATTTGATGATCATTGGTTTCACCAAACAGATGATTACGTAGGAGATTTGGATGGCACGCGGCTGATTTTCTGGTTAGTTCTTTTCAAGTCAGTCCCGAGGTCCGGAGACCAGGCTCCACTTTCCTGCCCACCCCGCCCCCAACACATCAACTGCATGCCTTTCTGTTTTCGTTGGAATCACGAGCGTATTTTTGTTCACATTGTTTCAGTTCGGTTGTTGTCTTAATTTCACCAAACATGCACTCAGGCACCCCGTGAAATTTCTGCGCAGAATATGAAAGAAAAGTTGCCCACTCTGCATGGCGTCAGAATACTGGCGCTCAATGTTTGATTCACATAAATTTTCGAATGGGAGCCTTTTCTTTCTGGTCTGTGTTGCCTTAATTGGCTCAGGGAACAGGGATTCGCGCCACCCCACATCATCATTATACGTACCGTAAAACCCCGCGTATAAGTCGCACTTTTTTTGCACCAATTATGACATCAAAAGTAGGGGTGCGACTTATACGAGGGGAACAAGAGAAGCAGTGCTATGGCAACTACAGGTGTGATGTCCCCCTTTGATCTTCAGGATGTCAACATGTTTTTGTTGATGGGTAGATGTTACGAGGGATATTGACTACAAATGTGATGGTACAAAGCAATTTCAACTATAACAAGAACACCGGGTTGCTAGGGAAGTTGTCATTGACATTCTTTTGAAACTTAACTGGAAACTACTTTCAAATACCTTTCATATGAGCCATATATTATGTCTCTATCATGAAAAGAACCTGAGATTTGGCCATTTGCATCTGGTTACTAAGGAGTTTTGCATCTGGTTGCTAGGAAGGTTGCCATGGAGATTTCATTTTTCAAAATTTGAAATGTGGACTCAAAGACCTTTCCAATGAGCCCTAGATCAAGTCTGTACCTTCAGCAGTTGCTAAGATCAGGGGGGGGGTGGACATGATGTGATGGGACATCTTGGCCCAGATGCCATACATACAAAAAAAAATTTGGCACACCGCTAAGTGCTCTTCCCTGAAAGGACATCGCACAACAACAACAAGAGTCCCTGCAGCCTTTCATTTCCCACTCAAGACCCAAAATCACAGTTCCTATTTGACTTTTTGAAGACTCTAAAGTGGAACACCAACCCACTTGTTCCCCAAAAGATTTGGGGGCATCGGGGTCAGGTTTGGGTGCGGAACACGGGACGCGTCTGCCACATGTTCTCAATATTTGCAGGTGCAACAGGTCAGCCGGGCACTCCGGGAAGACAGGGAAGTCCGGGTCGACCAGGAGGTCGCGGCCCACCGGGACCGCCAGGCCCCCCGGGACCAGGGACAGGAGTGCGTCCGACGCCCCCAGTGCCCACACCCCCCGTGGCCACGCCGCCACCGATTATTCCAGGTATTTAGACAAATATTCACGAAACGGACGAGTTTGGTGAAACACCCGATTACGTGATGACCTTCAACGCCCAATGATGTTGTAACACAGCGCATTTGTCTGACACAGAGGTGAAGCCGGGGAGCTGCCCAGATCCGTCCAATTTGATCTGCACGAGATTCCAGAGCGTGTGTCGCTCAGACTCCATGTGCCCCGGAGATCAGAAGTGCTGTCGCAACGGCTGCGGTGCCTTGGACTGTCTCAATCCAGACACGGGTGTGCGAGGAGGACTCGGTGAGCGTGTTTGCGTTGCGGTCATGGCATCATTTCTTGTTGTCAACGTGGCAAAGAGGACGACATTATCTTGCATGTTTTCACAACAACACAGCAAACACATCCATGCACGCTGAAATTTTGACATTGTCCCTTGCTCACAGTTGAGAGACCATGCCTGACCTACGGTGCACAGGCGCTGTGCCGGCGGCGCAGCCGGGTCCGAGTGCTGACCTGTGCCGATGAAACTTTCAATGGTGTGCGCGGATACAGATGCCTCGTGCAGGGAGACGCTGGACCAGTCTGGGAAGAACATCGTACGTAAAGGAGTTCTTGATCGACGAGACCACGATCTGCAGCCCGAGCGGCCATGTCAGACCAAAGAAACACTGTCCGATTTCTTGTCAAAATCACTTCCAGAAAACATTGCTGTGCAGGAAAGTTGATGACGAGAGTCTCTGTTTCAGAAACGCTGACCCGATTCCAGGCTGAGAACCTGCGTCTCACGCCGCAGGCGCTCGTCGACTCGGCTACACTGGCGGCTGGCGCCCCAGGCGTCAGCGTTACGGCGCTGGTTGTGACGGGCGTCGTGTCGGTGCTGAGCTCCGTCACCATCTTCGCCGTCGTGCTGCTCGGGCTGCGCGCCCGCGACCGGCGCCTTGAGGCGCGGGACAGCGCGCCGCCTCGCGACGGGGACGTCACGACCATCCCGAAGTGGTCCGCCTCAGCGGGCACGGTGCGATCACTGAGTTCCCTCAGCAGACTCAACCCAGCGTTTGATGAAGACAGCTACTCAATGAGTAGCACCAACACGGACACATCTAAGCCATAGCTGGCACTTGGAAAAGCCACATGGGTCTTGACAAGCCTGATTACCTCAACAAGTCCATTCTTGCATGAGATGCGTGTGCCTTTCTGTTTGTCTCACTTTTTTTGCTGTCAATTGATATCGTGTCAAAACTTGTGTTGTCTTGACAACAAATCCATCTGCAGTTTAGTTTTCTCATTTACTGGAAAACGCGTCTCTGTACATGCAGTCCAACAACCCAATTCAGTTGCATGTAAACTAAGGATAAGCGAAAATAGTTTTCGTGTGCACTTGCAGTTACCCATGACAATTTCTGCGTTCTTGTTACATGTTGACTGAAAACAGGAACGATTTGGACAGTACCGGTACTCGTCGAATTTTGTTGATTCTAATGAACGGCAGGTTATGTGCAACGTATATCTTCGGCTTGCAGACTTGGCAATTTCTGCAAGGCCAGCAGTGGAGCAAATGTCAGTCTCTGTGTTCATAAATGTACAAATTTAGATCCTTTGTATGGATTGCAGTGCAACAGTTTGTTTCTGCAACAACGCCAGCAGCTTCCGTAACCACAACAAACATCACTACTTTGTTCTTTCAAAATGTTTCATAAATTATTTTGTCGCAGTTTGAGGCACCAATAAACGCAACACTATCCTCGTAGAACTTGGGGGTTGTGCGCGGTGTGAAGAATTGTTCAATTGAGGCGAAAACGTGGACTCGACTGTGACAATTTGATGAGAGTCTGAACGTCTGAAATCAGGGAGCTGTGTTTTTTCAAGAGCTGCTTTGAGGCCAAGGAGCACGAAAAAAGGCAAGGATCCTGGGTCCGCAAAGCTCTCTCCAATTTCAACACTGCTGTCTTCTTTTGGTGAAGCTTTCGAGAAACACCTCTTCCTCTGCACTTCAATGCATCTCTTTTGAAATTTCTTCAGATAAATGGGCAAACCATGGACGTGGGATGATTTTGGTTTTGTCGAGGGATTGCCTCCAGAGATTGATCCTTCCCGTTTTGAAAAAAAAACACGTTTTCTTGGGGAGGGGGCTGTGCATGAACTTTGATCATTCTTCTAGGATCCACCATGTTTGGTAAAAGGGACTCGCTGCAAATGTCCTGTCGATCCTTTCTGTCTTCTTTACTTGACAGTTCCCCCTGTTGATTCTCACGATGTTGGGGTAAAACTGCGCAGCCATGAGTGCACACCACAACGAATGTCTTTGTCCCACACGCAGATGCACGAACGTTTTGGTTGAAGACGGCTGGTGACAAGAGGAGCCAATTCAAAATTGTTGCATGCATCGCTTCTGCACCGAAGCGATTGAGGGTTGGGTGGCAAAGGCCTTTCACAACTGTAGAGATTCACAAATTCTCAGAAAATTACTTCAAATTTTTGAAGATCTCGATGTATGTCCAAACTTTTGTTTGAAAGGGAGGCTAAAAATCATATACGAGTATTTGAATCACTACTTTGTTGGCACACGTGTTGCATCTCACTGAGGCGCACAAACTTCGTGACGAAGTACAGGCCACAAGATTCTCTTGGAGATTGCTCGCGACCAGGTACCAGGATATCACAGTTGATGACCCTTTTCAATCAATTTCGTTGTGATCTGTGCAACACGCACATATTTTTGGGCAAGCGCGCAGAAAGTCGTGACTTCCATTTGGAACCCTCAGAGCCAAGCACCACTGAAGCATGTCTTATGAAATAACTGTGCAGCCCTGTATGGGAAAAGCTCTCCTTGTTTTCGTGAGCCCGTCGGGGAGCGTAAAATTTGTATTTATCACACTTTGTTTTGCGAGATTCACAAAATACAAACGGAAGACAGTTCCTGCGGGCACCTCGCAAGGGCTTCGGTTTCAATTGTTGCATGCTGTACGAAAATACCTCCCACGTAGCACTGAGACGGTGCGGGTGGGATTGAACAACCCGGAGCTTTGCCTGACATTTGCAGGAAACAGTGATCCAGGGCTGAGGTTTTACCTGATCTTTTTGCTTCTTCGAACACGCATGCTCTCGTTCCTTGTGAGTAACCTTGACAACGCTCCACCGGCCTCACACGCCACAAGGATCCGCCGACACACGCGCTCGGGGTATTGCATGCACCCGAGACAGGAGATCGCAGGGCACACATAGATCGTCTCGGAAAACAACCGGACGTGGTTGTCGCCCCCATACATGGTACCACTTGAACCATTAAAAGTGGTCGAGTCGTGAGGCTTTCGTGGCACGCTGCACTTCTGGTATTGAACTGTGAAGACAAACAAAGCACAGCGGTGAGTGGCGTTCATTGAGAGGCATGCGCTTGGGTAAAGTACCGTTGCTGCCCTGAGAGCAGAAAGTGAAAGAGAGTATATTTCAGAAATCAATTGCCTCTCACGTGGTTCGCTCTTCGATTTTTAATTAAAATCGCACAAATATTTGAGCGAGACTTTTGTGAACACATTTGGAATTGAGCGCGAACGCAGTGCAGCGACGCCTTCGCACAAGGTGAGCAAAGTTTCTTTTCCTTCCGTTGAAGACTCTTGCCCAGAATCAGATGTTTTGTTTGTGGCCCTCTGTTCAACTTGCCTATTTGGAGTGCAAGATCTAAAGATTTTCTCTGTGTGCTCGAAAAAAAAGAGATTTTGTTTTCGCGCAACAGACGTTCGCCATACCATTCGTCGTTCGTTCTTTGACCGCTAAACTGTTGGGAAAGCACGCATGCAGACGAATGCACAATCTCAGAAGGTAAATCTGCACCTAAATCAATCAATTTTGATTGAAGAATGGAGCAAGCGACAGTAGTAGCGCAGAAAGAATTCTGCAGGAATTAGACAAACGCATTGAAGAAAATGGAACACGAGTGCAAGATGCCTGCGATTGCAGATTCAGTGACAAACGCAGGGATAATGTGTCGCATCTGAAAAAGTGCGCACAACGGGCTGCTTGACACACAACAAGACAGCTTTTCAAAATCGGAAATGGTTTTTTGGAGCATGCTGCACTCGTGCGTGAGCAGTCTCTCAAGAAGCGAAACATATCAAAATACATTTAAAATTTTAGATTGTTTCAACACCGATTTGTGTGTACTCTCGTTGTCAGCACACAGGACATTCTGAGGTGTGTTCACGAAGCAAATGGATTCTGCGCCAACTTCAACACTCGATACTTAACAAAGTTCCGTACAAAAGGCCAAGTTAATTTTTCGTGTCTCTGGGTAATTTTCGAAGCAGTGTGCCAATGAATCGCAAAAAATGAAAACAACAGTTTGCAGGAAGACTTGATTTTCGAACACACTACGCCATTCTCTTGAGGGCTGTGCCAAAACTGACGTGGGTTTCATGAGAGCGTTGAACCAAATTGGTGCTCAAGGAAGTACATTCAGGTGAACTTTTTTGGGGTGACAAAATTGCTGCACGAAATTGGACTCGGTACAAATGAAGAAATGGGGAATGGGGAAATTCAACACAAACAGGAAAGATTTTGATGATCCTTCAGGTCAAGCAGTCAGAAGGTTCGCGATGACGGAAAACGGGGGTTCATTCCTTGTGAAGTGGAGCGAATTCAAGTTGTACCTGCCAACATCCCACACAATTGTGATTTAGATGAAAGAAAAAGTTGTTCGCCTCACGATTCTTCGTGAGGGCTTCACACGTTTGACGAGTGATAAAATGAGGTGCGTTGGCGTACCAAACCAACCTCTAACTTCGCGACAATTGATGGCAGTTGCTGCTCCAGATGCAGACGAGTCTGACCTGACACCAGAGATAACCCTCGAGGATTCATTCAGAACGACCAACTGAAGAGGCGACAACCGTCAGTTCGTGACCTCAGTGTTCAGGCCATTCACGGAACTAAGTCAAACTTGTACAACATCGCGTGTCAAGAAGTGCTCAGCCTGAGTCGGGTCAGTTTATGGACTGAGACTTGTCGACTTCCTCAGTGTTGTTTCCCCGAGGAAGTTTGCACTGTGATACCGCTATTTGCTGCATTTGCGGCAACAATCTTCTGTAGGAATCGACCCTTCGCACGCCGGCATCGTCGCATGATCTCTTGATCTTTGTTCTGCTCCATTGTCCTTGTTGCGTGCATGCAGCATCGATAGAAAGGGAACATTTCCTTTCAACCCATTCAGTTTAAATTTACAAGGAGGTTTCGCGAGAACTCTGTGTAGATCAGCGGAATGCAGAGAAAAGTAGGCGCACATCAATGACCAGGTACAAGGGGGGGGGGGGCTCAACTGCAGGCCGAGCTTTTGTCCTGAGATCAAGAATCGCACTGGACCTCAGTCGTCATTTTTTAACTTCCCGTGTCCATTTTTGCGGCATGGCTCCGATACATCATGTGTGACGATTTTTCTTCTTAAGTCTGTCTCCAATGCACCATTCTCGCCCTGTTGTCGACTAAATGCATTCCAAGGACTAATATTGACCTCACTGGGCCATGCTCAGGCATGCATGCGCAACAATTAACAGAAGGATTGATCATCTTTCCTCGTGTGAACTTGTGCGTGCACTCATCCGAGCGAAGCCACGTCGCTTGAAAGCAACTGAACCAAAACCTATTTTTTGTGCAATACGTAAATAAAAACGCGTCACTTGCTTCCTCCCACCCTCGTACCGATCGCATTGTCGTAGATTGAAAGGAAAAATATAATTTAGGTCGTTGAAGGTCGAAGACCGATCAATCACACGTTATTCCAACAGAGATCCCGACAGACATCAATCAGACCGCTCTTTTAACGAGACAAACACCTTTGTCCTCAAATTGAGTCCCTGGCCATTGATTCTCCGCTTCTGTTCCACATAAAGCACTGAATGGGGAAAATAGTGCGAAAATAAGGAAAATCCATAAACACGTGCGCAACAGAGCGCACCAGCTTCTCCGTTAATTTCATCGATAATTCATTGCATTTCAAAAAGACACCGCGCAACTAAGGACACACTGCGACATTTTTGCCATTCATTCGTAACTCTGCTGAGCTTTGTTCCAAATATTTTCTTGAAGCAATGAGACCTTTGTTTCTCGTGTGAGTGCCACTGTATGAAGGAAACATGATGCGGTACGTACAGTGCGATAATTTCACCATTGATTGTTCATGTGTTGCTTGACAGAAAGCATTTTCTCTTGAAAGGTTGGGACTCTTGTGTTTTCAGTTCTGAATTCCAAATTCTCGTTTAAAGTACCTTGGCACGATCTGCAGTGTTTGAGAAGTTGGTTCTGCCCAACTGGGGGTGAAGCAAATATTTGCTGAGATATCAAGCTTCGGCGGACAAAGGTCAATCGACTGGATCATCTGTGAAAAATTGTTTTTGAGACTTATTGGCCAACAAATGGGACAAGTGCGTGTCGGCGCTGAAAAATTCGCACCTACCCTGTTGGCTGCGTGCACACATTTGGAAAACTCACTGTCCACGTGAAAGATTGATTCAGGCTTTTCAACTGTTCCATTCAACCTGCGGATGCAGTTTCAGCCACCTCTCACGGGAGCGTGCAAACTACGAATTACCTGGGTGGGTTTGATTGTGCGCACTGTTTCCGCTGCACGTATCTTGAGCTTTGGCCAATTCGGTGTCAGTGATGGGAAGACATGGATTTTCCAGACACAGAGTTTGTCCATTACAGGTGCCAAAGCTAAAATAGGCATGCAGGCACATTTCTCCAGGTTTCAGGTCCAACTGGATTTTAGTGCGTGATCTTCATTTCAATTTATCTTCAATTGATCTTTGATTGATTTCAATTGATCTTTTGGTTTTCATTCCAACTTGATCTCAGAGGGTGTGGGACTACCCTGAGGCTTGATGTGGCTACTCTAAGACTTGTAGCCACCTTCTTGAGGTTTGTTTTGGCTCCAGTAAAAAGCTTGTTTTGGAGGCTTGGAGCCTTGATCAATGAGGTTGGGTTTCCGCAACTCTGATGATGATGCTTGTTTGGCGACTGTGAAACTTGTTCAGGTTCTCTGAGCATTTTGTTGGTGTTTCTTGTGCATTGAACACGCAGGCGAGTTTGGGTTCGAATTGAAATGGCCAGAAAGAAAACCGTGTCTCCTTGAGGGGGGTGTATCGTCATCGCCATTTCAATGCACTGGATTTGAAATCAAGGACACACGTCTTGGGAGGGTTTCCTGCAGCAACCAAGACAAACAATAAAGTCTTCGAACTGGTATTTGAATAGCTGTCTTGCGAAACAGCAATGTTCCTGATCTCGTAAATCCTGCGAGAATCGAAAAAAAGGCTTGAAAACAGGAAATAATTTTGTGTCCCTCAGTGTGTGCAGTTCACAAGTGCTTGACAAAACCCCACACGATAAAGCACGCACGAATTTCACCCTCACTCTGCAAATAACTTCGTCCTTACTTTTCTTCAGATGATGGGGGCGGATTCGTTGTACCAATTGTTGTTTCTGGGTGAGTTCTCGCTTCATTTTCCTCCAGTTCTTTCCAAGACAGGAAAACATTTTACTTGGAGCTCGCTTGTGAAGAAAATGCCGAAAAGAAATCGAATTTTAATATGTTTGATTGTTGTAGGAATCGCACTTCTGGTGTCATCAAGCCGGGCTCAACAGTCTCCATGTGAGTCGGGTACCACTCAGTTCCAGGAGAAACATGTGTAACCGCGCTTTCGCGAACATTTACGTTTGTTCAAATGTAGCTTTTTACGAGTACATTGACAACATCAATTTTTGGCACGAGTCCAATTGCGCAAACGAAGTTTCCCGACTTGCAGAGAAATCCATTCACTAAAAGTTATGGGTCAGTACTGTATGTTGTTCCGAGTGTTTGGTTTGTCGCAATACTGCAGAGAGTCAAGGATGGGAGTTGGGTCTCATCCTGTGACGCCAGTAACTCTCATCAAGCACTGAAAAGAAAATTTTCACGTGATAGTACGTTTCTGGGGGGGGGGGATTGAGGACACAGTTCATTGCTGTGTCATGGTTCCGCTGGAGCAACGCGAGCGGGTTGTTGTTGTGTCACTGCAGGCGGCCCTGGTCGATTTGATATCGCCATCGTCATCTCGGACTGCATGGCGCAGACGCAAGAGCTCGTCGGGGACATCGTGGACGCCTTCATGCCGCCCGTGCCCACTGGGGGTCGACCGTACGGAGAGAACAGCCCCATCAGAATTGGCGTGTTTCGGGTACGATCGCTCACCGTGTTGCACGACATGCTGATTACGCACTTTCAAGGTGCCGCAGTTGGGAAAGTGACAACATCAGTTGGAGAACAACCAGATGCATCATTGTACCTTCGGGCCTTGGAATCACATGATGTGGATCGGGCGTGTCTGTTTGCAGCTGATCCTGTTCAACAGGCGGGTGATGCTCGACGACCCGGCGCCGGTGCTTCTCTACGAGTCGATCCTGGGGAACAACCCGCGCCAGCGCATCGACAACCTCGTCCAGCGCGAATGTGCATTGCAAGACAGGTACCTAAAGAAAATGGCAGTGTGTTTTTTGGCAATTTAGACAACGATGACGACATTTTTGGCATTGAAAGTGTCACCGTCACACGTGGATAATTTCAGTTCGGTGAGCGCGAACCGCAATCAGGTCCTGCAGCTCGCGCGCTCCTACAACTACCCGGACGACGGGTCGTCGCAGTGGCGCGGCGGCGTCTTCAGCTCGACGGCCGGCGCCAGGAGCTCGCAGAGCCGCGGAGGGGACGCCGCAGATCGCCTCATCATCATCGGGTAGGTCACACAGGGCCCAATGATTCCATCAGCGGCCAGAAGTTTGCACGCTCCCAAATTGATTTCTAAACAGTAGTTCCGGAAAGGATCTTCCCAGTTTCCCTCCCTCCTTTAAACATTCCAGCCTTCTGACCACAGGAAAGCACTGCGAAAAATACGGTTGTGTGGACAGAAAACTCCAATTAGTTCATATTCAACTTTTTGCGTTTTTCAGGCAGAACGGAAAGGTTGCAAACAGCCAGACTGACATCTGGAAAAAGCTCTGTGTGTACGCTCGAACTCCTCTTTTGAAGGTTTGTTTCAAGGACATCACTTCTCTTCACCAACAGACCATACACTGGGAGGCAATCTGTGGACATCTACCTGGCCGACAGCCAAACGTTCGTCAACACGTTGTCCAATCCGTTCGATGGAAACAAGCTCAACCGGATCGTGGCGCTGACGTGTAACCTGCAGGAGTCTCCGTCCCCGTCCCCGTCCCCACCCCCAGGAAACACGCCCGATGAATCCTTTGATCGTAAGCGTTTTTTTGCGTCACATTCTTGAAAAATTCCGGTGACAAAACGGCCAAACACAAGTTAGAAGAGCATCAAACTGCCGGTGACGAACCGTGCACACGGCTACAGCTGGTGCACGGCTCGCACCATCGAAGAAGGCTGAGGCCTGACGGAACATGTTTCATTTTCAGTGTGCGCGAGAATCAACACCCCGACGGATGTTTACCTCCTGGTCGACTGCGACAGAAACTCGGAGCGAAGCAACGACCAGTGGAACCTGGCCTACTACCTGGCGTCACATCTCTATCCGAACACGGACCGCAACGCCGTGCGGCTCTACATCTACTCGTTGGGTCACGTCGACGGTCGGGGGCAGCCCATCCTCGTGCACGACCCGAACCGCTTCCTGCCGTCGGACGAGCGCACCATCCTCAACAGCATCAGGTCGTTCCGCTCCTGCTCAGCCACGTCGCGCGCGAGCGTCGCCGCCGGGATCCGGCGCATCGGAGACGACGCGACGAACCGCGGCCGCAACCGAAACTACGCCGTCAGCATCATCACAGGGCGGCCCGACAACGAGCTGGACAGCGCGGGGCAACTGAGGAGCGCACTCGCTACTCTCGTGGATGTTCGAGACCCGTCAACTCCAATCAGACCGCAGGTCATCTACAATGACGACCAAATCTCGGAAACGCTCCAGTCGATCGCCGGCGAGATCTTCTACTTGTGGTTCTACCCGGTACGGAACAGGCAGGACGACATCGCCAACTCGCTGTGTGACCGACTCCCTATCAGCGTCGGGCCCGTGCCTCCGACGCCGCCTCCACGCCCAACACCGCCGCCACGCCCAACGCCACCGCCACGCCCGACGCCGCCGCCGTCCGGGCTACCTCCTTCTGCACGTTCAGGTGAATCACGCATTTTACTCCTGTAGGCGTTGCTTTGTGCGTCTCTTGCGCCTAATTTTCATTGTCAAACCAGCAGTTCATACAAATTTCATTGCTAAACCAGTAGTTCAGACAAAAACAACACGCGTGTGCTATTCACAATACGTATCATGCACGTGGAAATACTAACATGCGTGAGTTATTATCAGTGGATTATTGATGGCATTCCGTGTTGCATGACTAACTTGACACGAACGCGCGTGCAGCTGTTGAGACAGCTTGGAGAAGAACGTGTTCGAGCATGCTGGGCAATTTTCAAACATCAAACAGGTTCCTTTCATATATGTTGACGGTGCCGCACGGCGCACAGAATGTGAAGGCGAAACCTTGCATCTCACTTGAGGTTGAAAACTAATGCTTTTTCCCTTTTGCTATCCGCCACACAGATTGCAATCGACTAACTGCCCCAGTGGATGTGTATTTAATTGTGGACTGTTCCTCGGACGCGAGCATCCGCAGCGACACGTGGGATCTCGTCTACTACATGGCCTCCTCCTTCTACCCCAACCCGAACGCGAACGGCCTTCGCTTGTGGCTCATTTCCACGTCATCCGGACAGCCGTCAACGGCCTTCAACCCTCGGCTTTATGACTCGACCAACGAAGCCTCTGTTTTGAGCTACATCAACGGGTTGAGGAACTGCAATCCGAACGGACGCAGCTCTCTGTCCAACGCCATGGCCTTCACGTCGAATCTCATCTCAGAGTCCGGCAGGGCGTACCTCGTCGGGATCTTCACCGACAGAACCAATGAGGAATTCAACTCGGATGTCGATCTGCAGAGCTCGATTCAGCCGTTCAGCGCCAGAGGCATCTACCCGTTTGTGTACTACACCGGAACGAGAGTTCCTGAGTACCTGAGCAGAGTCCTGCAACAGACGACCATCTATCGCCAGGCGAACCCTGTTGAGGCGTACCGGGAGGGCATCACGTCCGAGATATGCACCGTCTTGTCGTCCGTCGCAACGAACGTTCCGTCCCCCACTGCGCCGCCCCCGACTCCGGAGCCGTCCGTCCCCGTCGCTCCTTCAGGTTGGCGTTGCGTGTCCCGTGTCTCGTGTGGCTCGACTGTGACTGTTCGACGTGTGACGATGTTTGAGAACGACTGTATTGTGTGGAGGGAGTGTGTGCACGGTGCTTGGTTGGTGTCGGTACCAGATCTGTCCGTCGCATCTGTTTCTACTCACTCATTTTCGGTCTCTGCGTGACAAAAGTAGAAGGAGACATATGTAGTTTCATCTCTGTTGTTCCTGGCTTGTTTCCTCACAACAAGAAACAGAAAATTGACGTTGATGTACTTTCCTCTCACTGACATAGATCTGTATGTACAAATTCACACCAAAATGCAATCAGCGTCAGATGGGTTTTGGTCTGGTTTCAGTGTGCGCCAGGGTGAGCAACCCAACGGATGTGTACCTGTTGGTGGACTGCGACAGGGAGAGCGCGCGCCGCGATGAGATCTGGGACGCGGCGTACTACGTGGCGTCGAGTCTCTACCCGCACAACTCGGCGCAGGGGACGCGCCTCTGGGTGTACTCGTCGCTGCGGGGACAGCAGCTCATACACAACCCCAGGAACTACCAACCCACAGACGAGTAAGTCGAGTCAACACCTGCACAAGTGGAGTTTTATGACTCATCTGAGGCAACACTCAACTCGTCAAAAATTTGCTCAGTTTCGTTGGTTCTGAACACTCACAGATCACGCATTCTGGCGAACCTGGACAATCAGAGAAGAAGAGGCTGCCTTCCTAACAACCGCCCGTTCCTGTACGAAACGCTCAACGCCATCCAGGCCTCCGGGTCGAGTAGCGGCAGGAACTACATCGTCCTCATCTTCACCGCCAGAAGATTTCAGGACGAGATCAACACAGCTCAACTCGGGGCCTCGCTGAACAACTTGAATTCTGCCAGTGTGTCTCCTTATTTCTTCTACGGAGCTGAATTTGGAAGCTTCGTGTACAACACCCTGACTCAGAACTTCCGAGGTCGGGCGAACGCACTGGCGAGGCAGCCGTTGAACAGGAACTCGGCGGAGTTGGCGGACACCGCCTGCTCGCTGATCACTGACAGACCGGCACCGACTCCACCACCCACCACACCGAGTCCGACAAGTAAGTTTTCCGTACCAGAAGTTTGTTCGTGTCTCTCAGGATATTATTCTCTGTCAAAGGAAGCTCGTACTCAGTGTTATCACCGTGACTCACAACACACACCTGCAACCACAGACAACAAGTCTCATTGAACTCGTGCGTCTGACTGACTTTGCAGCCCAGTGCACGTTATTCAGCTACCTGTGTCAGAACGGGGCGACTTGCATCAACGACCAGAGTCAAGATTCAACCACGAGAGGCTTCCGCTGTCAGTGTCCGCCTGGCTACTCCGGTCACTTCTGTGGTGGGTGCAGTGTTCGTGTGCAAAATTTTCTGTATCTCACCTTGTGAAAACAAGACAATTGTTCTGTCCGGACAGAGCGGCAAATGGTGCACAAAGCCAAGTACGAGTACACTTTGTGTTTTGCGTATTGCAGAGGCCAGAGTTGGGAGTTGCGCCAATAACCGCTGTCAGAATGGTGCAGCCTGTGACCCAACTCCCAACGGTGTCGAGAACTACAACTGCGTGTGTCAAGGCCGCTTCACGGGCACATTCTGCGAGAGTAAGTACACGTTGTGTCTACACTTGGAACATCAAAGTTTACAACCAAGATTCTCGCTTTTGATCGGGCTGTGTGGTGTTGACCAGAAGAAAACGTTTCCTTTCAGCTTTGTCAGTGGCAGGTCAGGGGCCGCCCGGTCCGCCAGGCGTTCAAGGACCTCCAGGACCGAGAGGCCTCCAGGGGTCGCCTGGTTCCGCAGGAACACCGGGCCAACCTGGAACGAACGGACTGCGGGGAACTCCGGGTCTCCAGGGTCCACCTGGCACTCCCGGTGTCTGCCTGCCTCAACAGTGTGTTGGAGGCACTGGGGTTCGGGGACCTCCCGGTCCGCCAGGCCCACCCGGTCAGTCTGGGACTCCAGGAAGCCAGGGACTGAGAGGTACAGCTGTGTCTTTTTTGGACATATTTTTCGCCTTCACCACAGACATCTCAGAATCAGGTGAAACTGTAGCCATGTTTCCATGGTACATCACTCCACTACCAATGAAAATCTTGTTTTGTACCATTTCAGGGGAACGCGGCTTTACTGGTGCACAAGGTTCACCAGGAGTGAATGGACAACAGGGGCTGCAAGGACCGGTTGGTCCTCCTGGTCCACCTGGACCTCCCGGTATGGAACAAAATTATCCTCGCTTGTCCAATTTGTTGTGCGAAGTTGTGTCAATTCATTGACGAGCTCCTTGGTCTGTTCGTTGACAGGCTCTGGTTCTGGGACCGGTTCCTTCATCCCGGGACCACCGGGTCGACCAGGCTCTCCGGGAATTCCTGGCAATCCAGGACAAAGAGGTCAGTGCAAGACTGAGACCGTGAATCAAGATCGTGAATCAACGAACCGCAGCCATGATTTGTCAATTATGTGTGTTGTTTGTCCTGGTGATTCAGGCTTACAGGGCATACAGGGTCCCCCGGGTCCCCCAGGACCACCAGGTGCTCGGGGTCCAGCTGGAGATCCAGGAGTGAGACCACCCGAACCACCTGTCACAACGACCACAACAACCACCACCACAACAGCACCCATCTGTGAGTACAGCTTTCTGGTTTTTTTTCCATTGAATTCTCGTTCAAAAAAACAAGAACACAGAGGGACAACGCAGTGTGATGTTTGTTCTCCTTTTCATGCAGTTTTCGACTGGTGTTCACTGGGTCAAACACCCTGCAATGACCAGGAAATTTGCGTCAACGCTGAGTCTGGAGCAATCTGCCGATGCAGACCCGGATTTACAATGCAGGACGGCTTCTGTCGGCGCTCGGTGTGTGAAAACAGCTTCAAGAAACAACAGTTTATGTTGGGGCTTTTTGTTCTCCCGAGATCAAACGTTTATGCAGAAAAGCTTACGTAGAATTTAATAGGCACGCAAAAGATCACATTAGAACCTCAAGTCTCTCTTTCACTTCAAGTGTTGTTTTGATTACATCTGCACGTTGCAAAGAATCCCCTTGACAACAATGTTTTGGACAGGGTCAGGGACAGACGTGCGCGACCAGCAACCCGTGCGACACGGCGACCGAGGAGTGTTTCGACTCGCAGGTCGGACCTCGCTGCACGTGCCGCTCCGGCTTCACGCTCAACAACCTCAACCGCTGCGTCTCGTCCTGCGCCTCGCGCAACCCGTGCAGGGGACAGAACGAGGAGTGCGTTGACGACGCGGCGGTCGGCGCTCGCTGCGCGTGCATCGCCCAGTTCATCCGCGACGACCAGCAGCTCTGCAGGGGCATAGGTACAGCGCACTGAAACGTCTCTGCGCTAGGGCGCTTTATTCTGTAACGGTCACTGATCTACGTACTTGCACAAAGATGTGCTGTTGTGCCAACAATATCTTGAGAGAATCCACCAAAATGGTTTGTCTGGTTCTTCAGCGGACCCGTGCAACAACTGGCAGCCACTAGAGACGTGTTTCTACCTGGGCTTCAACTACAACCCGCCCTCGGACCGCAGGTGCATCCCGTCCACCGCGGCGCCGGGCAGGTTCCGATGTGGAGGTGAGAGAATCAGTTCCGCTGCACATGTCTCCCGCCGTTCTCCTGTCTTCCGAGTGCATAAGTTCCTCTTCGACAGCATTGTGTTGTGTCTTCATGGGAGCAAGCTTCCAAGTTCATCTGGGATGAACAAAGCAGCACACCCAGATTTCAATTTGTCTGCGACAGCGAGAAAGAAAATGGCACGCACGCCTGAATTCGCAAAACTCTCAAGAATTTTTTGTGGCATATTTGCACCAGACTCCACAATGTTATTGTTTATTCTGCTCGAACAGCTCAAGATATCGAGCGGCCGCCGCTCGACTCGTCCCAGATCTCGAGGCTCGACTTCTTCTTCATTGACCTCGGCTTCGGGTCGCAGGCGTCGCCTCTGGCCTCCACCATCGCGTCGACGGTGGCGGCGAAGAGCTTCACCGTGACGGCGCTCATCGTGACCGGCGTCGTCTCCGGACTCTGCACCTTCTTCGCCGTCATCATCACAATCCTCGCACTCAGAGCGCGCGACAAGAAACTGACGCAGAAGCGCTACGAGGCGGAGGCCCTGGAGACCAGGTCGACGTCGTGGCCGGCGGCGTCCTCGCTCGGAACTGTGCGGTCTCTGCACGCGCTGACCGGCAAGAACAACCCCATGTTCGCCGGGGACGACGACGTGTCGCTGGACGGCAGCTCCATATCCACAGTGTCGGGGGCGACAGGGAGACTTTGATCACCCTCAACGCGCACAAAAAATACCACACTGCCTCATCAACTGTTGAACAACGAATCTTCTTCTGCATTTGGACAAGTCACAAAAATAAAACTTGGAAATGCGTTCAACACTGCATGGTGTTTGCTGGTGACGACACCAACGTCGAGCAGCTGCCGTCTCATAGTGAGACAACTCGAGTTCATGTTTGTGTCCCCAACGCAGACGTTCCTTCTGCGAGAATTAATTGTACATGCAAAAATGTGTTTTTCCTGAAGGCGGCCACGAAATATATTGTGTGGCCTTGTTCATGGCACTCGTACAAACACAAATAGGAGACACTGCACAAGTTTTTGTGTCTGTTTATTTCAATGGTGGAACTTGTGTGATCGGTGCATTTGAATGCGCGGGTGGTGTTGTGTGCAGAATGTTGTTTTGTGCACTTTTTTACCTGGGCGCACGTAATCAGGTGCATGTGTGTAGAGGAAATGTTAATTTTGTGCTAACTATTTATTGACAAGAAATCCCACAACTCGGGTCTCTCCCGACATGCCTTTGTGTGAGACTAAATTCAAACCAAAACCAAGGATTCCTCTTTGTTGTTGTGTTTTGGTATTTTTTGTGTTCTGAGTTGTGTCTATAGTGTGCAAATCAGATTGTAATTCCATTTTGTATCAGCATTTGAATAAATTCACACCACCTTTTTTGTGAAAACCCAAAGGCCTCTTCTGGAACGCAACAGCGAGTGCATGAGCAACTTGACAAGAGCATGGCCAAGGTTGAAAACAAAATTGCAGCATAGCCAACTTGAAAGACGGGTCACCTTCCGTGAGGGGACATGACACCCACCCTCTGAAGGGGTACAGCTGGTCATTGGGGGTATTTTGGCAGGCAAATGGGGTGTGCAGCCAATTTGGAGGGTATTTTGCCAACTATGGGGGTGTTCAGCCAACGAGGTCGGTAGGTTCTCCAAACACGGGGTTCAGCAGCATGGAAGGTTCAGCTGACCTTGCTTGGCGCTTTTCATGCAGTCCAGATTGCAATGGTGAGGTGCGCCATGGCTGGGGTGCAGGATTTGCTGCACAGCGATTTTGCGATGTGAACGAAACGTGCAGTCAGTGAAATCTCCCAAACGAAATATTGGATGATCCGTGGTTAGGAATTCAAGGACGTTCCTTACAGGGACAAAAACCGCACGCACATTGTGACAGAGGCCGAACAAATTTACTGAAGAGGTCACCATTCTATTGCAAGCGCTGATGTCGAACTGCCAAGTACCCCCAGGTACCAGGGACACGGTGCCTTCCTCTGTGATTGGGGCCGAGGCCAAATTCGTGCCAGACAAGTGCATGTTCGTGTCGATCTTCTGCGCAAGAACTTTCTTCGCGATGCTTTTTTTTGTTGGACCAGTGCACTCATTTTGCAGCGCTTCATTTTGCCTGAAGAACATTTTGAGGTCTGAAAGTGCGTTTTTCCTCCCGTTCAGCAGACACTCAGAAATTTGATTCTGCGTTTTGTTTCACAATTTATGTTCAGATGTTTGGTGATGTCTGTCATATTTTTTGTGTATTTCAAATGCATCTAGTAAAGGGCTGGACACACATTTGGTTTCGAGCGCGAATTTCTGCTTTGGAATCAAGAAGCTCGCGTCTCTCTCAGTGCATGGTACAGTTGTCTCTTTTGGCCATGTGTTCCATAAAACACCGGGGTCTGGTCACGGCTTCGTGCTTCACCCTGGCACATTTATTTGGATTCCACACATGACTGATCTGAGCTTAGGGTCCCATGTCGGTTGTCGTAAGAGTGTCGACTATCTTTATGAAATGAAAAATGATTGCTCTGCTTTTGCACAAAATCACATGTGTGAAAAAAATCTCCCCGGTCGCTCCGGAGAAACGTGCATGTTTGTTCCCTGTGGGCCTGCACTCGATTTCTGGAAATGCAGACGACCCCGGTGATAAAAGGTTATCTACGAAAAGGAAAACACACCACTGGAGAAGCTGTCAATGAGTTGGCACACATGATCATTTGAAGTACGCTGGACGAACAGAATGTTTCTCCCCCCCCCCCCACAAAAAAAAAGCTGAAAACTTTTCGTGTTCTGTGGTTGTTCATCGCCCTCACCAGATGGAACCATGTTGCAAGCACAAACCAGCTGTTTTTCCCCTCTCATTCACAACGTACACATTGAGTTGTTGAAGTCACCCGCAATGTGAACACAACTTCCCATGTGGAAAGGGTCACGTCAGGCGAACTTCTCTACGTATTCAAACCAAAACAAACCAGGCCTGTCCCCGAAAACTCTGCCAGGGTGAACAGGTAATTACAAAGGACTCGTATCATGTTGCTCTGAAAATCTTGAAGAGAAAAGAAATTTCTGGTTTCTGAGTACTTCACCTCACCTGCTATGGGTGCGAGAGGAAAAAAAACACAGCCAAACGAAGTGGAGCGAAAAGAGAAGAAATTTCGTAATTCTGAATGACAGACGAAAGTTTCTTGTTTCCAAAAACTTTTAAACAAATCAATAAATCGAACTTTTGTGCTTCGAATATTTTCGGACGTAATCACTGTTTACACGTGTTGGAAGTCTAAATTTTGACATGGGACCCTGTCCTTCTCCGCTCACATGGAGCGTCACTTTCTTGTCAAGCAAGTTGAGGCAATTTCAAGTAACAAATTAGCTTCGTGGCACGGGACGCAAGTTTACAACCATCTTCTCGCGCTGAGGATGATTGACAGAGCTGAACCTCCCGCACACCTGAGGACAGCCGAGGGGTGGCCGATGTGCATGGAACCGGTTTCACACAACACTGCCCCTGGTGGCAGGTAGAGGAAACCTGTGCATGCTTATTCCCCCTCGGTTTGCTGAAACAAGCAACGGACTGCCTGTCACCCTGTCCCCCGAGAATCCACGGTGTTTCTGCGGGACGGCATGGGGGAGTAGGGGCACTGCAGTGAAGAGGAAGTGCGTGCACAGGTTGCTGGGACCTGCAGCAGCCATGTGCCAGAAGGATAGTCTGCAGGCTCCTGCCTGCTGTGGAGCCAGGAACGGCAGGTCGAGGCGATGGAGGGCAGGCCACAGAGAGGTACGCCATTTCCAACACGTTCTCGTGCAACAAGGGAGTCGGAATATTCTGTCAGGTCCAATGTACTTCAAAGAGATAAACTGAAGAGAATTGTCACCCAAATTTACCCCGAGCGAACCTCGCGGTGCCAGTCAGCAAAATGTCGACGATTATTTCGGCTCCCATAGCATTTCTGCATGGTTGCACTCAGGTTGGATAACTTTGCATGTTCATGTCTCCCGGTCCCAAACAAGATTACATCTCGCTATTGTGGCTTGGAAAAACAACTTGTGCATTCAATGTCAAAAAGCAAGCAAATCTCCTTGAATTTTTACACATCACTTTTCCGGAATTTGAAGAGCGTGCGCAAGTTGGAAAAGCCTCTTGACCCCCGTTTCTGTCGCGACCTGCACTCGGTTTGGAGTTCACACCAATCTGTGGACAACAGTGAAGCAAAAAAGCTTTGTTGATGACACAAATGTTGGTGTTGAACATTTGTGTACGTACTCAATGCACTAACTCAACCCCCCCTAAAAATGAAAAACGTGTGCGTGTGTGTGAGCCCATGTGTGCGTGTGAATGTTTCGAACCTTGGATTTGGTGAACTCTCTGTCAAAGCTCGAATTGCTGCGCGTTCGAAGACAAAATGTTGCAGGAAAGTGTCGGCTTGTTTTGAACATTTGTCGCCAATTCAGGAACAAAGCGTGACCCAGTCCAACAAGCTTGGGCCACATTGAGAAAATTATTCTCCATGTCGATCAAAAAGGGACTGACAGCTGCCTGGAACTCAGCGGTGCAGTAGCACGAGCTGTTCAATTGCTTCTGGGACAAAATCGCACATGCCGGCCATGCAGTCTTTTGCTGAAAAAAATAGCGATCCAACCAGAGACAACTTCAGTTGGCCACTTCTGAACAAGCACCTGAGTGAAGCTGTCGCCTGACAGACAAGCCACCACAACGAAGAGCAAGTTGTTTGATCGACAATGATCTTGTCTGAAAGTTCAATCTGCTCACGATTTGGTGTTCTCGTACTCATGACACGTTTGTGCGTCTCTTCTTGATCCTGAAGCTGACATTTGGAGGCCTGAACCATCCTGTTTGAACATCATGATTCCTGCACAATCCTTCCGAGCAGATCAATTGACTTGGAGACGAAGATCAACACGAGGTCTTGAAAGAATCGGGATCATGACGTTGTTGACAAAGCTGTGAAAGCATTCAAGCGAGGTTAGCTGGCACGATGGTCAGTCTTTGGAGCAGAACAAAGTTCTGTGGCAGCTTGACTCAAAACATGAACTGAACAACAATCAAAAATGAAACTTTGCTTGGGACAAAGATCGTAACGACTGGTCGTTCATGTAAACCTGACGTTTGTTTTGCAAATCTGACAAGAGACCAATCATGTCACGAATCTCGGAAGATACGAGGCTCGATGAAATTGGGTACTCTGACTTTTCTCCGTTTTGGGTGATTTGAGGAGGTTGCTCAATCATTCCAGGTTGCTCAAAGAGCGACCAAAATGGTCAAGTAGCTGAAGCAAATCAGCATGCATTGAGGAAGTAAAACATGTGAACAGCTCTTTATTGGTGAAGACAAATATAAAATTTAGACCTTGTGGGTCTTTTAGAACTTAGTTTGGTCAAGGACAATTCATGAGAAAGGAATCAGTCAAGTTCAATTTTTTTGGTTTGTGAGGGCAAAATGTTCATGTTCTTGGGGTTTGGACCTTTCAGCACAAAATAGGCAAATAGAGGTAAGGACAAATATTGGATGGAGGATGCATGTAATGATGTAATGTTATTTGATCAGGTGTTGGACTGGTGTCATTCATTTTTTCATTTTCAAAAATTTGTTTATGGTGTTTTGTGGGTCAGATCAATGTTTGGGTGCCTGTTTGGGATTCTAAGAAAGTGTCAAATGGATATTTGGCAAAGATTTAGTTTTGCTTTGTGTGCACAAGTAAGCACAGCAACTGACGTAGCAACCGAAACGTAAATGCTGTGAGCGGAATGCACAATTTTAAATTCCTCAAATCACCGCGAGCTCCATGAAGCTATTTTTGTGGATAAAGACAAGTCTGGCTGACTGGGGGCTGCAGTCTTGTTAGCCTCACCTTGTGTTCCTGAGCATGTTTGTCGCAACGACGAATGGATCTTTGTGACCCAGCAGCATGAAATTAATTCCTTGAACAAATGTCCAGTGAAAGGAACAGTCCCTTGTGTTTATCGAAGCTTTTCATGAAAAGGAAGGTCAAGCCTGGCTGCTGTGCAAGCGGACTTTCCTTGTCGAGAGAGAAGCACAGAAATGAACACCAGAAAGTCTTGACAATGAACCACCAGTTCGATCAGGATTTGACTTCTGATGGTCAGACTTCAGTGTCAGAAAAGAACGATTGTTGTTTGCACGAACTTCAAAGGCAATTTCGCTTCAAGAGCACACTCTTGTTTGGCTTCAGAACCATTCTCGCTGAGTGTGATGTGTGCACTTCTGCTACTGTTGATGCCCTTTCAAGAGCGCATACTTCAGCGTAGGAGGTTTGACCTCGGACCGACCTTGGTACAACTTCGAGGTATCGTATCTTGGTACATTGAAGTATGATACTCAAGTACTTGAGAAGTTGTTTCCCCTGAAGATGGGGCACCAGGAAAGAGCCTTGTGTGGAGACAAACCTGTGAGTAAGATGCACAGTTTTAGTGAACGTGTGGCTGGTCGGAATGTCACAGCCAGGATCACAGGGAAATCCAGCAGTGCGACTCTTCCGTCAATAGACAATGACGTGCTGCGTGAGGCAAAACAGCTGACCTTGGACAATTTTAAAGACGTCGCAATGAATACCACACCATACTGTCCTCTTCGACCTCCCCCTGTCAGAATCTTCCGCAAGATTTCATGTTTGTCACAAAGTTCCTGGAAGAGCATTGTTGAGGCCTCGTTCTTACACGAGTACTCGTACAGGCGCGTCATTTGTAGCGAGCGAGCCTGTGTTGTCCAGAGGTGTGGTGTCCTTTGGGGTTGGACCAACCAAAGCCCTCCCCAAGAACATCAGTGGGTCCAGCCCCAGTACCAATCTGGAAAATGTGGCCAGGTCTTGCGGGGGGGGGGGGGGGCGAAGGACCCACGGCATAGGTCGTGCCCCCCAAGCAAAGGATAGCAGGAAATATCCGTCCCTGGCCCCCACCAAAAAACCAGGACACAGGTAGGGACCAACCCTGGATATAGATTTTAAGGGGAAG
>JAAUXT010087263.1_pt1 | contig 24625 bp, 20 predicted proteins | sample 7278171 | NCBI WGS metagenome assembly JAAUXT01 (sample SAMN14350112, study PRJNA611818) | marine sediment metagenome | isolation source: surface marine sediment (1.8m) | place: French Polynesia: Moorea | collected 2018-08
CTGGGGGCTGCCATTTTGTTTTGCAGCTCTACTACAGATATCAGATTATATGGATATAGGGCTGCCATTTTGTTTCACGGCTCTACTACAGATCTCTTCATCTACTGTTTTTTCTTATGTGGGGGTGGCCATTATACATGGGGGCTGCCATTTTGTTTTGCAGCTCTACAGCTCTACTATGGATATCTCAACTGTGACATGGCATGTGTCTTCACTGCCAGGTGATCTTGTTGTTTTTTTTTGCAAATGTTGAGTTGGCCAGCCCATGTAAAGTTACCAGGGGGGGTAACTCAACACAGTGAAATTCAACCAGGGTCATTTTTGGGCCAGTTTGAGCATTTTTCATTTTTTAGCTATGTTGAGTTACTCGTCCCCTGCAAATGCTAACTAAATATGGGCTGGCTGGCAAACTCAACATGGAAATTTTTTCAAAATTTTCTGAAATGGCCAAAAAATCTTTCGGGTGAATGCCGAACGTTTGTATGGACCACACGCTTTTTATGCGTAGCATTCTTGTGAGGGAACCCTTCCCTCCTCCCGCGGAGCTGTTGTCAGACCCAGCTACATGTGACCCAGCTCCTTGGATACGAGCTTTTCAAAACGCGCTCGCATTCTTGTTCATGCGTGGGTTTTTACGTGACCTCCACTGCTTCCAGGCGGATGCAGTGGGCTTGGACTCCCTGGTTTGTGTTCTGAAGAACCTTTCAATTTGGGGATGAGCCATGCTGTGTGTGTGTGTGTGTGTGTGTGTGTGTGTGTGTGTGTGTGTGTGTGCGTGCGTGCGTGCGTGTGTGTGTTTGCACCCACACGTTGACTTTGTTTCTCCACTCTTCCACCAAGAAGAGACAGAAAATCCAGTCAGTCAGCCAAACAGAGACGTCTTTAGGGGCTCATGCTGATGTTTGGTGTGCCTTTTCCGTTGTGTTGGTCTTGTAGTGACCCCTGCCAAATGTTCTATCCCACATACGAGAACACGTTTCGTGGAATTGACCTGTCTGAGATGGCGAGGAAAATTTTGTCGTGTTGCGAGCAAACAATCGCAGACTTCATCTGAGTGTTGGTTATTTTCAAGGTGTCACGCCGATGTCCTGCCTGTTGCTCAGGAAATGAAAATGTTCACAGACAGACAGACCGGAGACAGTTCGATGACCTGAGCAACGTATCATTTGCAGGGAGTCCAAACCAATTCAAATTTGCTGCACATGAAAGAACCACAGTGTTCAAGCAAAAGGTCAGAGACGTGACAAAAGAAAACAGGATCTCATTTCGAATGAAATGCTGGACCATGTCCCTGAAACACAAATTTTTCAAAATTGACTGGTTTCTGATTGGTCGTTGCGCTTCCACTCGACAGCTTTTGTTGGTGGCTGACTCGTTTGCTCGTTCGCAGTTTTGCTCGTTCTGGTGTCAGTTTCGTCCTTTGCAGACCAAAAGGTCGTGTGTCACACACAACACTCATTACTTTGTGCCTGAAGTTTATGGTACAGAAGAACAATGGTCAGACGTGTCAACTGCCACACCTTCAAAAGCCGAACTAAGTCTGTCCTCGTGTGGATATCATGCAGTCACCATTGGTCACGATCGTCTTTTCACAACAAATTTGCTGCTTTGCTTGCAGGAGTGAGCAGCTTTTGTCTTCGGCCCAAGTCTTCGCACGTGAGCCCGATGTCGACGGACGGTGGATCGCGGAGACATCCTAAGATTGGGAACATGCCCAGGTAGGTACTGTGTTCGCTCAAAGTTTGAGGTAGCTTTCACTGCCGCTCGCAAACCCTTGGCTTTTTAGAAAATTCAGACAGCGAATTGTTTTTGGTACATCTCGGGCTTGTTGCACAATTTTCATAATTGCAAGTGACCCCGCCCCCTTTCGAATCCACCCCATCTTTGAATATCATTCTGTTGGATTCAAGTGAGATAAAATAAAACTTTGAATGCACAAGCAGGTTTGAAAATCCCTGACACAGCTTTTAACATTGAGAATACTGCGGCAAAACCAGCTCATATCTGAAAGGTTCATTTCCAGGGAGTGTAACTGCAATTTCAGGTGTCAAATAATCTGGCTTGTTGATGAGTCTTTTTCTCGTGTGATGACTTTTCGCAGATGGTCAGAAGTATTCTTTGTTAATTTTTGCAGCATTTTTGAAGGAAAAACTTCCTGGAAGCCCCTGACTAAATTTTGTTTGAAGAAAAATAGCGAACAGATTTTCGGATTCGAAAAAGGGGAATGCTATTTTTGGTCTTCGATCTCATTTTGCCAGACCAGTTCATGTTGCAAGTCTTCACTTGTTGTTCCTGTGTGAAAACGTTCAAACTTACACGGAAACGGTCGAAAAAATTCTCAACATGGGAAAATTTCGTGAAATGATGGAAATCTTGTCTGTGTGTGTGTGTGTGTGTGTGTGTGTGTGTGTGTGTGTGTGTGTGTGTGTGTGTGTTTCTTCTCGGCTGTCTCCACATCCTGACAACAAACCCTCGTGTCGAAGGCGTGAGTGTGATGTGGACGCTTCACAAATCTTAAAAGTCACTCGCAGTGGTCATGCTAGGTCTCGAAAGTGAAAAGTGACGCAGGACATTTAATTTGAATGGTGAAAACTCGCATGCCGTCACTTCCCGTGAGTACCTGACTAAACATAGTGCCATCTCTACAGTATTGTGGATTGCTGGAAGTGACCTCAAAAACAGTCCAGAAAAAATCACAAAATCAAACCAAGTCAAAGCACGAATTTGGGAGAAAACAGGAAAAGCAGAGTCTGCAATGATTTTGTATCAGTCCATTTTGCAGCACGAGCGCGGGTTCAGACCAACAATGTTTACAGCACTGGTCCAGACTCGCTTCTCTTCGCAAACGCGTGTTCAAATGTTTGAGGTTTTCTGCAATACACTGTACCAAGAATGGGATGATGAAGCAAAGGGATTTCGTGTTTCTAAGAGAAGGAGATTCAAGTCAAATTGAGTCAATGTTTATTTTTCAAAACGTGCAAAATTTGACCAAAACACATTGTCGACTACTCATCGCAGTATGACTTCGCCACCACATTGCTGTCAGCAAAAGCTGACTTCAGTCTGGACGTTGAGTACATGGTATCTTGTCCAGTCCCTTGGTGTTGGCAAAACATTGGTTCCGGCATCTGTGCCCCTTCCTCCAGTCCCGAAAAGAAAAGGTTTTTTTTCGTGCAGACAGATGGGCAGCTGCATCTTTCAGCGATCTGAACAAACTGATATGTGCAAAAGTCTCCATCTGTTGCCAGCTTCAGACGAACCGATTCTCCATCGCCTTATCGGGAGCTGCTGAGGCAGCTTCGTCGATACTCGAACGTGAACACTGGGACACAAGACGCGATCCGAGAGGGGCGCGTCTTCCCTGCCGTGCGCGAAAATTGCTAAATGGGGTGAGAATCAAACCTTCAATGAGGTCCATGACTGTCTTGCAAGTCTTCGCTGGAAAACAGACTCACCAAAGGACCCAGATTTGTTCTTGTGTTTGGATTCCTGTTCCAAAAAATCACACACCTGGTGCCACCTGATCCATCCTGGCAAATTCGAATTTCACTGCAAAAATGGTGTTTGAGGAAGGTGGGGCAGAGTGTATTTCAACATCAGGGAAGATATCCCCAAATTGGCGTCATTAGGATGAATAGATCAGGAAAGCCCGTGTACGTTGTTGATAAGATCAAAGTAAAAACTTGTTTGAAATGTCCAATATTTGGCTTTGAGCTATCGATCAGGCTCCATTTTTAGCTCTCAAGGCCCGCAGTTCGAGTCGTGACGACTTTGAAGCGCATTTACGTGCTTTTGGAATCTGTTGAAGCAGCGAGGAAGATTATTGATATCTGCACGTCACAGCTGGAAACCGTGTGGCTTTTTCAAAGGGGAGAATTTCCACAGAAAACTTTCCTGTTTCCAATAAAGACGTGCGGCTCGTAAAACGCGCAGATCTCGTGCTTTCGTCTGGTTTGTAGCGATATAAGTGCTTTTTCTCTGGCCGATTTGTTGAAACATCTCGCGTTTTCTTGCCAACAGCCTCACCAAAGGAAAAGAGTGAAAATTTCAGTGTTCCCCCACCTCTGAAAAATCAACTCGACGGCTGTTCAAAAGACACAATATCCAAAGCACGTACGACACAAAAAGAACATTCTGGATTGTCGTCTGTCAGTCGCACAGATACCCACGATGTTTCCCAGAATCGCGTATAAATCTGTTGGACAATCAAGGTGGGGCATGTCTGATATTTCCACATTGACACACGCCTTGACGATCTCTCCATCATTTTGTCGCTGAAACCTTCTCGAAGTGGAGCAAAAACCAACAAATTGGTCAAATGGACGAGATGTGGCTTCGGTGTCTAAGTGAGAGTGGCTTTGATGCTCCAGAAGGAAGTAATGGTTGTTTGATGGCGCAAAAGGTTGGATGTCTTGTTGATCTGACAGACTTTATTATTCTGGCATCAGAAGAGAGAACATGCCCTCAAGAGCAGGTGATGTCGCACTTGTGACTTTCGCGATATGTGAACTCTTGTCTGCTTCACGTATAATTTTAATGAAGAAACAGACGCTTCAAGCGAAACAGATGGTGTTGACGAGTTTGTAGACGGTGAAGGTCGTTGTCGATATTCAGAATCAATTCCAGGTGCATTCCAACAAACCATATCTTGCAATAAAACACAAACACGCACACCAGAGCTGTGTTTCTGTGTCCAGAATGTAGTTTTTGCGTGTTTGTAAAAGAACAAAACAAATGCAAACTGGTGCAAACATTTGGCTCACTAAAGTCTGATCCTGAAGTATTCAACAACGGAACTTTTTCGTGAAAGCACACGTGAGCGTGGCGAGTCGTCCTTGATGTGTCAAGCTGATGTCGTCTCGGAGACAATTGTTGAATGAACAGAAGTATTTTGAACAGGTATGTCACAACCTTCCTTGCGTCTGGGGCTGACTTGTCATTACCGGGCTGGGCAGTGGCTCCGTTTGTTTGCGTCATTTGAGTGTTCGAGCACAAACCGGTTCATATCAATGTCTCGTTTGCAAACCGGAGTCAAAATACACTGAAGCAAGTTGGTGCTGACAGGAGGAAAGGGCATTTTCATCGCGATTCCCTTTGTGCACTTCCGACTCACTTGTCTTCCCATCACGGAGATGGATTTGAATGCCTTTGCTGGAAGCGAAATCGGAGCAGCTACACCTCAGTCGGCGCTGTTCTGCTGGTGGAGTGCAGCCCATCTCCACCAGTCAGCGCACTGACAGTGATGAATGAATTGTAAAGACATGGGAGCCGGAGTGCACAGCATCGTCTGTGAATATCTGCCTCCCCGAAGAGGGCGTCGTCTCCACCAATCTGCTCCAACCCCCGGGAAGACAGGTGAATTTCAATTGCGGGAAGAGAATGCGCCGCGAGCGCTGCGTTGTTCGCTTCAGCGAGTCTGCGGAGAAATGTTCTCAGCTTTGCTTCAATGCAGAGTGGTATTTGAACGGAGGCAAGGAAATAGTGGGTTTATTGTGTGCACTTTAGGGATTCTGTTCTCGCAGCCAGGCGCGTTCGCACATTTTCTCTGTGCAAATCAGTGTCAAGGTTTGCACCAGACTAGTTCAAGTCTGGCACTTGAAGGTCACTTTCAGTTGAAAATGATTCCGCATCCTTTCAATCTGTGGAAGGGGTGAATGTTGTGGAGTCTGATGAGTGCTTCGGAGTTGTGGTCAGGACACGAAGAAACTGATGAAAATGACCGAGAGCACATTATGTTCTTCACGTTTGGAAACTGTTGCGGCACCAAGCCCGCTCGAAGAAACAAACCAGTTCCAACCTTTCAAACTTGCAATATGAAGAGGGACAGGAACAAGGAGCAGGTTGATCTCGATCTCCACCCAGAGACGGTGTTTTCTTTCACAGTCCAGACTCTGGTGTGTGACCTGATTTGCCAAACCGAAACAGATCAGCGCGTGAGTTTCACCAAGAAGCTTCGGGTTGTTTGAAAAGCAGCGCCCACCGTCTGGTCTTTGGCATGTTGATTCTGTGCTGGAGTCCCTGAAGAGAGAACCAACCATGGCAGACAGCAACTCTCAGCCATCATCACACCCTTGTGACCACAGGTGGCTGCCACCCGCTTGGCCCCCTCCCTTCTGAAGGAAGACCACAGTGCGGTCATACGCAGAGTGTTCACCCTGATCATGTGGTCTTCGTGACAAGGCGGGTGAGGACTACATCCTTGGATACGCACCCATGTTCAAAGCAAAAGTTTTGATGTTTCGTTATCCCTGTTCGTACTTGATGTGACTTTCATTTCGATTTGCAGTGCAGTGTGCTGTTCATTCGGTGTGTGAGATCTTGGACCCCTCGGTGCTGTTACTCATCAGTGAGGAGCAGTTTCGTGGGAATATCCAGTAAATTTGGTCATTTTTTTGTACGTTCAGACACGGGCAATCGACCTGAATTGAATCACCAAGGTTTGTCCAAGACTTGTGAATGAAACCGAACAAGTTTCGTCATTTCCCGTACAACTGGCAGAGCAGCTGCAAATGACGATTATTGCCAATATGCTAAACTCATTCTGCCATTTACAATGTGTCTAAATCAGCTGAGAAAGGTTTTCACGGGACTTGGTGGGAGCCAATAATTCAGTTGAGTGCTTCTGTATAGATTCTGTCCAGGTCTTTCTCGCTTTGCCAATTTGCAGCCTGAAATGCAGTTTGGCACTGTGAAATTTTGTTGGGGTTCTCCTGCAGGGTCGCGGCTGCAAGAACACGTTCGGCTTTTCTGCTGTGCGACATGCCGACGAAACGCAGCACATCTTCCCTGTGCTGAGACACAAAAAAGAGTCTTCCAGTGAATCATTTGCGCTCACAGGAGAGCGACCTAGACCACGGGCAATCAAGTCAGCAACTCAGTGCAATCCGTGAAGGTTGTCTGGCTGAGGAAGCGCTGCGGAGGTAATCAGACCTCTTCGTGGGGCGCACGTAGTGCAGCGGAAAACAAAGCACCCCGAGTGTCTTTTCCATCAAACGACACGAACAGAGAACAACCGCCGCACGAACATCGTTATGTACACTCTCGACTGTGTCAACAACCCGAGGTTCTCTCTGGGAACCTCTGCAACTGTTGGTTGATATTGGAGCCGCTTAAGACTCCAATCCCAGCTTATGGAGTGAGGTATTTTCCACCCTATGACCTCAATTATGTATATTTTGGGTGTCACTGCTCCTCACAAAGCAACGCGGTCATTTCGGTCAATGAATTGCATCACGTTTCGTTTGCAATCAGCACCGGTTGCACCGGGACGAGTTTGCCTTGCATAAATAGAGAAAGACATCAATGAGGAAAAAATAGCTGTGGGTCTACTGGCGTGAACGAAACGTTTGAAACAGGAAGGGCGCTTGTCGTACGGTTGAAAATTGACCTTTGAGGTATTGCACGGAGACCACAAACAACTGATAAATTTAAATTGCCTGCCTCCAGCCATGGAAGAATAGATAGGCACAACGGAGCTTGAACGCTCCTCCTCCGCTGGAATTGGAACAGCAGGAATCCGCAGGAAATTGAGGAGCGAGTGTAATCTCTCTTCTACGCAGGCAGGGGGAAATTCCTCGACATGATCCCGTGGAGTTTAACAGAGACTCCTTTTCTCGTTGCTCGTCACACTCAATAGCAGAATGAAAGTAAATAAGTTCTGTGGTTCTCGGTCAACCCTGCAGCCTCGACTTGCAGTGAGTGAAACGAACCGGTAGAAACAACGTCACAAATGAGTCAAACATCACAAAGCTTCGGTGTATTTGCTTCGTCAAGGTTTTTGCAATGCAAGGGTCACTCCTCCCAAGTAGAAAGGTGCAACATTGGATGGACTCCTGGTGGGTGTCCCAGGTGAGAGGTTGGAGGAACCTCCCCTGACATGAAAACCCCCCATCAAAATCTGGCCAATAATTTCAGACCCAAGGTCAAAGGTTGGGTGTCCAGTTGAAAAGAAAATATTCATCATCGGGTTTCAAAAATGGACCCTGGAGAGAAAGTTGGATTGACACCCTTCTGGACATGGAAAATTTCAAAATCTGGGCAAATAAATTGACACGGAGATCGCTGGCTCGTGCATGTCTACCCTGTTCACTGTTCTTGTTTCTTCCTCTGCCGTCTCACAACATCGATATTCTGTTGTAAGCGTCGTGTGTTTAGCCGGTCTCTCACTCGATTCGGAGTGTGTTTCTCAATGAAAAAGACGGACTGTTTGGCAGCCGTTGATTGGGATGCACAAAATGAAGGAATTCCCGCGACGCACTGTCCTCTCTGACGATTAGTTCTCGACGGGCCGCGTTAATTGACGCCTCCATAAACATTTCGCCTCCGCATCAGTCGGAAACAGCCTGCATACATTTCAATTAAGGACGATTCTTCTGGATTTAGGCCTCATTAACGTACATTATCCCCACACTCTCGCGGGACGGATGCGCCTGAAAGGAGATTTAATCAACGATGCACGGAGCACAAGATTCTTGCCTTACGCTCGGATTCACCATCAACGCTTCAGACAAAGCCAGGCAGTTCAAGTTTTTACGCACACCGTTGTACCAGTTTGATCCTTGCAGGGGGACACTTTTCAAAGGACGACGAGTCCTTCTGCACAGACGCAGTTGAGCAAACCTCAGCAATTCACTGGAAACAGGTTGGCCATTGTTGGGCAGGTTTGGCCACACCTTGATTGCGTGTGAATGTGAAGAAAGGCGTGAAGAATGGCGACGAACTCCTCATACGTCAGCTCTCCTCATGCAGTTGTGGCACACACAAGAGACGTTCCGTCGTCGTGTGCCAACGTCCCCCACGGAACCGAGTTCTTCAACCTGCCGTCTATCTTTCTGCCGTTGTCTGTCTCTCCCAAGATGGTCGAAGTCGCTTCTGTAAGTCTAATTATTCTCTCCGAGGAGCATGTGGACAAAATGGGATTCCTATTTTGCTGTAAGGACGCTAATCTTTGGTCTCCCCAGAGAGATGCGATGTACGACGTCAGACCAGAAAGGTTCGCCTGTCGTGAAGAAGAAACGCCGCTGTGGTCTTCGACTGTGCAACGTTGGAACTTAGTCGTCACATGCGGTTGAAAGGTGGATTTCTTCGAAAGACAATGAATGGTGGAAATCATTGTGCTGAAGTGACTTTGTCATGCTTAACGCTGGGTTCAAAGCCCACTGTGCGGAATCCTTTCAAGGTGTCGGCACGAACATGCTTTGGTGGGAGCCGCAGAAAGGAATTGGACCTGAGGCATGGCACGGGCAATTATTCTCGACCAGCACAGCATCATGGATGTTGACTGGGCTCATCCCTGAAGCCTGTCACATTTCTCACTGAGGTGGCTCACCGTTTCTGGCTGCAGGTTTCCAAGCAGGAAGTGAACTTGTCTGCAGGTGTCCAGGACAAACGTGAATCGAAGCAATTGAGGTGCGCCAACGTGATCACGCAACACTTCCGAGGAGTTTTGCCGCGCAACACAAAGTTGCGTGACTGCGTGCTTGTTGAGAATACTGTTTCCAGAAGCGTCAATTCTGTTTTGGCTCCAAACACTCTCTGTGTCAACCGCTTATTCTGGCGTTTATTGAGGTGTTATGTTCCCATCGAATTCTAATGTTGCAGTCTGCCCGGCCTGGCAACTGCGAGGAGATGGCGGTGGTTTGTCCTGATCAGCGGTTTGTTCTGTGTTTGTGCCATGCGAAAGGTGAAAGAGTACACCACGACAAAGGAAAAGGAAAGGTGCGAAGTTGTGAGAAGTTGTAGCGCATCGCGTGTTGCGCAAAGCTGTGGGCTCCGCAGAGAACTGGTTTCTGTCAGGCAGAAAAGTGATTGTTTCAGTCTGTCAGATTCACTGGGAATCAATACCTGATGGAGTCCAGGGATCTTCATTCGAACGAACTGCGATGTTCGATAGCTGTCTTCGTTTCGCCAGACCCACTCAACTTTGGGCTGGTGTAACGCAGAGTGGTTCGAAAAGAAACTGCACAATCAAACCGACCAATCAGTCGTCTCGGTGTGCCAAATTAAGCCCTCCCTTATTTCTGCACAGAAGGGCGACTGAGCTGAATGTGTATTGTCAAGATGTTTCGGGCCAGTTGTACGCAACAACTGCTCGCAGTGGCAGATCTTGTGCTTGTGGATGGGAAGGGCACAGGAATTTGTGCCCTGAAATGAAGTGGCTTTCCGCTCTCACGTGTTGACGACCTGTCTGATGCGTTGTCCACGTCCTGCAGGGCAATATCACGGGGTGAAATATCTGTCGGGTTTTGGGGGACATTGCCACGATCGTACGTTCCCGGCACTGTTTGAAGGTCAGCTTCAGCAAGAGCGATTCCGTGCGAACAATGCTGAGTGTTTGGCCCATGGGCGAGGTTTTCATCATGACATGAACAAGTGCGAAACTATAAAAGGAAACATTTAAGACAGTGCCCCATTGACAACACGTATGAAGCACTTTATTTAATGAGATGAAAATCAATATGGATCAGTGCACGCTTCTCTTCTTGCCCTGCACAACACACCGGCGGCAAGTGGGAAGCATGTGTAACGCGGTGAAAACAACACTTGGTGTGGAATCGCGGTGTTTTTCGCAGGGAACTTTTGCCAAATTTGGGGAAACAATGAGGTTGTGTTTCTGGCAAGACCTGAAAAGTTGCAGTGAGATTGGTACAAACTTGCGTGTCCTCTTGATTCTTGAATGAAACCGACAGCTGCAGACAAAGGCCCGAAAGTTGTTGTGTTCACTTGTCAGCGTTCATTGCAGGTCGACCTACGTGAATGACCAGAGTAAAGGGGGAAGAAAGAGATTGTTGGGCAAAAGCGTTCGCATTTGTTGTGGCACTTTCCTCAAAATGGACGGAACGACAGATGTGTTCTCGTGAAAAGATCTGCTGCTATTTGTCATTTATCCGCGCTTCTGATGTTGCATTGTCTCTGCACAGAAGTCTTTGTGTCAGGTTTCTTTCTCAAGTGTTTTGGTGCAGAATTGGCGTTATTAAACGGTGCGTGGTTGCGGAGGAAATTGCATCTCGCAGCGCTTTGTATTAATCTTGACGGCAGCCGTCAGCTGAACCAGGGACGTTGATTAACTGCTCCACTTATCTTTTCCACAGTGAAAATACCGGTCTGCTTTTCCCTGGGATTTCCTCAAGTCAGAACGGTCTGGTGGCGCAATTGCGTTGAACGTAGCTGGGCTGGAAGGACAGACGCGAAGCTGGGTGGGTGTGGCTGAGGCAGATGAAGCGCGAGAAGCATTTCTGAACTCTTGTGAAGCAAAGAGTTTTTCGCGTTGCAGCAAAGTTTCCTTTGCACAATTTAACAAGACTTTCACCGTTTTATCCATTTGCGTGTAGTGCACAAAGGTTACGTGCACGACAGACAGGGACTTGTTGGACAATTGCGTGACATGTGAAGGAAACAATCACTTCTTTTGCAGCTGTGAGAGGACGACACGACACGAAATGTCGATCCGTTGCTGTCGAGTGAATCGGAAGTGCGTGCGCCAAACAGCTGGAAACTCAGGATGTCAGTCAAACATTTGCGGGCGACGCGACGTGTGCACGCGGTGTGCTGAAGCTGATGTGCCCTCCCCTCCCAAACAAACCTGGCTTCCGACACAGCCGAGGTTCCCCTCCCGCTCCCGAAAACTTCGTTTGAGCAGAAAGAGAGTTGTTCCTGAGCAGAGTCCTCCGGGAACAAGGGAGTCTGGTCTTACAGATACATTCCAACAAAACTCGGAGAAAACACGAGAACCCTCGTTATTGTTGGCTCTGGACCCGAATACCGCACATAAAAATGCCTTTGTTGTGGCGAGGAGGGTGGAATTTCACCGAAGCACACCAACTCACTGTCCGTGGTTCGGGTGCGGTTATGGGTCTTCGCTTGTTCTGGCGACAAAAATACAAACCTGGGCCGTTATGGGCAATTTAGAAAATGGCTTCAGACGAAATTGGTGCTTAGTTAAGGGGAAAAGATCTACTTAAGTGCATTAGCAGCTTTAAAGGCAGGTGTGGATCTGGAAAAGGGAAATGGGAAGAAAATGAGATTGAACCCTGCACTGTGATGGTCTGCATCCGGCTCGCCCACCACCCGAGGCTGCGGCTGCGCATCGTGCTGCGTCTGCAAGGAGACAATCTCATTTGAATCCGTTTGATCTTGACCTGTGCTGCGAAGATCTGAGCACCGGATCTGATTCTCAAGTGAGATATCAAGGAATGAGAACCTTGGAGGCATCTGCCAGCATCAGCCTGATTTCACCGTACGAGCACGCCAGCAGCCTCGCAAAGGTGTTTATTGCACAGGCGAGCAACTTCAGTGTGTGTGTGTGTGTGTGTGTGTGTGTGTGTGTGTGTGTGTGTGTGTTTGGGCGTTGAGGAAGGGCAATCCACATTTCAGTGAAATGGGAGTCATTTCCGTTCCCTCCTTTTCAAACTACGATTGTTCGGATGAAACGACAGTGTTTTGAGATGCGTGTACAGTTCAGTGAGAGTGTGCAACCGTGTTTCTCCTTTTTTTGGACACCCTGAAAAATCGGAGCATCGAAAAAAATTCATTCTTTCTCTGCTTCAGTTTGCTACTTTGCCGGACCTGTTCCTGGGGAATCACTTGTCTTGAAAAATCTAGGTGAGTGAAAATTCACCAGGAACGAGATTCACATCCGAGAAGGTTGGTCTCTGCTGGACTATGCACAACAGACATGAAGCCCATGAAAGGACGGATTTGACATGAATCCATCGATTGGATGCGTTTGAGACCCTCCTTGTAGGACCCCCACACCCTTCTTGCAGGACCACCACCCAACCCATTGACCGTACTTTTGCACTCTCTGAATGTGAAGGTTCACGTCAAAACTCCAGTTCGTTCAATGAGAACTTCGGGGGGGGGGGGGGAACCAGAGAACAATCTCTCCAAGCTGGGAATTCATTCAATCACAGAGGAAACTCGTACGTTGTGTCAAAGCAAATCAATTTGTTGTAACATAAACAATTTGGGATTGAAAATTGTGTGCTTGCTCATATTACGAATGTGTGTTGCTGAAAAACTGACAGAACAACCTGGTGTTGATCTTTATTTTCTGTGTCGACAATACACGTTGCGTGTGGAAACAGCTGTTTGGTTTTCACTGGACAAGGACACTCACTTTAGAATGGAATTGAACGAGAGATGTTTTCAATTCAAAGTGGAAAGTCTTGTCAACTCAAGTTTCCGACCCTCAGGAACCATCTAGTAGAAACTCGGCACTCAACACTTGCATCGATTGGGTCCAAGAAAGGCAACACACGAGTATGTCCGGGAGGCAGCACGCCTTTGTGTTGCGTTGAGTATCGCGGCTCCTAAATCTCCATTTGGCGCTGTTCACTTGACATTGTTGTGACAGCCACTTCATTCTGAAGGCAGAATTCTCTCACCTCGCCCTCGCGCTCTTGTGTGCTGAGGCAGGTGGTGCCGAGATAACGCTCCACGCACACTCCCGTCGTGACGTGCACCGGATAGCATCTCGAGTTCTCATCTCAGGTGCTGTCATGCTGATGGTTGCGGGGTACGCTGGTGGACAGAGTTTTCGTGATGTTTCTTGCAAGTTGTATGCTCGTACGAGCCCATTGGAAATTGAACTCTTGGAAACCCGATGTTTTTCTTGCTGGCAGAAAAAAGCACACGAAGACAGCAAAAAGAACCTTAGTGCTATTCACAGGGACGAAACAGAATATTTCACTTTGATTCTTCTTGACGTGTTTTGATCTGAAGACAGACCACAAACACTCAGTTTTGTGCACTTTCTTTGCTTCTGGTGTGAACAAGGTGCTTTTGGCAACGAAAGTGTTTGCCATGAATCGAGAGGTGCCTTCCTTCCGTATGACAGCTCAAGTGAATTACATTAAAGTAATTGAATGACAGGAGAAGGTAGACTACAAAGTCTGAAGGCAAAGATCCAGACTGAGGCTCCGGTCTGAACGGAGAACAAGGAACCGGCTCAGAAATGGGCGTTTTTCAGCTTTTTTGTTGATTTTCTGATTCGGTTGGAAGATTCTGCGAGGTGTGTTCAGGAAGTATTGGGACCTGGATTGCTGTGTCCGTGAGAAGAAACGAACTAGTCGTGTCGGACAGAGGACACACAATGCTTGGTCGGGTTTTGCAAGCTGAAAATAAGAGAGGAATTTTTGTGGTGAGTTCAAACCACAATTGATTGTGACCCAGTACCGTGGAGGTGTCTTGAGAACGTCTTTGATTGACTGCATGAGCAGTGTGGAACATTTGTTTTTCCCTGGTTCACTAACCGTCAGGGAATAGACAGTACTGACAGTGCAAAGGGACGTCGTCACGTAATCAAATTGCTTGCCGAGGCCGCTGTGTCTCCGACGGCTTTGTAGTACGTACGTACTGAGCGACTGCACAAACCCTTCTCCGTTGTTGTACTCGTATTTCTGCCCTTGGCATTGCAAAGGCCCTGACAAACAACAAAATTGACAGCAGAAAACAACAGAGGAAGAGCGGGGGAGGGGAATGAGAATGATGGGGGTCAGGTGGTGTTTCAGTCGTTGTGTCACCCACCCCCGCTTGCAAGCAAAGTCTGACAGGAGGGACCCCACCCACAAAATCGACTGGGTAAATGTCACGAGTGTGAAGAGATTCCTGCCCTGGAAATCAACTTCCCAAAATCTGGCTTCGTGAGGCAAGAAAGGAACGCTCTATGTGGACAGAAAAGGCTTCACTGCAAAAATAGGAACCCTGTCCGTGGACATCCATTGTTCTGTCTGTGGACTCGCAACATTCTGCTGAACGAAATAGCTGGTGTTTTTCTGGCCACCAAAAATCATCACGCCAGGACACCACTACTATTCTGGACACCAGAAGGCTTCACATTCTCTTTCCCATTTGTCTGTGGACTCACACCGGGGGTATTCTCTTTTCACGCACTTCAAAAACAGGTGCATTCGGAGAGAAGCACACAGTCACGCACACTGGATGCGAAAACACCCTTGATGTTTTGATCAAATGACTTGGCGTTCCTTCGCCCGTGACTTAAGAGGTGTGACGGTCTTTTGTGATCGTGTTTGTTCGCCAATGACTTTTTATTTCGTGAAACACTTGAACGAAACACACCTGTTTCTGTCAAATTTATTGACGCCTGACTGTTCCAGATCCCCTGGGTAAAATTAGATAATTTCCAAGTAATCACCGGTTATTGTACCATAAATAGCAAGAATTGACGGGCGGAAAGGCGTGCAGCTTTGGTTCTGCAGGGAAGATAGATCTGGACTGCTTTACTCTGACTTTCCGCGACAACCATATACCACGACAGCATGTGGCAGCTCTGCCTTCAGATGCACATAAAGCACACATCATCCTCTCTATTGCCAGTCAAATCGACGGAATACTGAAGGCAGTGGTACTTACACTTTTGCACATCAACGCTAACGGGGATACATTCTGGGAGCAGTGCTGGCGAAAAGCAGAGGGCTGCGCTGCAGCGTTCGGAGTCAGTTACGTGCTTCTGTTTATTACAAGAAGCATTGCAGCTTCTGAAAGTTTCTTCCTTGTGTCATATGTGCATCAAAAATGTATCGGCAGCATGATACTTCCAGTGCAAATGTCACAACCGAGCTGTCTTTGTTCAACACAGAGCTGGGTAAAGAGTTCTGAGGAATAGTTGTCAAGTCTCACTCATGTCCAGGATGTGCCATCGTGACTGAGAGGATAAAACTTTATTCGGAAATAATAATGGAGTTACAGGGCGAAGTAACATGCAATTTCTGCCCCTCAACATGGAGATAACGTAATGCTCAGCTCGCTGGAAATGGCATCGTTGGCAACTGAACGTTACGACTTTGACGAAGCATGCGGTGTTGCGGATGTGTGGACAGGTTGTCACATTCAGGAGCCAGAATGGTTTTTGTGAAAGCTCACATAGCAGCCTCTTCAAAGGCGTGGATAAAAGAGAAGACCTTTTCAGAAATCAGGCACCCTTTGTGGACCTGGAGTCCGATCAGCAGAATTCCCAGTGTGCACACACCTGTGTGGCTGTTGGTTGAATCACGGTGCATTCTTTAATTCTGCGTCAGAGGGTTCGATAGAAGCTGTTTGGCCAGTGGTCAGCGTGAAGGGCGAGGCAATTTGTGCTGTGACATTTGCTTGGTCTCTTGTAACAATGCCACTTGGGAGGAAACTAAGCCTACTGGGACCGGGAGACATTTATTTTGGCAGAGGTTTGCAGCGCACAAGTGAATCGTCTCTCTGGGAATACCCCTTGCAAAACACCTCGTGGCCATAGTGGCGGGTGTCATGTTTACGAAAGGTGTGTCGAGCTCAGAGTGGATAATTGCCCATCTCTGTTGCACACGGTTCTTTGTGTGTGTGTGTGTGTGTGTGTGTGTGTCTGTCTGTCTGTCTGTCTGTCTGTCTGTCTGTCGCTGAGACCAAGGAAACTGGGATGAAATCTCTCGAAAAGTGAATGTTTGTGCGTCTGGTTCACATTCAGCTGAAAAAGTCTTCAGCGGAAGCGGTGTGCTTGGTGAGTCTGCTGTGAAAATGGTGGTCCTCCCTTCAAGGAACGTCCAGTCTTTGTAAGGAGTCCAGTTGTTCGTGTTCTTGACGAAGTGAAGCACAACTGGCCATTTTCAACACACTAACAGAGACCTGGGGCAATGCATTTCCTTTGCATTGTCGATTGAGGAAATCCACACAGTGGCCGACCGTTCTTTGCGTGGCCTGCAGTGACGACAGGAACCTGCAATTCGGACAACAGCTCGTAGATCTTCTGTCGAGAGAAGGTGACTGACATCTGAATGCTGTTGTGTGGAACCTTTTTCTGTTTTTCCCGATTGAATACACGACCACAAACGAAGAAAATGAAATTCTGCTTTGTGTGGTGCGGACAACTCAATGGACACGACGGTTTTTGCGACACACGGTGGGCCATCCGTTGAACGTGTGGTCTAAATGGAATCCCCAAGGTTCATCGTGGGAGGCAAATTTTGAAACACACGGTTTTGTCCCTATTTTGCACCTTGGAGTGTATTTTGCCTCAGGGATCTATCACTGGCACACGCACACTCACACACATACACACACGCCCACGTCTAAAACCCGTTGGACAGAATTTCTGCACACTTGCTCCGAATGCAGTTGGCTTGATCCAAACAAAATGTCGGAGGAATGAACAAATTTTCCACGTCATTCTGAGTGCATCAAGACTCGCTGCACTTGTACGCGTCGCGAGGTTCAGCAATTGAAAGAATAATTGTCATGTGCAGTCTTCTGCCAATACGAGTCTTGTGTCGATCACAAACAACAATTGAGAGCCGATCGCGGAGAACGCTGCACGTGACAATTCCAACTTCTTTTGGGGGCTGAACATCGTAATTAACAGTGAAAAGACTGGACGTCACTTTTCTGCTCAGCTGTTCAAGTTCTGGCTCGCCTCCAAAGGAGATGGTTGTTGTTTTCGTCGGAAAAAACCAGTGAGTGCAGTCGAGCGAGAGACATCCCGAATGCAATCTTTCAGGACTCATCTTGAGGACACTCCTAATTTACTCAGACTGTACTGAGCACTCGAGAGGAGTGGATTATCCGAAGTCAATGCAAGCCTTGAAACATTGATGACTCCCGAGTTCAGACAGCTCCGCTGCTCAGTGGAATGCAGTGATTACTTCAGACATACCGAAAACTACATTATTTGTGCACATTGCCGCCCGCTATCGACAGCCGCCCACGCACTCCGGGTGTAGTTTGTTTCCCATCAATGAATCAGGCCCAAGTGAAATTGATTCCCAAGCATTCAGTGACGTTAGTTGGCCTCCGCTGCTCGGGAGGACAAAGTATTTGAAAGTCGACAAAGGGGCACAGGATTGTTTTTGAGAATTTTGTGCTTTGCTCTTGAAAGAGGACAAACGCGGCAATCAAATCGTGCACAACATAAAGAGTCCAAACTGCTTCTGATGCAGCAAAGCAATCACCACACAATGCGTTGAGATCCCACGGGAGGGTCTGGTGGTCGACATGAGATGACAACAGACGCGTCCTTTGATTCTGGGAAGAATCGGAAGGGCTCTCGTTCTGCCACGAATTACCAGTATGTTGAATCAGTGCGATATTCCCAGTCTGCCAATTAAAGCATGTCTCCACACGCCATGTTGCACTTCAAAGAGAATCTGCTTTGAGCGAAATTTCAAGCAGACACCACAAAGTGGATTTGTCCTGGCATCAATCAGGGTTATTGAGTTATTAAGTGGATATCCGCCAGATGGTCTTTAGTATCTGGCGAAATCAGTGTACGTAAGCAAGTGAAAAGAACTGCAACTGGACACGTGAACGCTGTGGCAGAGCGGTCCATAAAGCTAACGGGAACGAATGGGACAACCGGGGAGTGTCCTTGATTTGATCGGTCAAGGTCCTCGTGTTGCTCAGGTTGGGTCTCTGCTGTTGTCGTGGGATGCGGACGAAGTGAGGCTGTCTTTTCCTTTGTGTGTGTGTGTGTGTGTGTGTGTGTGTGTGTGTGTGTGTGTGTGTGTGTGTGTGTTCTATGTTTCCGGTGAGAGTCTGTAACTGCTCGTCACAAATGAGCTTTGCTTGCTGTCAGGCTTTTCACATTTGTGCTGAAAGAGAAACATTTTGCAAGGAGCCCAAACCTCAAGAGGCGTTCAGAGATCCTGAGAATGAGAAGGGTCATTGCACGACACAAGTACATCCACAAACAGCTTCACAGGCCCCAAAATAAACAGCATTCTGGCAGCTTTTTCGCATGCGAACCGTTTCGGATTGGCACCAATCAATAGCTCATCGCCACACCTACATTTTTGTCAATACGACACCCGCTCAAAGACGAGCCGTTCCGAGGCTGAACAAATACACACGTGACTGTACATTAGTCTGCACTGCAATGACTTCGTCTGCTTCGAAGCTTCTGTTCCATGCGGTGAAACTCGGAATGTGTGTGTGTGTGGGGGGGGGGGTGCGTGTGTGTTGCACCTGTTTGTTGCTGGGGTGACAGCTGAATAGAGTGCGTTTTTTGGGCTGGGATCTGCTGAACAGCTGAGCATTCTCATTCCAAGGGATTTAAATGAAGCGAGGTGGAACTTACCGAACAGCTTCGACAGAAAGCGCAGGAAAGGACGGATGATTTGGCCATTTTCGAATGTCGTGTTCATGTTGGAACAAATTCCCATGTTCTAAACTGTGAGCAGGAGCTGAACATTCTTACGTCTTGCACTGAGTTCAAGTCAAGTACAACTGTATGCATTCGTTGTCTTGTTTCACTGTCAACATCTTAATGTTCTCTGCCAGACAAGATGAGTTCCCATCAGTTTCTCTTCTCGTTCTGCAGCTATGTTTATATGGGGACATTCGTTAATATCTGGGAAATAAGACCAAGGAGAATCTTGACCTCTTATCTGGAAACCCTGAAGGAACCGACAAGGAAACCCAAACGAGTTGTGTGGCCTCGAGAACGTCAGATTCCCTTTTTCTGTCCCATCGTCGGAACAGTATCTGGACTTGCTCAAAAAACAAACTCTTCCGATGTGCCTCGGAAAAGTGTCAGTGGACCATGAGCTTGAGGCTTCTTTTCACAAATGTCCATTGCGTTGAAACGAGCTCGTGAATGCTGAACCTGGTCCCAATTTTGGAGACCGTTCCTTTGCTGAGTACTGCTGGATCGAACAACTGGTGGTGGGGTGTGTTCTTTGAATTTCGTTCCCGTCCACCCAGATTCCTTTGTGTGGTGTGTGGTTTTGTCGACGAATCCCGGCATCTGAAAGTTTCTTCGCAAGCTGCCGCCAACGGTCTCTCGTGGTTCTGGCTTCACTGGGGTTTGATGAAACTCAAGAGCATCCACGTGAAGAAGGCTTTCGCAACAGCACAGCTGTTCAGACAGTTTTCGAAATGTGGTCACTTGTGTGACCAGACTTGCAGTCCAAGAACGAATTTCCTGCAGGCGTGTTTGATTGTTCCAGTACAAAGCGATAACGGTCAAAGAACCACGAAGTGTGCTGCAGAAAAGTTCAACGAATTTTTATCATGAGCAGTCTCACTGCAGGACTTGCACTGAGAGTTCATCAGTCTCTGACTTTGAGCAAAAGACATGATTCTGTGTTTCTTAACATCGTTGGTTGTCGTATATCGCTCCAGTGATGTTGGAGCTGCAGCAGCTGTGGTCACAAATCGCAGGGGGGGGGGCGTCATATGAGAAGCAGAAATTTGACAAGCCGTGTCTGGTGGTGTGATAGATTCAGGATTCTCCACTTTTCGCCCTGTGTGTGTGTCAGCCTCTATTGGCGTGTTTATAGCCGTAATTGATTTAGCATTCCCGACCCCCTTCACCGTGTGCTGCCGACACACCCAATTTGTCATCAACAGCTCTGTTCCTTTCACACAGCGGCGCAAGCGAAAAGAATCCAGCCTTCAGCGACAAATTGGTGTCTGAGGCTTGGCCGGTTTTGTCTGCCAAACAAACGATCGTTTCGCTCAGTGTTACCGTGAAAATCCAAGAAGGGAGGAGATTTACGTTCCGAAAACTTTGCTTCCATTGTGGGCATTGCCAAGTGTTCAAAATTTTGGTCTTTGCCAGTTCAGGTTGCCTTTTGTTTGCCCTTCTCGTGCCACTTGCTTTGTAACCGAAGCTTCTATCGAACCACAAACGTGAACTGCGGAATGTTTTCAGGAGAAATGCAGGTTTGAAAAGCCAAGAATAGAAAACAGGATGGATTGATCAAGAACGGTGCGATCTCCTCGGTCGGACTGCAATATGGATTGAAAGCGGAGACGCGTCCGTCTCGACGAGGAGCCAGGAAACGAAGGTCGCAGCTGTGAAGCGAGAAGTACTGAACCCTGGTGAATATTGGATTCCACTGCTGGAGGAAGGAGTATGTACACAGTAAGGGTAAAAGCCGATGAAGCGTTCAATCTCTGAGGAAGGATTGTCTTCCAACTGAACGACAGGAGGGATGGCCTGAACCTCAAATCGGCTCTCGGCTATGACGATGATTGTGACGTAAAGATGGAAGTGAATGTTCTTTTGACTGTATGAGATTGTCGGAACAGATGTAGTCTGTTGTATCTGTTGAAAATGTTCAACGTGCCGAGCTTCGACTGCATCTGTACAGCCTGGAAGATGTGGCTGACCAAACTGGTGCCTGGTGCAGCTGGAGAGCCGCGCGAGCGAAGGGATCGCCACAGACGAAGTCGAGAGCAACGTGGCTCCTCTTCGTCCAAGCGAGCAAACCTCGACCTGGAAAATCCGGACTCAAAGCGGAACCGACATTCGTGGCACGCCACGTCGACTTCATCCAGTGAAAGTTCGGGTCTTGGGTTCGATCAGAGGAGCCTGGAGGGCTACCCTGGTGAACCGCATTCAGGCAATCATGGCGTGCCACACGGGGAGTATCGGAAATCATGGCATCTGGCATCACCCAGCCGAAACAATAGCTCCGGATCTGTGACACACCAGAGTAGCTGCCCCAGCAGCTTTTACCGTCAGGATAAACCCAAGAGAGAATTCAAGTTGCCGCTGAGGACAGAAAGTTGCCCTAATTCATCTCACAATCACTCGATGGTTCTTGAACCCTCTCCTTCTCCCTCTTCATCGGGTACAAGGCCCAACAACCTGAGTTTTCACACACCCTCACTTGAATATGGTGCTGACAAGTGTTCACCTTCTGAATGCACAAAAAGTGCAAAAACCAGCAAAAGTAGACAAAGACGAACAGAGTTGCTGGCAAAATCCAGGAAGCAAGAGGCATTCGACGAAGGAGATGCGACCAGTGACATCGATGACACAGTGACAGAAAGTGGTGATGCCAGCGGTGTGAACGGACCGTCGCCTCCAGAAGAAAATATCATCATTCCAGTGAGAAAAGGAGGCCGGACTTTGAGGTGCAAGGATTGCGGAGGCAGGATAACTGTTTCTGTCACAACGCCAACCCCAACCTCGGCAAACCCCAAAATATATCGTCTCAAAAGGTAAGAACAGATCGCACAAGCTGTCTCTTTTGCTGTGTCAATTTGGAGCTGATCTGACGCCACTGTTGTCATTGACGGTGAAGTCGTGACAAAGAGACGCGACAACATTCGCAGACGTGTGCAGCCTTTGTCCACCTGTCAGGTCCGATGAACTGCAGCAATAATGGTTCCTGCAGATGGGTGTGCACAGACGTGATGTGAACAGCGCTGAGCCTGGTGATGGCCAGAGACACTTTGTGTGAAGTTGTGTGTGTTCGTGACCTGGATGGATTGTTGCGAAAACAATGACGCCGCACTGCTTGTCACATTTCTTGCCTGACCCTTCGTTCAGGGTGATTTGTTGGACGTGCGCGCGAACCAACCGGAACCTCGACACGTCGACATTTGCCAGCACTAGGGCGGACGCACACCGGATCGGGCTGGAACATCCCGACAGGCTGGTGAGCCTGATCTGCACCCGATTCACATGATGTTCAGGCTGTGTACCAATTGGTCGCACACTGCTTCAGGCCAGCTTCGGGCTCGCTGGGATGTTCCACTTGCTTTTGTTTTTTTGCGAAATATGGGATGTTCTGCGTACTTTTGTTGTACAGGATGTTCCATGTGCTTTTGTTTTTTGTTACACATGGGATATTCCATGTGCTTTTATTTTTTGCTGAATACAGGATGTTCCATGTGCTTTTGTTGTTTTTTTTTTGTGAAACATGGGATATTCCATGTGCTTTTGTTTGTACAGGATGTTCCATGTGTTTTTGTTTTTTGTTACATATGGGATGTTCCATGTGCTTTTGCTTTTTACTGAATACAGGATGTTCCACATGCTTTTGTTTTTTTGCTGAACACAGGATGTTTGACATGCTTTTGTTTTTATGCTAAACACAGGATGTTCCACATGCTTTTGTTTTTTGCTGAACATATTGCAGAGTTGAAGTACAAACAAAAAACAGAAGAATCTATTCACAGATATGTTTGTTACTGAAAATCATCTACATTTTTGCAGCTAGAAGTCACAGTTGCTAAGGAACATCTCATTAAAATTCAAGCCTGATCAGTCTTCAGCCTAATTCGTTCAGTCCTTGTACATACTCATTGGTTCAGAGCCTGATTGGGCTGACCAGCCTAACTGGGTGTGCATCACTCCATAGGGAACAATGCAACGTGAACATCCCAAAGCTGGCCCAAAGCCAGCCAGATGCGAAACTGACGTCGGGATGTTCTTCAGCCCGATCAGATAGATCAGATATGCGTCCGCCCCTACAGATCACAGTCACTTGCCTGAGGCCGCGCAACACCTGAAACTGTTCCACTTGATCTGTACAAAGTCGTAACCCATCTGGTTAAATTATAAACAACGAAAACAAAACCGCATCTCGTTCAGGATGGCGAGAAAGGAAACACGCAAGCTTTGGTTGCTGACCTCCCAGAATCTTGAGGACAAGGACTTGCAGAGCTGGTTTGCATGCATGTCTCCGTTAAGTGGTCTCCTCATCCTGATGTGATCGTCAGTTGGAGTTTTATTGGCCATATCTCGGTGCAACGCTCAAAATAGAACTCGGCATATGATCCGATTTTATTTGCGTCCCTCAGCTGCAAGTAAAATCCTGCATCGTCTAGTTTTATGACGAACAGCCAGCAATAAAAAGCGTGTCCTTCCAAATTTAGGCTCGGCGAGACGGTCACATTTATGAGGACATCTCACGATCCTCTTGTTCGCAAAAGTACGAGCGTAGAGTCGCCGTTGCCAGCCCTGCACTTCTTGAGCAGTGAACCAAAAGCAAAGAGGAACTTGCGAAACAAGACACGTGTCAAACGAACACTTGGGTTGCGTGGCATTTTTGGAGTGTTAACGACCAAGGATCACACGAAATCAGAACGGAACATCAGCTTGAGATAGGAGGAACTAATTCATCATGATGGCCTAATTGTGTGACATGTTTGTCAAGCAGCTTTCAGAAGCAGGGCGAAAACTGAACTGGATTCTTCTGCAGTTCCCAGGTTCCGGGGCAAAAAGGCACCAAGAGCATTTGACTCAATCCATAGGCAACACACACACACACACACACACACACACACACACACACACACACACCAAGAAGGTGACAGTCGAATATCAACGAGCCACTGTGTGCTTTGTCTTACTTTATCTTCTTTCATGCACAAACATTGACTTTTGAGTTGTGTGTGAGATCAACACACACAGTGTCTTTCTGTGAAACGGCAGAAAAAGACCGTTGTGATGTTGGGGCATGCAGTTTCATATTGAAGTGATTCAGTCAATATTCCCTTTGTGAGGGAAGGGAAACAGTTGACAGAAACATAATTGAGACATCAAGTTGCTGGAGATGGAAGCTTGAATATGAACCACAGCAGACGGCTGAATCCCAGAGGTTTTTTGAAACTATCGATTGAAAGCCAACGCTTGTGTCCTGAATCTGAATTCCTGAGGCGAGTATCTGAAACAAGTTTTTTCTCTCAAAGATAGTGGCACACAAAACCAGTTCATCCCGCTCGAAAAGAAAAACTCCAGAATTGGTTAAGAAAAGTGCGTTGCGAACGTTTCGACGTTTGTGGAAGTTTTGTGCCTGGAAGACAGGGATCGCACACCCGGTAGAGTGTGAGAAGCGCTATTCCCACCACGCCAGACAAAAAAATTCATGACAGTTGAGTTTATGAAACTGGAGTGAATTTTTGAGTC
>JAAUXT010079730.1_pt1 | contig 24605 bp, 24 predicted proteins | sample 7278171 | NCBI WGS metagenome assembly JAAUXT01 (sample SAMN14350112, study PRJNA611818) | marine sediment metagenome | isolation source: surface marine sediment (1.8m) | place: French Polynesia: Moorea | collected 2018-08
TACGAGGGTGATCTCCGTTCTGACAGGCCGGTCGTCAACTGTTCAGCATGAGAACCGGCCTGTCAGAACGGAGATCACCCTCGTATCTCAATGGGATACAATTCAAGACCTCTTGCTCAAACTTCACGACGCCACACACATTCACGAACACACGCGGCTGTCGTGTTCGTATCTGTATTTGCATTCTGCCACAGCTCTCGCACAAACACAGTTACCAAACAGTGGAGCGACTCCACTCGAATGGAGTCAAGTTCGGGGCGCCACAGTCGATGGTAATGAGTCGTCTACTCGCCGCGCAGTGTACACGGCGCAGGATTAATGAGTATCGTTCCTCCCAACGATCCGCCAGCGGATCCAGGGGCGGGGCCGGGGCGGGGGCCGTGGGACCCACCCACCCCCGTCCAACTGCTGTTGTACCACCAGGTGCAACATCTCGTTTCCGACAGAAAAAGGAGCTGGTTGAAGTTTGGTCCCACCGGAAAATGATAATTGACCCTCTGGTTTTGAGCCCCTCGACGCTGGTCGAGTGTCACGTGACCCACGTGACCCGACCCTGGATCCGCTGCAGCGATCCGCGCGTCGAATCGGCGACCTCGCGGCGGCGCAGCCACACCCAATCACAACAGCGAAACCGGATCAATTCGCGCGCATTGATCCGCGCCGGCAATGAGCCAATTGTTGATCCAGTCCGCGCAGGATCCGGTGACACTGGGACCCGAGGCCCGCGCTGGCGACACAAAGAGGAAGCATACCCTGGGCCAGTAATGCGAACTTTTTATCTCAAGGTCTTTTTTGCTTCCGATAAATCGAAATGCAAACGAAGCACACAATCTATTTGTGCACCTTGACGCAGAAAAAGTGACCACGCTGGAAAAGGGCGAACCAGCAAGTCATGCGAGGCCCGTTTTATCGGGTGAGACTTGTTCGTGCATGTTGCCCGGTCTGCAAACAGCTCTGTTCGGAAAGCGCAAGAAAATCATCCAGTGAGACAAAAGCAATCCAACAGCACGCCTGGACATTTCCAACCACCAACGCCACCGCAGGTGCAAAAATCTATTTCAGCAAAACAACATTCCACTTGTCCCTTTGCACAGCTGCGCAACACGACAATGACTGTGACCAATCGGACCCCAGGCGCGAAGTGCCGAGCATAACGCACCAATCCTGGCCCTTGCACCCTGAATGATCAGACCCCAGGAACACAGCACACGCCAACCCCCGACCCTGACAACTCCAACAGTGATGGCCCTGAGCATAGCACTCACAGTACCAACTCTGCACCCTAACGACTGCCCAGACTCAGGCTCAGAACACAACACAGACCCAGCCCCGATCCTGCACCCTTTCGTACGAGGCTCGTCCTTTAATTTTCCTTTTTTTTGGTGATGGCAAGTCTTCGGCGAGGATGAGCTGGTGGCACCTGGCCCATCGCATCCTCGGCGACCTTGTGCGGACATTGCGACCCACTTGAGAGTGTGTCAATCTTTGGATCACCAGCAATGAGGTCACAAAGTTCGACCCTGAGCAAATGATCGGCGATGGCAGGCTTCATGTTTTTCCTGTTGCTTTTTGCAATCCCAATGGAGACAAGACTGGAACAAAGGGCTGCGATCAAGATGTGCGTCTGCGCTGGAGACAGTGTCAAAGTCACCATCCAAAGGATCCAAGCATCCTGGAGGGACCACGCCCTCAGCATCCCGCAAATCCGGTTCTGGTTCCGTCGCTTCACTGATGAGCCCAACCGCAACACCAAGGACAACAAGCACCCCAGGAGACCAACCTCCAAAAGGACTGCAGCCACACTGGACAAGGTCAGACACCAGCTTCAAGAGGACAAAAGAACCACGGTGAGACAGCTTGGATTCCAGTGCAACATTGGCAAGACTACTGCCCACAAAATTTTGCACAAGGACATGAATCTCCGGAAGTTGGCTCCAAAGTTTGTTCCGAAAGTCCTTACCCCGGCACAGATGGATTTTAGGGTGCGGTTGAGTACTGACAATGTGACCAAATTGGAAGCTGACCCCGGACTTCTTGCCAGAATCATAGCGACAGATGAGTCCTGGATCTTCACATTTGATCCAAGAACAAAGTTTGCTGATATGGAATGGACCGCACCCGGACAGCCATGCCCAAGAAAGGCACTGCATGGACGATCACAGAGGAAAACTATGTTGATCCTCTTTTTTGACTCACATGGAACATTGCTGACATACTTCAATGATGAGGGCACTGTGGATTCTGAGATCTACATCGACTCACTGAGGCAGCTCCGTGAAGCTGTGCGGCGCAAATGTCTGGATTTATGGAGGGAACAAAACTTTTTCTTGTTGCAAGACAACGCCTCCCCGCATACTTCAGCACTGACCTTGGACTATCTTTTTACTGTCGACATGGCTGAGAGGTTGTGGCCCCACCCTCAGTACAGTCCTGACCTCTCCCCTTGCGATTTTTGGGCGTTTCCTCAACTGAAATCCAAGGTCAGGGGACACTGCTTTGACAACCTGGAGGACGTCAAGACAACAGTGCGTCAAACCCTGTGAGACATCCCTTTGGCTGAGTACCAGAACTGCTTTGACACCCTCCTCCTGCAGTACAAGAAGTGCATTGCTGCAGGAGGACACTATTTCAAAGGACAGGGGAAACATGGACTTGCAGAAGTGCAGTGAAGATCAGAATCAAGAGTGACATTGACTCTTTCTGGAGGACAGCACCAGTCCATCGCCAATGTTGTTGACACAGGCTAAGTTCACAAGCTGTTTCAGAGGAGTTCCGTGTTTGCTGCATGTTGAGTTCTTGCATGGTTGTTCAATAAAGCTGTTCAAGAAAGGATTCCGTCATTCTCATCATTTCTTGCATGCCTGTCCTCCCACCCATCGCAAAAAAAAGGAAAATTAAAGGACAAGCCTCGTACCAGACCCCAGGCCCAGAGCGCAGCACACTCACAGCCCGACCCCCACACCGTGCTGAATTCGCAGCGACGGCCATCAGCAGCTGATCAATCAGGAGAGTCAGGCCCTCGACACCTTCACGCTCAGCTGGTATTCTGCGGATCACTTCGAGTGTTCGCTGAGGGCTTTCGTGTTTCGAAGTTATGGCCACGGATCATGATAAGAACCACGTTTTGACGCACTTCGAAACGCCTTTCAGAACGAAGAAGAAAGAGACTTTGAACGTGTAAAGCCCGCAGTCTCAGCGCGCTTTCAGGTCACTCTCCTTCCCCACTGGCTTGACCATTGTTTTCGTTGCTCCTGGATCCACCAGCTTCAGTGTTGTCGGAAGTAATGGAGAAATGAACAGTGGTGTAAAGGACGGCGAACAGCTCTGCATACAACAGAGTCGCGACTCAACAAGACGCGATGTGGAAGAAATCAAACTCAGGGCCACCAACTCTTGCACGCTCCTTCAGTTCCCTTTCTACCAAAGGGTAGCAATGATTCTTCTTTTCTCCGAGAAGCCTTGGACAGACGTCCACATTTTGCATTGTTCAACATTCACTGCAGTCACCCATGAAAAGCGCACGCGTCGTTTGAAAGCTGAACTGCAGGTGCAAAACACAAAGCAACTCATCTCGCTCAAACTTCAAAAAAGCGTTTGGTTTGCGGCGGCCGGCGGAAGCAGCTGGCATCAAAGTGGCTCCACAGTCGTGAGGCGAAGCTACAAGAGCAACGGGTGTTGCATGGGTGTTTATCCAGAGCAGTACATCACTCGCTAATTGTTGATGATAACAACAACGCGTCCCCATGCCAACTGTTGTCATAGATAACAATACGTCATTAATTGTGCACTGTGTGCGCCGACGAAGCACACTGTACGGCAGCGTGCACTGCACTTCTGGACGTCGGCACTGCTTCACGCAACAGACTCCCGTGCTGCGTCGGTGGTGCCTTGCTGCAGTCACCGTGCAGAGGCCAAGAACAAAGCCATGGCAGAGGCCTCTTCTCCCAACCAGTCTCTCTTCCCACTCCACTCCAGAAACCACGTGTGCACAAAGGAAACAGAGAAAGACTTGGATCCAATAGTCCTTTCCATTCACGAGGTGAAGATCCATACCTGCATAAACATGTCACACACGAGTACGTCAAGGCCAAAGCGAAGCAGCCCTGGATCCGCCAGCGGCTTATTAAGTTCTTTTGTGCCAAAGCTGGTGTTGCAGACGGTGGTTCTAATCTTGGCCTCAAAGCTGCGCCTATCTCGGAACAAGCCTCATTACGCAGCGCTGGCGAGAATTAACTGATTTGGCACCAAGAAAAAAAGGAGTGAAACGTGACTGAGTTTCCCTTACACTGAGCCAACGAGTCTCGCGGAAAACAGAGGGAGCACTGTTGGAATGATGTACCCAAAAACTGCACCAAGTCCTGCAATCGCGGGAGACAAGTGAGCCAAAAACTCACGACGTAATTTTCACGTGAAACCCACGAATTCATCATTTCTCCCGTCAGCCACGTGATTTTGCACATTTTCTGTTGAGCCACACAAAAAGCTGCACGAAGGGCTTCAGGTCTGACGTGAAATTTGAAATTTTACCTGGTGCACGCTCGAAGTCCTTCAATAAGAAAACCTTTCTGCGCAACGAAACAATAAGGCAAACTCACACAATCCCTGTTGCACGCGAGTCAGTCCAATCCAATGTGATCCAACAGCAAATTTACACTCGCCAGACGACACCACCGCTCTACAGGAAGGAGAACGTCCAACATTGGCACGAAAAACACGAGAAACATGGATGCCTTTCTTTGACAGGACTTCTCGTAGTCGCAGGAAAGCGAAGACAAAGAAATGAAGGCGAGGACTCAAGCTCCGCTGCAGCTGTCACTTTCAAGTTTCTTGTGTGTTGTTCTGACTTGTGACGCCAGACTTGGTGGTGGAGGTTGCTGGGGGACACTTGACCCTGGGGATTCACTGGGGAGAGACGAAAGACTCGCACCTCACAACAGTATGCGAACCTGCACATGACACATCGTTGTGTCTCAAAATTGGACCAAAAGAAAAGGGCCCACTGGTAGACCAAGCACTGGCGGCTCACTGGCGGAGACACTGGGACTGACATCGGGAGAGGTCTTACCCTGGGAATTCACTGGGAGAGGTCCCACGCTGGAGATTCACTGGGGAAGGCCCGACCTTGGGGGGTCACTTCGGCAAATCTGACCCTGGGGGTCACTGAAAGAGAAGTGACCCTCTGGACATTCACTGGGTGGGACCTAACCGTGTGTGGTGAACTGAACCAGCGGCGCAGAACAGTTTCAGTGGCGATGACAAACACAGTGCACGGTCGCTTTTGACCAAATCACCAACAAATGCATCTGATCGCAAGGAAACAATGCTCAACGAGGAATTGATTTTTAACAGCGTCATCTAATGAGAGTATGATAAGCGGAGTTTGTGGTTTATTTCACGGGTAATTGGGGTGAGCCCGGCAAATTGTACTGTGGCCTCCACCTACACCTACACACGCGCTAATGGTGTTGTAAATCACACCCGTTTTTCCCCCAACGGAGCTGCCTTTTGTTTGGTTTTTCATCTCTAATTGGAGCAAAAGTTTTCTTAATTGCGACTCGAGGATGGCACGGCTCAGAGTCCGTGGATGGATCTACCCCTGCGGGACAAGAACAAGAAACAAGGCAGCTCCTTTGATTCTGTTCTGTTGGCATCTTGGGTGTCTCGGGACTCAAGTTGAACATCATTTTCACCCTCAAGAAGGGTCCAAGAATCTGAGACGGTTTGGGGAAGAAGGATTTTCGGTGCCCGCGAATTCTCGGACGCAAAGAAGAAGGAACAGCGCTCTTGTTTTGCGCCTTTTTCCAATACAAACGCCATTTGCAAGTTTGCAAGTGTGCCAGCAATTAACGACGCTACTTTGAGCTTCATACAATCAAGTCAGTGTTGAATCGGCTGCACAAATTGGAATCAGAATTTTCCACCGTACTGACTCCTTTAGATTCCCTGACTCCACTCCTTACTGTGGGACAAAAGAAGTGAAGTGTGGCCCGAAGGCTTGCTGCACTCGAGAGGAGCCCTGTGCGCCGCGGAGCTCTCTGTACGCAGAGCAGCGCTTCGGTTCCTGCAGAGAACAACTTGACTCACGAGGCAGCTGCGTCACTCGAGAACCACGGCTCCGAGATTCCAACATTTTGTGTTCTGCAGGTCTACCCACACCTGAATGTCACTTCTGTGTTCCGTCAGGCTCTGACGGATTCAGGATCGGGATTCGCCGGCAGCCCTCGGTCTTCGCCATGGTCATCGGAGGCCCAACAAATGGCGGGAGGGGTACAGAAGCGGTGGCAAAACCGATCAAGAAAGCAAATCTTTGAACAGCCATTGCGACGAACGTCCTGTCCAAAGACAGTCAGCTATCAGCACACGTGTGTAATTTTTTTTCGGGGGGGGGGTGAAGGTCCCCCCAAGTTCAAGGTCCAACTCAAGGCAAGATGTTGCACTGGCAAACCAAGAGTCTGAAACAAAATTTCAAGCCGCAATTCCCTGCACAATCTCTCTTTTGAGAAACTCTTTCCTGCGTTGTTCACCTCCGAGTGAATCAACACACACTTTGTTTGCCATCTCGCATTGCTCGAGCTATTTTTGCAGCTAATTCTCCAGTATCATGTCATGTCACGTGTTTCCTTCAGTACGTACACCTTTTAGCTTTTGTCAGCAACGTGAAAAACTTCGTGACGTGGTCAATGCAGAACACACAAAAGTCTCTACATTTCTGCAGAGTTGTCATTCTAAAAATGGCCTGTTTTCTTTTCTCAGTCGCTGAAAAAGACGTGTTTTTTTGTGGGGAGGGGGGGTGCGCGGACAAAACACAGAGTTTATTTGTTCAGAACAATGTTTCACTGTGGCAAGTTGAGAACCACTCACAAAATACTGCATAAGGGTATTCATGGCTGTGCGGTCGTCATCACGGTTCCAATTCGAGCGCAACTCGCACTCGCACTGCCACCAAATTGGCGGTTGTCTGTTGCAGCTTCTGTCTGAACTCTTGTGTCCTTGGAAAGGAGGTTCAGAGCAACCAAATTATCAGAACAAAGCGAAGAAGCCCCCCCCCCTCCCCCACACAAATGTCAAGAGCATTGCCAGTGAACTGGTCGAATAGAGCTGCAAGCAAAGACGCCACTCGAACATCATCAAAATGCGATGCAAGATTCTTATTTTCTACGTATTCTTTCAAAATCCTGGGGTCCCAAATCGTCAAACTTTTTTTGCAAGGGCACGATCCTCGCCCACGCACCCGTCCCGTGCGGGGGAGGGGGGCATGACCCCCCTGGTAGCCTTGGATCCCTGCTGCAGTTTCGACTAAGTAACATTTGCCCTTGTATGCCTGAGGCTGCAAAAATGGGGAACGCGTTTTGCTCAACATGGCACTTGAATTCGCAACAACCCCAGACCATCAAACATATGCAGTCTTTGAAAAGCTTTCCTTTCTTGAGGACCAACTCACCAAGTCCTGGGGATTTTGCCACAAGCGACAATTCCACGCAGCACTGTTGAAGGTTGCGTCTCAGAGCAACCACAGAAGTGAGAGGTCTGTTTCTGACAACTGAAGCTGACCACACACACACACACTCACACGCACGCACGCACAATCGCCTCACACTGCACGAACGACCTTCACGTTCCCATACAGGCACAAACTCATTCACAGAGAGAGAGAGAGAGAGAGAGAGAGAGAGAGAGAGAGAGAGAGAGAGAGAGAGAGAAGACAGCGATCAAAACTGCTGACTGTTGGAGGCTGGGAACAAACAGGAAATCTCTTGGAGCATTATTGTCTTTTCCCTCCACATGAAGAGTTGCTGTTCTGATACTTTGTATCCTGATGTCAATATTTTTGCAACACTCTGCAAACAAATGTTGCACGTTTTGTCCATAACGTTTATTTACGATCGCGTTGGTGCTTCCTGACTCAGAAAGTTGATTCACTCAATCCTAAATTTCTGTCAGCCACCACGAAACATGTACAGGGGACCACGCCCCACAAATTCAAGTTTGTGAGCCAAACAGCCCATTGACAGAAGGAAGCAGATTTTGAGCTTGATTTGTCCACCTCAACTGCACGAACCCTCCTGCGCCAAGACAACGTGAACCAAGATCCGCAAGAGAACGAAATTACCTTTCGCAGAAGCACACACACAAAAGCAGGTATGAAGCACACCGTATGGTGCGAACATGGCAATGCAATAAATCTATTTGCGCACTGTGACATTTGCGTAGCAACATCGTTCTTGTTTGCACAATATAATGGTGTGTTTGTCATTCAACATTTCTTGCTAAACTTGCAATATTTAATCTACATACTACAACACACCACCAACAGAAGTGCAGTGTGAAGAGGTTTGAAGCAGAAGCTGAGACGCCGGTTCTCAGTGTCACACTGGCAAAAGTGTCACATCCTCCCACAAGGGCAGATCCAAGATCTGGTCGGGGGCGAGTGGGTGGTAAATTTCTCTTTTCGGGAGTCAGGGGCCATCCCTCTGCGCACCTCGCTGGAACCGCCTGAGAACCATTCCTCTACCCGTAGCTGCAGTGGGTTATCATACGAATAACCCCCGGATCTTCCTTACCCGATGTAGGAGTCTTTTCTGGATCTCTGTGGGATTCAGGAGGCTGGGCCTCCATGACCCACCCAGAAATGTTGGTAATCCCTCCACTTTCGAAGTGGTATCTGCGGTTCAAAATGTCGTTTTTGCAGCAAACTTTTCAGGTTGGAGTTGCGCCCCCTCAAGAAGTTTGGGTCGCCCGACCTCAATCGTGGAACCCCGAGAATGGTCGGACCAACTCATCCAATTTGCTGTAATCTGCCCCAGCAAAACAACGAACCGAACGTGCTTGTCAAACCAGAGAACCAGCTCCATGAACAATGCTGGTGAGTCGGAAAAGAGATTTGACAATCGGTTGAGGACACTTTCATTTCGTCTTTCGGAAACCAGTGAAGCAAGTTTTCCTGGCGTTCCTCTGTTGCAGCAACAGCGGTTTGCTGCGTGCAGTGTTGTGCGCCGAACAGTTGACGCGCAACATTTCACGAGTTTTGGACAGTATGCTGACGAAGAAGGCAAGGCTGCAAACTTAATGTCGCTGCAAAAGTTACATAAACTTTCACTGCTGAGGGCCCAGTGAGGCGAATGTCAAAGCAGACGACAGGTCGCGGACTCAATGTGCGAATTTCGTGATCTTCTGTGCGCATGACCATGACGTGCGCGGAGCGAAAAGTCACGTGCATGTAGCGATCGTCATGTGCACCGTTTCTGTTCCGCGTGCGTAGAAGGACCTCGCTCCGCCGCAGAGCTTTTACCTGCAGCAGGCGGCGGCGGCGGCGGCGGCGGCGGCGGTCGGAGACCAAGGTTCCGCGGAGCTGCTGCGTGCTCCGCCGCCGCGCCCGCCACCGCCGCTCAAATCAACTCGTTCAAAAAACATGCTCTTCAGGTAAAATCCACTTTGCGCTATCCGCGGCGACAAAACAGCTCTTGTGAAACCAGAGGCAAAATGTTTTCGTGCTTCGCCTTTCGCGGCGATTCATGTTGGTGTGAAATGCAATGTTTGAGACGAACTGTGTGTTCGTCACCTGAGGTGGTTCCTGCAGCCGGATTAGCCGGGTCTTTCCTGCGCACTGCAGTTACATATGTGTCGCTCACAACCAGTCTAATCCGCAGTTCCAAGAATCAGCAGCAGCTTAGTCCGCTGTTTTTCTTCCAAATCCAGACTCAGTGAAAGCAGCGCTTGGCTTCTTAAGTCGATGTTTACTTTCAGAGCCAGACCAGCCATCCGTCATAACAACTTTTTCCTCAAATTGACAACGTCATGAAAACAGACTTGTTTCAACACGTGACCATACGAGTTCGCTGCTCGTGCTCTCCCACTCACCGTCGTTTCTGAACCAACGCCTCGAATCGTTTCAAGCAAAAGTGGGGCCAAAAACAAGGCATTCTCCGCAAAACACTCGCTGTTTCTTTAGATTCGTGGTGCTTTCGTTTCACAGCAAAATCCAAGCAGCTTCGCCACAAAATCTTGTTCAATTTTCGAAGAGAACCGAGGGCGAATGCAGAGGGACTTCGGGCAGGCTCTGACTTCTACAACAAAAAACATTTTCCCAATTTTGCGCCGCAGGCAGCAAAATACTCGTAAGTCCGTCCTGTTGACCCAAAAGGAATCCTGGATCCTCAAAAGTGTCTGCTGGACGAAACCAGGGGTGAGGCGTGAATCTCACCGAACCGACAGAACTGTGAACGTTCGGGCCACACGAACGACAGTTCCAGACAGGAGGGAAATACTCGTTCCAGTCTTGTCCGAAAACTGTGAGTAAACAGCGTGAGATGGACACCACCCTGTAATCAAAGAACCATACCCCAATTTCACATCTGCCGCACAAAAAACAAGACAGGAAAGTTGAACTGGTTGTGCAACCCTTGGGTGCACAGCCAAGAAAAGACTGGTGACGCACAATTTGCCAGCATTTAAAGCTTTGTGCATACTGGTCGTGGCTGCTTGTTTCAGAAACACTCAGCCCCTTAAATTCAAACACAGAGAAAACACACCGAAGGAAAGCTTCAGTACTCCGGTGCAGCAATGCCACACACGTCGCGCCGCGCCGCGCCCCACCCAGTTGTGTTTCCCAGAGGCCATCACCCAGAATCACGCGATTGCAGGAGTCACGTGAAAAGGAAGCTTCACAACAGGGACTTCGAACCCGACAGGAATTTTCAAGTGGAACCCACGAATTTCCTGTCACAGATTCAGTGACTGGCGGTAAAAGCCAAACAGCTGCAAGCCCTTCTCGAAAATTCACGACATGAAGTTTTCAATGCAAAACTTACAAGAAGAGAGTGCTGATACCACAGTAATACACCCCCAACCACCACAGGAGGAGGACAGCCTTATCAGGTACAGTACAACCTGTACACCTTGAAGACCAAACTGCAGCATTCGAACGGCAATCGACCAGTCGAACTGTTTTGAACAGCAACACTCGTACGTGTACTCGAACACACTGTGAAGCACCAAGATACGAGAAACGAACACAAACAAAGCGACGACACATACCCCTGGGTCGAACATCCCCCGTCTGCTCGATTTGGAGACAAAACGGTGCGTCTTGTACTGGTTGAACGCGGCGCGCACCAGAGCCTCGCAGATTCCACAGCGCTGTGCAGGTTGCAGCGACAGCCTGCGTCGCGTCCTTGTTTCCACGGCGACTAATCCGCGTGGAAATCTCGATCACTAATCTGGATTAGCGTCAGGAATCCCACGCACACCACCCAGGGGAGCCGGCCGCGACAAAGCAGCGATTGATGCTGCAGCAGCAGCGAACAAACCTCCGGTTAAACGGTGCTTGAACGGAAGACATTTTGCTGTGTTTCTCGTCTCTTGCTTTTGTTCAAGGGTGGATGCTGGGATCTGGTCACAGTGGGGCCCACCGCCTTGGCTGCTGACTTAACTTGAACAATTCAACAAGAAGAAAAGAAACAATTTACGCCTGTCGCATGAGAGGGCGTAAACTTTCCGGGGGGTCAGAGAGGAAAGACACCCAACTGGATTCAAAGCAGGACAGTTCCTTTCGGCAAGTGAGACTGTGACGCAAGCAGTTTTCTCAGTGCTTCTTGAAAAGTCAAGTTCACTGCTTTGCAGACGAGGCAAAAGTCTTCCCACATACGCCTTTTTGGAAATTTGATCACAACAACAAAATCTCAGCCGGAAGAATATGCAGTCGTTGAGCATCTTACTGTGACATTTGTATTGCTCGCAATTTCCGCACGACTATGAAGCGAGAGCTGGTGGTGCTCGCTCGAGCGGGTTGCTCGAGCCGCCCAGGCGCTGTGCCCAGCTCCCGCCCGCGCGTCCCCTCCCTGAGCCCAGCACTCCGCTTGAGAGCGTCGCGATTGAATTGGGCGAACTGGAATCAGGGGATTAGGGGAGGTTGGGGAGATCTCATGGCTGTGGCTGCCTGCGTCTCTCCAGCTCCACCCAGCGAGGCCCCGGCCGGTCTCTTGATCGCACTGCAGCGTGAAAACTGCAGAATCGCAGAAATGCTTTTGTCACAAAAGTGTCGAAAAGAGATCTTCCAGATATGGACGAGAAAAAGGCGTGTCTGAATGTGCCAAAAAGAGAGAACACACAGTTGCCACAGCAGAAAAATCGAAAGCAAGGGCGTGTACATTTGTGTGAATTGCTGCTTTTGAAACTGCCGGCAAGACGGAAAGCTGCTGCGTGTTGAGCTCTGTGTGTTCGGCAACATCAAAAAATGTTCTGTGATTGCATATCGAAAAGGTCCTTGTTTTCTTTCGCGTGGCTGGAACACGTAGAAACCCACAGAGGATCGGCGGATTTGGACAGAGTGGAGTGTTTGATGTTTTTGCGTGGGCGGCGGCGTGGCTTTGATGTCGATCCTGGAAGCTATTTTTAGCAGCAACTCCATCGTGCATGCTGAGATGCACGAGCCACTTGTGTGTCTGTGTGTGCAGCTTGGGGCAAAGGCAATTGATTCGCAGATCGCCCACAGAAAGCTGTGCATGTGAACTGTGAAATACAATTTCGTTGCATTTCCTCCCAACACCACAGTTTAGTGACGTTTAAATCTCCCGGGCTTGATGCATCTCAGAATGATGGAGTCGCTCAACCAATCTGGCTTCAAATTGACGTCCGTTTTGCTGCCAAAGGATTCGTTTTACAGCCGAGGAAAATCCTCCAACATTCCGCGACAACACCTTTCGTTGGCTTTTGATGCAGTTGTGACAAAAAGTTTGAGCTGTTTTTGCCAAAAGCTTCAGATTTCTGGCTTCGATCTGAGATTGCAGAAAAAGAAGCTGGAGCCCAGGTTGGATTGAGTCACACATTTCGTGGTCACACTTTCAACAGATTTACTACACCAAGTCGCACAGTCACCATGAAACCTTGAACATACATTCGACAAGCCCTGTGCGTGACTGCGTCCAACTCCACATATAATTCTTGAAGATTGTCTTCTGCGGGTCAACTGCCTGTGTATGCATGCATCAAACACGTGCGCCCGTTTGAAGAACTCGTAGATTCCGAAGAATTGTGCAATTCTCTGACTTGAGACAGCCCAACAAATTGGTTCAACTTTTTCAAAATAATCTAATTGCAAGAATGTTTATTCCACACACCGGACGAAAACATATTTGTCAAGATTTCAGAATTGGAATGTGCTGCATCTTCGTTCCAGTTTCAGCCTGAGTTCAAACAAAATCTGACAAATCAGTTATGTTTCTCGACTGGTTTATCTCCAACGTGGGAACAAAAACAGATCAAACCTGCAGCAAAATTTGCAGAAAACAAGGCCCTTGGACTTCATTGCACCATGGGGCTTGAGTTGTTTGCACTCAAACATCGTGTGCTTGTGACCGAATGGAAGAGTGGCTCTCTCCCAACTGGGAACTGATGACTGTGCCGGTTTCACACATTTTGAACAGAGAAACGTCTGCACTCAGCAGACTTGTGGCTGCTGATTCATTCCTTTCCGAATTGATCTCAGTGGACATGCAGTTGTGCCCAAGCAGTGTTTGCAGTTTGCAGTTTCCAAACATTCGCCAACGAATTGCGTGGTCTACACACAGGCAAAACTTTGGAAAAGTCCAACCCAAACTTGCACTGCACATACCAGTGGCTGACAGCTTCAGACGCGGCTGACATGTTTCGTCCAACTGGTGATCTCAGCTGTCAACAACGGCCTTCTCTCTTTCAAACGACAAAATCCAAAACTCCGGATCCAGGGATCAAATGCAACATCTTACCTTGTGCAAGTGAAGTTTCCACTTTCTGACCGATGTTCTATTCTTTTGGTGTGAAATAATCCTTGTTTGTTGAGTAAGCTGCGGAAAAAGCTGAGAGATTTTTTGGCTGTGCATCCACGCCCATCGACAGGAAGTGTTGGCTGCTGATTCGCGCTTCAGCGAGGAGAGTTCCGACTCCCACGCACAGAATAATGAGGGAGCGTTCAATTATCTCGATCGCGCCCGCAGGCGGCCAGCAAACTATCACAATTCACATTGTCAACCGCATCAATAAATGCATTGTTTCTCGGAGAAGGAGGAAACACTGAGGCAAAACAAAAGCATAAATTTGGCCAACAGCAGTCAGAATTGTTTCCCTTTTGCCTCAATTGACAAACACAAGAAAAAAATTTGTGACACAAGAAAAAGCGTTTCTCCCCGAGTTCTACTGAAGTGTGAACGGGTCTTTAAATCTGGGAGTTTGCGCGTGCGTGAAATGTGCGCAGCGAGCGTCAAAGCGTTTACAGAGTCTACAACCTGCACCAACAACAAACTGCGAAACTTTGGTCGGTCGGTTGGTGAAGTCAGGGGCAGACATGGCGGTGAGTTCGCCGTTTGAGGATGAGGAGTTTCAGAAAGCCTGCGAGAGTCTTGTGGGAGAACCAGACATATCCGAACCCTGGGAATTCTTCACTGAATCTCATGATGTGAAAATCTACAGGCTCTACAACAAGGTGGGTGGAATCTCAAACACTTCAACTCTGCTACAGGTTTGACAAACACTGACAACACCCATTGGCCTTTGCTGCTATCTTTGATGTTTGGTGTGCTGCACAAGGTCACGATTCACACAAATCTTACAGACAAAGACATGTTCCAGCAAGCGTTTTGCTGGAAATTTCTCCTGGTTTTGTCTTCAGCTGCTGAAATTTGTTGCTGTCGTTGACACAGGAGAGATGCATTTTCATCATTTATCAAACAGTTCTGCTCTTTCGTTTCAGAAGTCGGGCTTGTACTACTACCAGATCTTCGGAACCCTGGATGACGTCCCTCCTGAGGTGTGCGCCCAGGTCTACGTGGACACCGAGTACAGAAACCACTGGGACAGCTACGTGAACGGTGCGTTGATTAATTGAGCTTCCTGCTGTCACCCAAGACATAGGCTCACCTGTTTGTCCCGAGAGCACCTGAAGAAAGAGGTGAAAGCACTTTCTTTTCGGAAATGTTAACAAATTCAGTTGATAGGTTGGAGGGGACTTCACACATTTCTTGAAGGTCAAACAATGCAGGAGACTCCCTTGGCCTTTGAAGGCGTTTTGAGAACCCGCAAAAATATTCACGTGTCACCTCAAAAATTTTCCCACCCCCGAACAGGGAAAATTTTGATTGATCAGGCTTGGTGATTGAGGGCGTGTGCAGCTTCAACCCAACCCCGTATCATGAAAAGTGCTCAAAATGATCTTGGAAACGTTTTGGTTGAAAACAAGTATCAATGGAAACATCGTATTTTGGACACAAAAATTTTCGCTTGCAATCGGGGGCCCAAAGCACACCACTTGTGTTCTTGTTCACCTTGTGTTCTTGTTCAACCAGACCGTCTTTGTCTTTGCAGAACTCAAGGAGATCGAGGATGAAGAAGGAAACAAGGCGATTTATTGGCAAATCAACTTTCCTTTCTTCATGTCCAACAGAGATGTATCCTTTGCAAGCCATCTGCTCGCCCAGTGTTGGTGTTGCAGTTTGCTGTGTTTCACCTCAAACAGTGCTCCGTGCTCCCAACATGGGTAGGGGTGGTGTCAGAAAGAAACTCATTGCTTCTGTTGCCTTGACCAACTGCAGTATGTGTTCGTCCGCGAACTGAAGGAAGTTGACTACAAGGGAACACACATCTGGGTGGGTGCAGACACAAGCCTTTGTCTCCTTCAACTTGCAAGCATCAACTTTCAGCCATGGTAACTTCTGCTGAGTCTTGGAGAGTCTTCTCCTGACGTCACAGTTGAATTTGTTTTGATTGTTTGTGCCAAAGGTGTGTTTGGCGAAGAGCGCTGTGTGCAGCAACTATCCAGAGCGCTCGGGTGTGATCCGAGTCAAGGACTATCTGCAGAGATGCGTCATGTGCAGCGACGGCAAGAAGGGCACGAAAGGTATGGTGGATTTTCTGTTCATGTCCAGGGGGAGTGCTCAGTCATCTGGTAGGTCCAGGGTTCGGGCCTGCCCTCACTTCACCGTCCCTAAGTTTGCAAGGCAGGTGCAAGTGCCTTGCTAAATCTGAATCCGAGTCTCCAATGGTCAGAGACCAGCCGAGACTGAGGTCTTTCGTGAGCCTGATCGTGCTACCGCCGGAGCAGCGGTGTTCTTTCACAGCATTGTGTTCTTTCACAAAATGGAGAGAAGCTCCCAAACTTAACGAGGAAAGAAATTTGATGTCTTTTCGCACAATCGCATGTGTGCAAGCCAAACGTTGGCACCAACGCATGTTCAACAGAACAGACAGTCGGTTGGGATGCTGAGGATTGTGCATATTCTGTGTGTTGTCTGTTGCTTGTGGGTTGAAGTCACTGTTGTGAAGCCATGGTGTGGAGAGCCACCCGGCTTCACGGTACGTTTCGTGTTGGCATGGGGAAATCGAACCCTTCAGCAAATGTTCACAAGGATTGACACGCACCAATTGCTTCAACGTCGTTGTCGTGCTGTGTGCATGGAACCAGCTCATGCTGCACCGTCTAATCTCAGATTTTCGATAAATTATCGACTTATTGATTGAATATTAGCTGCATGTGCAAACATGATAAGCAACGCGTGAGGTTAGTGAGGAGCAGTTCCGTCTTATGCGGCCGCTGTTGGAGGGTCTGAACTCCCGCGTGGTCAAAACTGCCTGTGGGGAGTTTCCACTCAACGATGACCCACGTGGAAACTGCCCATGGGCAGTTTTGAATCTACACAAATGGTCAAATTCCGTGTTCAAACTGCCCATTGGGGAATTTCCACGTGGAGGATGATCGCCGTGTGGAAACGTCCTTGTGCAGTTTTGTCACCGGGCACTTCTGACTCGCAAACACCGTGTTCGATTTGGCTCGCTGATGCACTCGGACGCCACTGTTTTCCAATGGACGGCGAGCACGAGAGCAGGTCACTTCGTACACGGCCTTTGATTCCAATCCTGAAACGGCAGAAGTTGGGATCTGATTTGATTGATGCCAAATCACTGCAAATCTGTTCTTCGGCCTGATCGCTGCACGAGACATTCGTTGTTGGCGGATCAGAAAGGCACTGTGTGTCAAAAAGGCACTGTGCATTTTCCACTCGACGATCGTCCCACGGGTACTTCTGACAACTGGGGCTTTCTGACACTTCGACAACGTACACGAAAGTGCAAAGGCGCGTTTGTGTCGAAAGAAGCAGCGAAGAAGACGTTTTGGTGAGGGTTGGAGCCTACAATGTTCCTAGACCCTGGCGGCGTTTTCAAGGAGAAATATTTGCTGTCGGAGGGTGGGGGTGACACACATGAAGTCGAAGTTTGAAACCAAAGACCTCTGTAAAGAAAGCAGACTTTCAGAGGAATTTCCGTGAAATCTCTTTTCAGTGCAAAAGCCGAAGAATGTTTTGAACACACACACACACACGCACACACACCCACACACACACACACACACACTTTAAAGTGTGTATTACAATCAGTAAATGCTATCAGATCCCCTGGCCCCGCTCTCCTTGGTCGTTTGAATCCCATGGGAATTTTTCAGTGTCTTCAGACCCCAATTTTTCAGGGGCCTTCACACTCGACCTGGAGGCTGTAGTGTCTCTGGATTCCCTGGAACATTTTCAGTGACTTCCTTTGAGTCACCCCGTTCTGAAAGAAGAAAGTCCGGACTTTGGGTATTTCATCAAACATTGTTTCTTGACACCAAAGGATCACCCTGAAGGTTCTGTTTGTCGGATTTTCACGAAACATCCAAATCTACAAACAAACACATTTTCCAAGGGAAGTGCTTCCCCTTGAAATTAAACCTCAGTAAATATTGTATGAACATCCTTTCCTGCAAAAAGGAAAACGGTATCAAGGTGCATTTTTATTCCGCTGACCCAAGAACTCTTGTTGTTCCGCTTCAGGGCAGAAGGTGTCAGGGCAACAGCGGTTGTAATGGCAAAAATGGGGTTGACAAGGCTGTCTTGAAATGATTTCTTGAGTCTGTTCCCGATGTTCCTGAACCCGCGCGTTGTCTCTTTGCAGCCTACATGTATTACTACGACAACCCAGGAGGATCCATACCGACCATGGTCATCAACTGGGCTGCCAAGGTGAGACAGACTGGCTTTTCTTCAAACCTGATGACCCTGGCAGCCTACTCGTGCGAACCAACCAGAAATTGGAACTGACAGGGTTAAATTCAGTTGACCGAGCTGGACTGTATTTTATCTTTTACTGGAGTCTGAAAGTTGTGTTTCCCTTGCAGACTGGAGTGCCTGGTTTTCTGTCCACGATGCAGAAGGCCTGCAGAGGATACAAGGAGTACCTCGAGTCGAAGGAGACGCGGCCTCCGTAACAACCCAGGCTGCGGACACGTTGGGCGCGTTCGTTTGTTTACCCCACTTTTTCCCAGGGCTCAGAAAAATAGATACTGCAGGTGACGTTGAGCACACCTGGGGTCCCGGGGTTTGATGAACGAACGCGCTTGTCCAACTGCAGAAGTGTTCCAGTCGCGTCGAAGTGGGTCTGGACCAATCTGGAAGTGTCGCAAGTGCAAATATCTATCTGTCTACAATTTTGAGCCGGTGTTGAAAAGTTTTCTGATGCACATGCACAGAAGCGACATTATGACGTGTCCAGACTCACTTTCTCCGGGAATCCGACGATCTCTGCAGCGCGGTTTGCAAAACTAACGCTTTTCAAATCATATTTTGCGCGCCACATGCAAATGATATTTTCTGATGCTGACTTTTTGAGTGCTTTTACCCCAGCAGACTACATGCAATCGACCTTTCACAATCAGAGTGCACCGTAACTTCGTCCGTCCTGCAAGTTTGCCAAATGGACGTTGGTCGCCAAATGGGTGCCACGTGTCACGTTTTGTTCATATCCCAGTCTGTCCAGTCAATTGCCTTGACTCTGAACTGTTCTTCCTGCACTGTAAAATTATGGGTGATTGGGAAATTGTGCCTTTGACGAGATATAGCATGCACAGAAGTTTGGGTGAACTTTTTATCACCGTGTCAAGTGAAGTGTCCTGTTGAAGAGATTGAGTTCGTTTTGATAAGGCATCTCGCCACACTGTTTGCTGATGTTCTTTTGAACACAGTCCTAAAAGCAGAATGTTATCCACGCTTCTCTTTTCAAAGGCCAGAGAAATCAGGTTCACAAGGATTGTGGGTCATTCAAGTTCAAGAAACGAAAGGGAAGACTGTTGCATCTCTCTTGTTCGTATTCGTATCGTTCGTCCTGCAACATGAGACTGGGGACATTTGAGCAGTGTTTGAGTGTCATTCCCCTGTACTCGAACCCTTTCTCTGGTCTGCCATTTCTCTCTTTGAAATGCACGTATTTGTATTTGACGAAATACTGTGATACCTCGTGTGCGAACTCACACGGTTGATCAATTGAAACACTGATGTTTGTGAGCGCGATCTGATTAAAGTCAGCGCTGCAAGAGTGTGTGGACAACGTGCAACGCTTGAATTTCTACAAGAGCCGTGAACACCCACGTGTTGCTCGCACTTTATTTGTCCCAAAATTGCATGGGCACCAGAAGAAATGGTGCGCGCATCAAAATCGACCTGAGGGTGTTCTTCGGCAGATTTTACCATCATAGGATTCATTTTTGCTAGTCGAATGGGCGCGTGCATCACGTGGGTGATCACGGTGGATTGGGCCGTTCAGTTCGGCTTCTTTGCCTTGACGCAGCGTCAACAATCATTCCATGCATTATACATTTTGTTGCCGTGCGCTTTCTTTACCTCAGCTTCACTGGGTTTTCAGGTCGTTCGCATCGAGCGGCGCCTGAGGTGTTTGTTCAGAGGAATGCTTCACGTTTTACGCAAAATGTTTTGCTTCTTGGGCAGTTGACAGATGATGCTCACAAAACGGCCAGGACTTCTCTTGTGGACCCAGAATTGGGGTTGAGGGAGGAGCAACCTTTTTGGGTCAACAAAGCCAAGATTTGATACGGTGTCAAATTTTGTGCCTGCGGTGCAAAATTGGATGGTGGTGGTAAAATTAGGGGCAGAGCTAGGTGACCCCTGGCTTCACTGGATGAAACGTCCGACTCTGGTTTATCGTTGTGGTTTCGTTCCTTGGAACAACCCTGTTATCACTGCATCTTGAACTGAAGTTGGTTCCCCGGCAGTCAGTCTGAACTGCCAAAACTCCCAATTGTCATTTTCCAGTCTACCGGTTGAAAATGTTGTGTGCCTGGAAAAAGAAAAACAGCAGGAAAAGTCTTGTGTAAGTTGACAGCACCGTCATGTCAGAGAGACCACGTGCTGAGGTCGGTGCCTTTCTTGCGCAGTCTTCCAAAGCGAGTCGAGTACGTAGACGAATAAATTACGATGGTTTCAATGCGAATGTCATGAGCGGAGACCATGACGCATTCTGCTCATGTATGTTTGGCAACAACTGACAACAGGTGCCAAGATCTATATTGACAGTGGCTGTTGTTCCGACAATGCAAAATCTTAGGCACGGTGGCCACAAGTGGCTCCAAGTGATTGAGATATGAGAACTCTTCGTGTCAGATTGAAATTGGTTGTGTGATAAAATTTTGTACACCCTTTGTTACAGGCGTCCAACTGTGTTCAACACGGGAACTTTTTTCTTTTGCCATGTCTTGGTTTTGTCAGATGTTTTTTTTCCGATTGAATGTTTTCTTCGTTGCGCTTGTGCTTCTGAAAAATTCATATCAAAGGTTACAAAAAATATCTTGCTGGTACACAGGCTCCGTGAGTTTGTTTCATCATTTTTGGTCGCAAAAATTCAGCGATGAAGAGTTTTACGCCCGTGTTCAAATTCTTGGAACTCAAACTACAGCTGTAGATCTACTTTCTCTCAACGGAAACATGTTCACAGCATTTTGACCAACTGTCAAATGTTTGTTGTTTGGTCAGAAATTTTATGAAGGGTCGGGGCGCGTTTTTTACCTGCGCGCCTGGCCCAAAAATGTTCATTCGGGACGACCTCCTGGAGAGAAGGAGGTTCGATCCTCTATCTCTCTCTCTCTCTCTCTCTCTCTCTCTCTCTCTCTCTCTCTCTCTCTCTCTCTCTCTCTCTGCGCTGATTTTTCCCGCTGCACAGGTCTAGGAAGTGGCGCCCCCAGTGTGAGCCAAAGCGACAATCATTGCACTGTGCGGCGCGCCATAAGCTGCCGTAAACAAACATGGCAGCACCCATGGAAAGCGTGACGGGGTGAAACTTTCTCAACAAATATCGCTACTCCTTCATCATCCAACTCCCGCCATGGATGAGGCTTTGGGGAAAACAGACAGTAAAACAAAACGCCCAATGTCAACAACAGGGAAAGTGTTGCTGGGCGTCACTGGCGGTGTGATCGCCGGGATCTGTGTGGTGACGGTTCCGTTCGTGATGCCTGCGCTCCGGAGGGTGTGTTTGCCGTACGTACCCGCCACCCCGCAGCAGGTGGAGAACGTCATGCTGATGCTGCGTGGCCGGTCAGGGTCTCTTGTCGACCTGGGAAGCGGTGACGGAAGAATTGTGAGTACTTTTGCATTGCGTTGGATCGTGTCCAGTGGGCTCTGCTGCGGTGTCGTTCAACCTTCTAAAGTTGTGGGCACCACAGCGGTCGTTTGATTGAATGTGTGGATGTCGACCAAGTGACACGGCTGTCAACAAAATTCCCAGTGGCGTGAAATGAACAGACTTTTTTGAGAACCGCCTGGGCAAAAACTGACTTCAATGCCAATGCACTGACTTTGTTCAGGTTGTGGAGGCGGCGCGGCGACACTTCGATGCCACTGGAATCGAACTGAACCCGTGGCTCGTACTCTACTCGCGTTTCGACGCTTTGCGACGTGGAGTCAGCAAACAGACGCGATTTCACCGAAGAGATATTTGGAAGGTGCGTCTGTCAGACATCACTGGAAACTCACCTTCAGAAAAGGCCGGCTTTGTTTGCTGACACACCCTTTGCAACTGAATTGTGAAATATTCTGCTTGATTCAGTTTCTTTCCTTTTGAGTAGATCTATTTGAGACCATTCACAGAAAGAGCCTGTGTTTGTTTCAGACCGACTTTTCTCTCTACGACAACATCGTGATCTTCGGAGTCGACCAAATGGTTCGTGTTGTCCAGTCTTGTTTTCATTCAGTAGAAATTCATCGCTTTCATTCTTTCTAACAGCAGTGTGTAACTTGAATGTGGCGTTTTCGAGGCAGTTACGAAACTGAGTGACAAAGACATCTTTCTTTCACCAGATGGCACAACTAGAAGACAAGTTGGAGCTGGAGCTGCGTCCCGGAAGTCACGTGGTGGCCTGTAGGTTTCCGCTTCCGTCCTGGAAACCCGTGTCAACTGTGGAGGACGGTGTGGACTCGGTGTGGCTGTATCAGAAACGGGACATGACGCAACACTCACGGTCGGTGTCCAATCAAGGAAAAGAACCTTGTTGAAATGTGACTCGACAAAGTGACTGCAGCTGCTTTTTAAAAGTCGGGGCCCCCAGAAGTGTTTGACTCAACCTTAAGGGGCAGCACAGCGTCGGTGTGTTACGCTTTGACTTGCACCAGTTCTCAAGCATTTTCCCACTCCGTTGGATCATGCTTATTCAGAGATGAAAATGTATGCGCAGCTTCAATTGCAAGAAAGACCGGCAGAACTGTGCTGCGGCTCAAGCAGACTGATGTCAACGTGGCCACCTGTTGAATTGTTGGAGACTCGACACAGCTGACGGAACTGTCAGCGTAGACGAGCATGAACAATAAAACACAGATGCTGTGAAACATACAGACGCTCCACCTTGCTCAAACATTGGTGGGTCTATTCAGATCACGCTGGTCTGATCTTTCAAGAATCTTTTTGTTTTGGAAGACAAGACTTACCCCTCCTCTCCTGACAAAAATTGCCTTGAAGGACTGGTGAAAGTCCTGCTAAGGTACAGAAGCCTGTCTGGAAAGTACCGTAAAATCCCACGTATTGGACCCCTTCGCGTGCAAGACCACCCCCCTTTTTTCAGCCACAAAATCAGTACAAAGCCATTTTTCACATTTTCAGGAAAATTATTTGTATATGCAAATTTTAGGTTTGTCCAAATTGAAACTCAGGAAATTACTCTTGAAAACCACTTTCTCCAAAGATTTTTTCTGATCCCAAGGTAATAATAGCATTAATTCTCATTTCAAAAGATATGAATATTAGCTCCTAAAGCAAAATTTTGATAAATTTATTTTAACTTAATTTTGATATTCTTTTGCCTTATTTTACTCTCCTTTGATACTTTACTCACTCATTTCTACTCTTGACTCTTCACTTTGATACCAAATGTCAAATCCTCACGTATAAGACCACCACCACCCCTTTTTGGCATTAATTTTTTAGCATCAAAATGGGGTCTTATACGCGGGATTTTACGGGCAAGTGCGCAAAGATATCAGAGGCGTATGTCGGTTGGAAGGGTCATTGGTTTCTCCAAGAAAAGATTTAGGGGTGATTGCAACGTGTGGGATCTGCAGCAACAATCAGTTTAATGAAAGAAGACACTTTTGTATTTACACAAATTGAATGGTGGATATTCAGTCCACATCGATCAGTTCCTGGGTCTCTGGTTCACCGGAAGAATCGGAGTCCTCCTCAGTGATCGGCGAGTCCGGGTGCTCGACGGTGGTGAGTGGAGTTCCCAGGGTCGTCGTGCCCGGGGGTGGACTGGGCGAATCCTCCGTGTCGCGCTGCTTCTTCGGCCGCCCTTTCGGTTTGGTGGGTGCTTCTTTGCCGCCTTTCAGAAGAACCTGAATGGTGTGAAAACGTTCGCTGTCATTGGCGTTTGCATCGAGTTCAACATGAGCTGATAACTTTTGGACAGACGTCAGCTTTCTTTTTCAAGCTATTTGAATGAGCGGCCGCCTCACCTGTTTCTTCCACTTCATGCGGCGGTTCTGGTACCAGGTCTTCACCTGGAGCTGGGACAGACCCAGCGACTTGGCGAGCTCGACGCGGTCGGGCGTCGACAGATACTTGTGCGCCTCAAACTTGCGCTCCAATCCCAGCAGCTGAAAGAAGTGGAGGATCCGAAATTCTGCGAGCTGACGCAAAAAAAACGTTGCTCATGGCTTGCTGGCTTTGGGCATCGTACGCAAGAACGAATCTTGGATGGGTTGGTCAAATGGGAGTCTGACCCCCAGTGGGAGGTGGCACCTGTGACACGAAAAGCTTGCGGTGCAAAATGAGAGAGGGTGGGTGAACATTTTTCAGGGGGAAGAACCGCTGACTTACCTGCAGCTCTGAGAAAACCGTGCGGCTACGGCGTGACCGGCGGCCGCGGGCGGCCTCCGTCTCCTCGCCGGCAGCCGCCGGCCGCGTCCGCACGTAGACCGGCAGCGGCACGGGCACCGGCATGTGGCACGGGTCGAGCTGCGGCGGGGCCGCCGCGGCGTAATTCACTGAAATTCCAGAGCAAATTGTTCAAAATACGAGTACATACGCTTTGTCGGAGGGTCCCTTTGATGCGTGTGAGTGCGACTGGACCAGATCACTTCAGCGTCTGAACTGGGGATTGGATTGCTCTTGAGGACACGAGGACGCCAGACTTGTGTGGGGCTGAAGCTCAGAGCATTTACGAGGTTCCTACAACAAATACGTGGATTTATCATGTCTGCGATTGTGTTCGATTGTTCACATTATTGCGTCAGAACTGAGGCAAATGGTCAGCAAAACTCAGTGCACAA
>JAAUXT010036712.1_pt1 | contig 24577 bp, 34 predicted proteins | sample 7278171 | NCBI WGS metagenome assembly JAAUXT01 (sample SAMN14350112, study PRJNA611818) | marine sediment metagenome | isolation source: surface marine sediment (1.8m) | place: French Polynesia: Moorea | collected 2018-08
ACTAATTTTGGAAAACTCGAGCATCCCCTCACTCTCGAGTTAAAAAAGCAAAAGAAATACATCTACCCAGTTTGACTCTGTAAATCATTGGTAAAGCACACTCGCACAATCTGATCCAAATTTCTGACAAAAAATGAAAAAGAAACGCCAAGTGTGCACCAAGTAACGGACCCTAATACTACTGCCGTTGACTGCGATTTAACAAAGCTCACTTTGCGATGCCACACACGTCTTACTTGTACGGCGGCGAGAACGATGATAGCGAAGTCAAACAGGTTGTAGACACAGGCCCAGTAGCAGAAGGGCCGAGCGTACAGCTTGAGGAGAAACTCGAGCACGTAGATGGAGAAGAAGACGATATCCACCGCGCGAAACCACTCCCGATACCGCGTCTGCCAGCAACAGACGATGTCCTCACGTGCGCATTTTGTGGTGTGCATGTATGTGCATGTATGTGTGTGTGTGCGTGTTCAACACAGTGCTCACCAACAGAGTGGGATCTGTCTCAATCCCCAGCACGATGCAATTCAGCAGAATGACGGCGATCATGAAGAGTCTGTAACCCCAGAACATTGTCATCTGATGCACTGCCGACGCCACCGATTTGTCCGGCCGCTCGTTTCTGAAAGAACACAAACGTGAACACACACATACACACACAGACACACATGCGCGCAGATTGACGATTGTATCAGATTGCACCTTGTGCAAGTGAGAGCAAATTTTGTCTTCAGGTCAGACTTTGTGAACGTTTCGTTGCTGTTTTGTTGTCACCACGAGAGAAGCGTGCTTGTGTCTCAGATGAGCTTGCGAACACACTTGAACTTGAGCCAGCGCAGTCTGAGTCGCTCTCTCCGAGCAACACGCGGCACGGCGTAGTTCGGTGAGGGCCGAAGTCCCGACGTCATGGACGCCTCCATCGCGAAGCTGAAACTGAAAAGCGCATCAAATGGCTATCGGTCTGTGGCGTTTTGCGCTTGTCTGATGTTGAATCCGACAGCGGCTGCAGAGCATCATCTCGCCCACCCTCGATGACCATGACCTGGAAATCATCTGGGGCAACTCTCAGAATTAATTTGCCAAGATCTTTTGTTGGTGTTTGATTGCTCATTCAGAACTTCGCCGAGACGTCGCACATAATTGCACGCTGGGACAAGCCTACCCAATGGATTTATTTCTGCTCTCAAAATGCGACAAAGTTGAGGCTTGGACTGTGCTCTGTCGGTCTGGAATGAGGGGTTCTTCTGCAGGGTATCCTTGATTTCAACGCAAGTCGTGACCTCGATGGGCTGCGTCACAGTTGGGACAGATCAAAGTCTATAAGACTGCTATCATCAAAATGAACACACTTGATTGAGCTTGATCCAACAGAACAAAACAGTCGTTGCTCTCGTATGAGCAGAGTAGCAGACGGAAGTGGCGGGAACAGGCACCCGTTCAACCGCGTCGAGAAAGAGCGAAAGAGAAACTTAAAGCGGGATGGCTTCAAAAGACAAACGCAATTTGTATGAACCAGCCGGACAAAAGAATCTCACAACTGAATCGAGACGGTATCATCTTTTGAATTATAGATAGAAATATAGAGTATTTTGTCTTGGACTCTCAACCTTTGGAGGAATATAGCGACGGTTGGGCGGTAGTGGGCGATAATAAAGGATTTTGTTGATTTCTTGTTCATGTTCTCCACAAACAGGAAAGTTCTCTCTCAAGGAAGATTGGTTTCTCAGTCTTGTTCGAGAGATGCCAGTGACCACAAAGGTTTGAGAAGAGGAGAAGGCCTGAGCACTGGAGTAACACGAGGTCAGTGGACGCTCACGATCCAAGTGGAATTTTTTCGAGTCAGCTGTGTGATGGTGATGTCTCAGACAAGATGGGAGGAGGGGGGTCGAATGTTAGCGAGTTTGAGCAAACAGCCCGCAACCTGGAAACGCAGACGCAAACGTAACTTTTGACTATCACAACATACGAAAAGTTACGTTTGCGTTTCCACGGTTGCGGGCTGTTTGCTCAAACTCCCCGTTGTTTCACGCCAGTGCGCACGTAACATCATGAAATTCGATTTTGTGGATTCTGTTGGGTTTCAGGAGCAAAGGCCAAGATGTCTTCTCGAGTAGCGAAGCAGGACAACGTGAGAAGAGAAGATCCCACCAGCCCAAGGAGGTAAATCGGTTCAGTTGTCACCCAAGTATTTACCATGTTGAGTGAAACTTGTGTAGTACGAGTCTGAAAAATTGCGCGAACTTGTGCAGCTTTGTTGATTTCTCAAAAGTGTTGTCACGTTGCGACTTGTAGGGAAACGCCCAGCATATCAGAGTGTGAATCACCTCGACAAGTGCGGCCAGCGCGCTCGCTCGACCTATCCGCTGGATCCGACTCTGAGGGCGCCGCTGATCACATTTGCAGTCCTGCTGTTAGTGTCGTACATTCTTCGGGCAGAAAGCGGCCCAGTTCTATGCTTTGAACCGAAATGTACTCGTACTCAAATGACAGAAGGGCAAAAGTGATTGTTGCTGTCTTGTGACGTTGCCACACAGCCAGGAACAGTGGGACAACCTGAGGTCCTCGTAATCGACGCAATGACGCAGGAGTCGACCGCTAGTCAATCCGAAGTTCCCGTCAACGTCTCCATGGAAGCGTCTCCTGCCAGAGTGGTGTGCCACTCAACCCGACTTCAGTGCAAAGAGAGCAGGTTTGGAGTGCTGCCTGAATTGACGCCGGAAGAGAACGATTTGTGAGTGGGAGGCAGAGAACAAAATGTGGCTGGTAGCTTTGTCAGTTCGCGATGCACACATGTTCTCACGCAATTTCAGTTTGAAAGTGGACGGCCACACACAAAGAGTTCCTGTTGGTGTCGACGCTCTGAACACGTGCGCCAGTCCACCCAGACTCAGCGTTGCAGCTGCAAACAGCCCGTCGAGGTTCAGCGAAAAAAGACGCCAACTGCAGCCGTCTCCTCCACACAACAGGAGTCCCCCTCTTGTCGTGAAAGAATCCTCTCTGGCAGGTCAGTGTCTCTTCACAATCGATGACAAATTCAGATTTTCAGCTCACTTGGTTTGGTTGACCGTTGTTTTCCACACCAAGACTTGATCTGTGAATTCTGCACACGCCAATTTCCAAAAGCAGTGACGCGTATCTTGTGTTGGCACACTCACTCGGCATGCAGAAGACAAACACACACACCCTCTCCTCAACAGTGACCCTCTCTCTTATCTGGTATTTTGTCTGAATTTGAACGTTTCATCCAAAAGGTCACCGTTGCTCAAGCTGGACGCGTGTCTCCGTTGACCAGTGTTTTGACGTTCCACGACAGTTCTTTCGCTTGACAGAAATCAGCACTGAGCGAAGTTCTGGATTGAAGAACGTTCCAGGAACAAGAGCGGATTCTTCCGTTGATGTGCAAGAGCTATCACGCGCTGAACCGAGCGTGAAAAAGTAAGTGTTCCTGCTGCTGTTAGTGTTCGATGTGCCGTACAATCCCCTCATGCAAGTTAATTGCGCGATTTTTAACACCTGAAGTAGGGTGGTGACTTGCACAAGGGAAATTTCCTTTGTAGTACCCACAGCCTTTGGTTGTGTTTTTCTTTTTTTGGGTGATAAGGATGCCAAAAACAAGTGTTGTAGACGTGTCGGTCAGAAGATAAGGATTCTGATTTGGGGAGAGAACCCAGCTGAATAATTTCCAGAAAGTTTGCATCAAACAACTTGCGCAAGATGCGGGGGTGAAATTGTGTTCTTGTTTTGCGGTCAATACATGTGATTTCTGGCACTTGCAATTTCTTCTGCAGAACACTCCAATTTGAAAATGAAGTCAAAAAGAAGAAAAAAGGTGAGCGTTTCTTACGATTCAAATGTCGAAGCTCTGTACCAATGACGAATCACGAAACACCACGACGGAAAATTCAAATGATCCGCGAGTGTGTTTTCTTTTTTAGCAGCAGGACGAGTGGTACAGTCGCGTTTCATGCAGGCAGCAGCTGCCAAGTCCAAAGGACTCATGAAAGCGACTGAACGCGTGAGTTTTAAATGTGTGAAAAACAATAAACCGAAAAATCTGTTGACGATTGCGAAGAATGAAAGCTTTTCAAAAAGAGAAAAGAACCTGGAAGTTCAATGAGAAGGGTGTTTCTCTTTTTGTTTGCTACGAACCTGCACACTGTGCGTACTGGTCACTGGATTTTGGTTGAAATCGAAGGGGTTGTGTTTACTGTTTACTTGTGGCAGAGCGTCCTTGACCACACGCAGAACAAGTCCAAATCGACTACTACGCAGCCCTCAGCTTCAACTTCAAGGTCCACTGCGTCTACGGTCAGTTGATGTTGTCATGCTTTTGTTCTTCGCAAAGCGAATAACATACAGATAAGTATGCAACAGTTCTTTGAATGAGGTGAACAACTTGACATTTGGCTCCTGAATGTTGCAGGTACGAAAGTCAAGAAACAGTCCAGCTGTGTCTTCGAGATCCAAGGCCCATTTTTCCGGGCTGAAGGTACAACGTGCAGTCAGTGTTTCAACTCATGAAGAAATTCGGTCGCCGCAAAACAGTTCATTGTGCGAAATTGACGATGAGGCACACGGGATTTGGAGTTCTGCATCTCTTGTGGAAATTCTAATTTGTGCTTTCCCTGAAATGCGTCGTTGGTTTGTCGCCACAGGTGAACATATCCCAGATGAGTACCACTCCGCAAGCCAAAGGCAAAGACCACAAGGCCTCGACACCGAGCACTGGGGAGGGACTGTCCTTCTTTGGAGACGTGTCCGCCATCGCTCCCGTTCGTGAGTCTTGTTTGTGTTGACATTTTCAAGTTGAACACGACCCCCGTGTTCCACACATCGAGTGCCATAAACGTTCCGGTCCATTCAAACCTGACCGATATCTACTCCGGCCCGGACCAACATCCTGGTGGTGGTTCTTCTCGTGATTCATGGAGTGTTTCGTTGCTTTCAGCAGCATCGGCGAGGATGCGCGTCGCCTCTGGAGATCGGGTGGCGGTCGCAGCGAAGAAGAAGACGCCGCCGTCGGGCGACGCGAGCGCCGCCAGTCTGCTCGACTCCGGTTGCCACGACTCGAGCGAAATCAACTCGAGAGGCGCCAAGGTTCGTTACGAATCCAGTTTCCAGTGTCCACCACTCGTTTGTGGGTACGAACTGAGCAAATGAGCCACGTTCCAACCATAGACACACATTTTTCTTGCGGGGGGGGGAGCGGAACAACAGCTTGGGAGTTCAAAATTGAAGGAAAAGCATTTTTGGGCCCCATGGCCCTCACAATGAAGGTGGCGCAAGAAAATGTTTTGCACCAAGACTTTTTCGAAACATAAACCAACAACTTGCAGGCGTGTTCTCACAGATGGTGGCCACTGCTCAGGTCTGGTAGACTTCGTACAGACAAACCTTGTTCGTTTTTTGACAACCAAATTGAGTGCTGGCCATAAAAAGTGGTCGTGTGAACTGCGTGGATCGGCCAGTGTTGGCATGTGTATTTGATACAATCTTTGCTTGATTTCAGAAGGCAAAGGCGATGGTGAGTCAAAGACGATTGGATCTGGAGTACGCACGTTACATACAATGGCTTTACCTGGACGCCAAAGCGGCCAAAACCTTCGAGGAGCAGGAAAAGTCGGTCATGGTAAGAAACACACTCGCTGTCCGATTTTGAACTCTCCGATTCTGCAATGACTGGTCCTTTGTGAAGCGCAGACCAGAGCATACTCACACACCAAGCAAAGTTGTAACGTCTGTGTGTTTTATGAGCCACGGCGGCACGTGTTGCATTGTGGCGAGACCAGGCTGTTTTAGCAACAGGCTCCGTAGCCGCAAAACGCATACGTAACACGTAGCCTTCAGATGCATCTCCCCTGTTTTGGAAAGGTCCACAATCAATTTCTCTTCACTTCCCAAAGTCAGAAACATAAAGAATCCTGCATTTTCTTTTCAAAGTATTGAGTATCAAAACAGCTCATAAACCCAACAGTGAAGTCTTGAAAATAGTGTGAATTTTGTTTGTTTTCATACTTGTGGACTCTTCCAGAACAGGGGTGTTGCATCTGTGAGTTATATGTTACGTCTGCGTTTGCTGCTACGGAGCGTGTTGCTAAAACTCCCCAATGAGAAGATGCGGCGTGTTGCAGAGTCAGCTGTTCGCGCTGCACGAGGAGAACGAGGCGCTGCAGCGTCGTCTCGAGGAGCTGCGCCTCACGCTTCAGCAGGCGCGTCACGTCAACGCCCTCGACGGCGCGCTCGACGCGCAGGTCAGTGACCTCTGGTCACTCGTTTGTCTTGTGTCCGCATGCTGGTCCAATGTGCGATGCTCCGCGGACAAGTCAGTGGTTGAAGCACAATGATGACACAGCGTTCGTTGAATTGTGCAGTTGGCGCAGTGCGTTTGTTATGCCAAGGGTGTCTCAGTGTCAGTTTCGCCTGGAGTTATCACATTGACAAAGTCTTCTCGTGTTGCGGTACATGCCTTTGAGGAAACGCATCCGGTTCCTTTTCAAGTGCGCACAAAGCACACCGAGTCCACCACGTCGCTGTTTGCAGGCGGGACTGGCGGCGCTGACGCAGATGCTGCCGCGACTGGAGCGCGACCACGCGACGCTGGCGAGCGCGCTGGACACGACGCGTCATCAAATGGCAGTGCGAGATATCTTCATCCCAGATGACGAACCTCTTTTCCACCGTGAGTTCTGACAACTCAAACAAGAACTCGCGAACAACACGAACAGACACGCGAACCGAACAGTCACAAAATCTGCTCATTTTGAAGCAGCATAAGTTTGACCTTTTGTTTTCTTCATGACATCTGTCTTGCTTTCCGAACAGTTCTGTCGGTGTTTGACACTCGAGGTACAGAGAGAGCGGCTGAAAAACGCAGAATGTTTGATTTGCCTGTCTGAGTTACAGTGGCGGAAAAGGTTTGACTGACTCGATTGCTGTTGACTGTTGCGCAGGAGAGCTGGAGGCGTCTCTGGCAGAGAGCGAGCAGCTGCTGAGCGAGTTGAGCGCCGCGACGCGCCGCAAACAGCCGCCCGTCGCAGAACTGGCCGCCGCGCTGACTGAGCTGCAGAGTGACGTGGGGCAGGAGGTGGACGAGATCGCCAGGTGAGACACAGAGCAGCGAAGGGTGCCACATGGCGTGGCTGTGTTTGGTGGGTACAGCTCTTCGTGGACTGCATCTTGCGTGAGAGTCCAAAGAAACGAATCATTCCGGCGTGTGTCTTGAACCAACGGTTCGGGAAAATTGTTCAAGACACCCCCCTCCCCTCCTTTTCAGAATTTGGAAAATTTCCTGTCAGGCCAAATGCTAGTGAATAAAATCTGTTGCCTGCCATACATGTGGGAGATTTGTCGATTCGGCGTGTGTTCACTGCCAAACATTCTTGTTCGGTGAATGAATCAATTGCACTGACATCGTCTTTGTGGAGACACGTATTTCTTATGGACATCGTGTTCGTAGGTGCAAGGAGCTGGCGGCCGCCTGTGAAACACTGACGACGGAAGAGAGCAGCTTGATCGTCCAGGAGCTGCAGCGAACCTGACTCTGCAGCTGACCCACCGAGCCTTACATGCGGTTATCAAAGAGGAACTGTGATTGGATACGTGTGCATACGTACCTCGTCAAATCAGACAGAAAGACTGTGAAAAGAAAGTGACTGACCTGTCAAGAATACTGGATTCTTTTGATGGATTACACACCAATGAACTTGGACCTCTCAGGTTCTCCATCTAAGTTGTGAGTACCAGATCACTTTTTCTTGTTCGGGCAGCTTCAAGGGATCGGAGAAGCAACGCGCAGTTGTGTTGCGTTTATGCACATTTATTTGGGTGGGTGAGGAGGAGTTGCGCCGACTTCTGAAGTCAAGCGAGTCGGAGCCGCTTGTCGCCGCGTGCATGGCCTTACTCCGTGTGCAACTGTTTTTGCACGTGATATGAATTTGGACTTCGTGTCCGGTGCTGATTCTTCGAGAGAATCAACAGAAACAAAACTTTGACAAAAAGAACCATGATACTCATGCTCCAAACAACAAGTCAAAAAGTCACAACAATGGATAATACAGGTCTTCCCTTGTGGGTATTTACACGTGTCGACTTGACAAAACCTGTGGATCTCGCGTCTTTTTGGACCGTGGGCAGGGTCCCGTCTCCTGGTTTCAAAGTGAAGGAAGTCGGGAGGGTTCAAGTTGCAACATGCTGTCAGAACCACGGTCCGAAAAGAACAGAGCTTGAGGAGGGATAAGACTGGGAGAGATGTTTCACTTCGTTATGTTCGTTTGGTCAAGTTTGGTACTTTGGTTTGATGAAGAAACAGCTTGTTCACGTTCTTTGCTTGTTTAGTTCTTGTTCCCGTTTCGTTTGATTCGACACTCGCAAACAGTTTTGTTCAGTTGTTGTGCTGTTTGTTGGAAAAGGGGCAATTAGTGAACGACGAACACTTTGGTTTGGTTTCGCACGTGAAGTTCAGCCCACCCTCAGAAAATTGTCCACAAATAGAAAAAGCCACTGGCTACGTCGTACGTGTTTATTTGACCTCCATATTTACACATCACACAATTGTTTTGTTCAAACTTTGACAATTTGGTTCAAAGTTTTTTTTCAGCTGTCGTTGTGTTTGCAAGTTTCTTTTGTTTGGGAGATGAAATTGATCAGTTGATCCTTCTCTTTTTGTTTTTCTGACTCGCGGTCTTCTTTGCCTCACATACATTGCTGTCACTTTGCAACCTTTGGGTGTTTGGACATTAGAAGACACCTCACCCCTCCACGGTGATGATGTGCTCCTGCTGTTTCATGTGAGTTCATAGAGACCGCGCGTCTTCAAAAGGATAGCGTTCTTGTTTTTGCATGAAAAGGGGAAAGCACTTCAAAATTTTTGTTGTCACGAATTCTTCGGAGCATTTTGTAACCCACAAATAAACAATATCACATCAGCCGCTTCTTGAAAAAGCTTTTTGCGCGTGCACGGAGGCACGCAAAAGCCCCAAACAATGAATCGATGCAAGCCGCTCCTTTGTAATTGTTCGCGGTGACACTTGCAAGCTTTGTGAGCAAAGGTTTGCCAAATGCACAACACAAATCCGAAACTTTGGTTGGGGAAATGTGTTTGGAGGTTTTGGCCCTCTCGTGTTCTTCCGACGTTTTCAGCGGAAATGAGAAATGTACACGACACCCCAAGACAGAAAAGTCGAGTGTACAACATCAAGTACGAGGATCCCAGTGAAATTCTATTTCAGCAGGTCAGGCAACTCTCAAACGCATCCAGCGATGAGTTGTTTCATTTCCAGTCTTTACCAAACAGTGCCCAGCACTTAACAACAATGGGAATTACCGGTCTTGCAGGAGTTCTGGGCGAATGTCGAGCGTTCGCAAACGATTGCACGAGTAGATTTGTGGAAAAGATGCACACCGCGTCGCAAAGTTGATTTTCTAGATTGTTTGAGCACACAGTACGAGCAGAGTGACTTTGTACAGCACGAAGTCCAGATGTGTATTCCGGAACAACTCCAACTGCTCGGGGGTGACGGCCTCAGTCGCCGCTGCCGACGACGAGCTCGGTGTTGTGCGGATCGGCCTTGTCCTTGTCCTGGATCTTGAAGAGCGGCGCCTCGAAGTCGTAGGCGCGCCCCTCGAGGTTCGGGTAGAGCTGACGCACGAGCCGCACGACGCACGCCGGGATGATCTCTCGGACGTACCTGCGGTGAGAGCAGAACATGGTCGAGTGCAGACCCGAGAGGATGAGAGCCTTGCATGACTCTCCAACGTTCACTGACGTGAAGCAAGGCTCCGGAGCTTTGCGTATCTCGGAGACACTGTTGTTCGGAGTTCTTCAATCGTATTTGTCTGTGGCGCAGGCCTTGATGTTCTGGCAGAACTGAATCTAGAGCTGTGAGACGTACTTGTTTCCGGCCCACACGTGTTTGCCCTTGAGACCGTCGTTTCCATCGAGCGCGTCTCGCTTCTTGAGCAGGTACGCCGGATGCTTGAAGCAGCCCTTGCTCGCCAAACCCTTCACGTACTTGAAATATCTGAAACAGAAGGGTTGATTTTTGTTTGCCCATGAAACTTGGAACCACAACAGGTCCGTTGCTTTTTCCTGTTTTCGAGCTGAGGACAGGAATCAAGAGTGGGAGGGCGTTGCTGTTTGGGCTTTCCCGACTTGAGAAGTGTTGTTTCGCCGTGCGGAGAAACAGTAAGAAGCACGTAATGGGCCTGTTTACTCAGAACGCAGCTGTTCGAAGAACGAAAACTCTCGCACCTGTCCTTCCTGATGATGTTGTTTCCTTCCATGGGCGGCCCGCCCTGTCCGAGCCAGTTGGGGCGCAGGTTCGCAACGCACGGGTACCAGAAGCAGTGCTGGCACGCGTCGTCGTCCACGACGAAATCCTCCGGCTCTAGGTTTTTGATGTCCACCAGCTCGATGAACTTGTTGATCTCAAAGTTCTCGGGGTCGCCTTCGCTTGAGGCGGGCGTGCTCTCGCGGCTGTGTGAGTTGGTGGAGCAGTTGGACGGCGGCTCGAGATGACGTCCCAACTTGGCGTTGAGGTAGCCGTTGATGGGAAGCGCGATCTCCTCCTGCTCCAGGATCGTCAGCGTCCACCCCTGGTGCGCGAAAAACACCTGTCGGAGAAACCAGTCGGCAGATCTCAAGCACTTTGTGTGACAAAGGATTGAAATATTCAGTGAATTTGCAACACCATCGACACCCGAGGTGCAAAAGATGTTTGCACACAAGAAGTCGTTCTTCACCATCGTCGCTCGATGAACTTCGACAGTTACTGGTCAATCCCAACAGAGAAGCTTGCAAAACCTGGTCACATCATTCAGAAGTTCCGTGTCGTTTTTGTTGGCCAGACACCGGGAGGTAAAATTCTTGTGTGAGAAAACCCATTTGCTTGATCAGTTTCACAATGGCCTCTTGTTTGGTTCGTTTGAGTTGTTTGGTCGGGAGAGACGACAGAACCTCTCAGTTATGCGATTCTCCGCTTGGAATCACTCTGATAGGAAGAACTGATGCATCGTTGTTTGTGTGTGAGTTGAGCTTGTAACCCGGAGTGTGAGAGGAGCTGGAACTGACGTTGATTCCCTCATCCCGTTCTGCAGTGGAGCGGCAGCCTGCGCGCCAACACCACTTTTATGTCCACTCTCATTGACAGAGGAGAAATGTTGCGGGTGTATGAACGGAGAAAACGTTCAGACCTAGTGCACAGAAAGTCTATGCTACAGACCCGAGTGTTGCGACAAAATGGTTCTTTTGTGTGATCATTCCTGAAGATGAATACCAATGCCTTCTCCAGAGGAAGAACTTCCGTTGGTCTTGCTGTCCAAGTCTATGAAGAAATTTAAACCTGGGAGCCTGACCACATCTTGGTAGGTCGCAACGCAGGTGCGCCTCTGCGTTTTGAGCTGGAACACGTGTTTTCGTCTTGTGATGGCTACGCGTGACGTTCAGGTGTGCGACTGACACCGCGCGCATCGAGATTTGACGCACGCAAGCACAAAGGAAAATTCGTGTCAAGCCTCGGTGGCGTTTTGTTTTGTGTGGCGAGAGAGAATAAAGTCTAGCGCGTGTGTTCCGGCACTTGACGATTTGTTGGAGGGAGCTTGCGTGTCTGCGCGCGTCTGATTTGTTGAGAAACAGGCTCCTTCCACGCGCCCAGCACTGTTCCAGCCGCTGAGAACATTTGGTGGTCATTATTTCCCATCAGTTTTTGTCGGGAGCCAAGGCTAGTACCTTGAACTTTACTTTTCTCTGCAGCTGCGGAATTTCAGAGAAGTAACAACACAAACGTGAGCGAGTTACGACATCCTGAACGAAAAGCCGCGCTTGTGTAACCAAGGTAAATTGGCAAGAGAAAGAAATGATAAATTCTCACGGTTCGCAAAAACAGTGAAAAGAGCAGAAAAGTTCAGAATGAACCCAGAACTTTGATTCCTTGTGGAATCCATCAAGTCTTTGCTCATGATATTCGTGGTGCCATTTTCTCCTGCAGTTCAGACCCTCAAGTGACCACGCTTCTGATGCTGCGGAAAGTTTCCAGAACTTTGCAACAGAAAGGGCGTCGTGGTTTGACCGAGCAGTTTTACAGGGTGGGACCCAAAAATTTAGATCTGCCACCGTGCCCGCCGCGTTCGTTATTGGAACATGTCGAAGGTCAAGACCTGTTTTCTGTTGTGAAGACGATGAACGTTTCGCCTTCAGTGTTGTTTTGTTGTGGTCTGAATTATTTTCCAAAGGAAACTCGCTGGCGATGTCTTTCTTGTTTTTGGTGTGACGTATCACACCAATTAGAAGGTGTGGATGACAATTGTCTCACCGGAAGCGATACCAGACCCTTGCCAGCACAAGTTTGTGGGTTTTGCGTCGCCTCGTGTGAATCCGCAGAGTGTGATGCACCTTGTGTCTCGAGAAAGAAAAGCGCGTCTCACCTCGATCGCATCCAGCTGGTCGCGACTCATCGACATCTTGACGATCTGCTTGTGCGTCGTCGCCATCTTCCTCAAGTCGTTCAATTCACAGTTGAAATCACCCTGAAGCTCAATGCAGTTTTCTTTGCGAGAAAATTCTTTCCAACTTTTGCCGGGTTTGACTATTTGGTGTCTGATCCAAACGGAAGACAACTTCTCTTGACGCTGGCACTGTGTGATCTGCTGTTTTTCACCCTGCGCAACTTTGATCCATGTTTCCCGCAACTCCTGTTCTCCCGACAACGTCAGTGCGTTCGGTGATGGGGGTATCCAGACTTGTTTGTGCTTTTATGATTTGTCGTCACAAAACAAAAATTCCAGGTTTCAACTTTCTGCACCGAGAAAGCGAATGCATAAAATTTCTATCCGCAGATTTTTGTTTGCGTTTCTGCACCACCCAGCGCTGTTTACTTGGTGGGTATCTTGTGTAATTAGGACCAGTTAACGAGGATCATTGTTTCTGATTGTTGGCACGGCGCTGAGTAGCGCTCGTTACTTCCTGCGGGTTGGTCCGCAACTCGAGCAGCCAGGCTGCGTCACTGACGTAGGTTCCGTTACTGTGGTTTCAAGCATCCCCTGCAGCAGCAGCAGGCCACGCCACTGCAATTTCTTGTTTATATGTGCACTCTTTCAAGAAGCAATTCTGCACTTTTGCCAGTTGGGCTGATTGTTTGGAAGCCTGCTTTTGACGTGCTGATCAACTCTTACCCATCAGGTTTGCGCGTCTTGCACCTGTTTCATTGTTGATCTTGAATTAGGAACAGAACAACACACAAAGTCAAATGTTGCAAAACATTCAAAAGTTCCTTTCAATCAGTTTACAGTGAATGCGTGTGTTTTTCCACAGGCGCATCAGTTGGACAGGTGAACCTGTTGTTGTGCTCTGGTAAAAGTATGGGGCATTACATCCTGTGCAAAACCTACTCATGGCTGGGGAGGTTCGACCAGCATGCCAGACAGACAGGTCCCGCCGTGTCCTCAGGACCAACCTGCTCAGCAGGTAAGTCCTTGCTGCCCCACCCCTTTCCCCACCAAGACCAACCTGCCCGGCTTGTACAGACGCGCGACGCAACGCGCCTTTGACAAGGTTTGTTCAAACCTCCACTTGCTTGCCACACTTTCTGACGACAGCAAAGGAAAAACGGGTTGTGCGTGTTTCTGCAGAAAGCAGCCTTATCGAACGAAGAATTTGCTTCAACTGGCCTGACTTTTCTTCGAATCCTGACTGAAGTAGAAATTCGAGCTGGAAAGTAAGATGAAAAGATCAAGGCCTGGAAATTTTCAGAATGCGAGTCTGTTTTGTCTGGCTCAGCATTCATCTTGTTGCGTGCCCCAAACTGGACATTGTTTGGGGATGGCACGTGGAAGGTTTTCTCGCCACACGTGTATTCTGGCATTGCTTTTCATCCACTGCTCAGTTCCGTTGAGGTGGGATCTCGCCAGGGGATATTTCGTGGGATGGTACTGTTTGGTGCAACCGGGTCCAAGAACAGCCTTAGAGAGTGAGAGAGGAGACGGTCCAACTCGCATGAGGCTGTGACGAGATTCTGGAACCTTGATCCCGCCATGCATGGCCTGCCTGCTTCCTACGGTGTGAGCGTGTGCGTTTCCTTGCATTGGGTTCTGAAACCAAGTAAACCACGGACATTGTGCTTCTTGACATGTCGAGGGAAAAACCATCCACATTTGGCACTTTGCAGATGAATAAGTGGGAGCAGATGCCTCCAGAACCTGAGAGGTTCCACCGCATCTTGGTTTTGGCGTTCAGACAGTGATGTCTGACTCATCAGGCGGTTCTTCGTCAAGGTGCTTTGGCAACACTGAAGTTCACCTTGTTTTTGCTTCCAACAGGTTAATTCGAATGTTGATTCAGGATCAGTCTGTTCTGTGGAATGACAGACGGGCTGACAACTCGAAGACCCTGATGCATTTAACTTTGCAGATAAGTTGTGGATAAGAAAGCCAACATTGTACAAACAAGATTCACTCACAACCGACAGAAAGTCTTCTCGGCTGCTTCTCTCTGGAGAGAACACCGAGTGCCCGTTTTGCACTCGGAAGGGCACAGGGTGCAAGCGGATGAACGGCTTCTGTTGTGAATGAGGATAATTTAGGGGATTGTTGATTCTCTGATTACTCGTTTTGAGGTTGAGTGAGATACAGCTCTGTTTTTGCATCGTTTCGGGAAACGGGACGTTTCTGATACAGTTACTGCATCGCAAAGAAACTTCCAAAACAAATAACATCGCGGTGCGAAAAAGCCGATGAGTGCGGCTTGCCGTCTGCATAAAACGGGACCACCGCTCCGGCCAACATGACACTCCAGCTCCAGTTTTCGTATGTGGTGCAGGTGAGCTCTTTTCCTGAGTTTGATTCCGGACAGCATTTGAAAGAGCCAGTCTTGTCAGACCGGGTTGGGATCTGGAGAATCTTCGTGCTCAGTGACGGAGCTCACATCTGGACAGCTGTGATTGACACAGGAAGCGGAGCAAACATGCCGATGCCGACGCAGGAATTGGTGACTCTGTCTCTGACGGGAGACCAGCTGGAGGCAATAGAGGTATGTGCTAATGTTTCGCACACTATAGAATTCACAAGGTAAATTCGATGCCACATTTGCAATGAATGAACGCTTTGTACGTGTACTCTGCGTTGTTCGTATGGAAAGATCTAATCCGGCATTTTGTGACAAATTGTTGCTGCAAGTGCAAGAAGCTTGAAACACTTTCACTTTCGTCAGGTATTTTTTGCCCACCACAACTGGCCGCTGGACATACTGGAACAGAAAGAAATCGTGCTGCCGCTGGCAAATTTCCTGAGACCGAAGCTGCTGGAGGTGAGCCAAGAGCCGCGCTTCGTGCGGAGCCGAGAGGCGACTCCCGATCCGACCGCCATCGAGGAAGACGACTTGGGAGCAACAAAGGTGAGTGGAAAGTGGGCGTGTCTCCAGTGTTTGTATCGAAACTGAATCGCAGCCAGGACAGGAAAGAAATGGATTCTTGTTGCATTTGTGGCTCTCAAGAGTGTGTCGTTTTGAACTTCCGGGAAAGCGTGCAACAGAATAGAAGAACTGTAGTGTTTGTGCGAAGCATCTGTTTCGAGAAATAACCAGAAGCGAACATTCACAAGAACAGTCCGTTTACTCGGTGAAAGGAAATCGTGCATCTGTGTCACGTACTGCAGATCGTGGGCTTGCTGGACGTGAACGAACTGACATTCGACGATTTCCAAGTGGATGATGACCCGTGCGCAGACTGCTTCCACTCGCCGTGCGTCGCGCTTCGATCGCCTACCTGGCTCGGGCAGGGCTGCCCTCCAAAAGACGGCAACAACATGCTCAGAAAAGACAGGTGTGTTCTCACTCAGTCCAGAGACAAACACCACTGCATGTGAAACAGTCACAGTGACCAGGAAAACAAATGCTGTGCACCAGAAAAGTGCGTTTCTCTCTCTCGTTGAGCCAAAAGTGCTGGTTTACATTGAATTTTTGAAATCGGCACACATCAGAATTCGCTATCATTCAAGGTGCTGGGTTTCACTGCAGATACGTGAAGTACGTCAAGTATCTGAAGACGCTCGGCGTGTGGGGTCACCCGGCCTACGTGCTGCACAAGCGGGAGGCGCTGGCGGCGGCTGCGAACCGCACCCCGGACATGGTGTGGGTGGCGTGCCGCGGCGTGTCGCCCCGCGAGCTGCTGCCCGGCTGCGTCGTGCGCCGCGTCCGCGAGCTCTACCCGAACCCGCCCGGCCGCGGCTACGACGGCGAGGCGCCCTTCTTCAAACTGAACGACAAGAACCGGGGTTCAAAATGAATGTGGCGTCCTGATAACAGTTTATCATATTCTTTCTGCTGCCTTCCTGGTCGACGAACCTTGTGACATAGGTCGCGTGCCTTCGTGAGCCAAAGTTACAAACTGTATCTTCAAGCGTCAGCAAATCTGGTGTGAATGTTGTGAAAAAGTATTATTCGAGTTGTGTGGCTGAGTTGTTCCTCCTTTCTTGTCTTAAAAATTTCTCCAAGTTTAACAACGGTTGTTTTTAATACAACAAACTTTTGGCCTGCATCATTTGCTGCTGTAGGAAGGACAATGTGTCCTTTGAACTGCATTATTTTTGTTGTGACTTCAACTGCAACATACAACGCATTGTTTCTTGTGTTGAGACTGTGTTTCTGGGAATTGGATCACGGTTCGCACGAGCCACGCAAAAAGGTTTGTTTTCCCATTCTTCCGCAGATTTTTGCGCTGCACAGTTGTTCCGTCAGTTGCGTCTGTTCCACGATGAACCAGCTCCAGTGGTTGAATTGCAAAGACTGTATTGTCATTCATCGCAGACTGGTCGGCATGTTACTGTGTCGTCCACGACAGGTTTTGACTGATTTGGACATTCACATGATTCATTCTAGCTGTCTGCAAGTGTAATGTTGAGTTCCATTTCTGCTTTTTGAAAATTGATAGCTCCAGGATGAAGTGTTGTTGATGTAACTTGGCACTTTTTATTTTTCACTAAAATGCTACACAAACGTAAACAACGCGCAACTAGTGAATAAAAATGTATTGATCACAGTTTGATTTTGGACGTGCTGTTTGCTGCTGCAGGCATGAGGGAACACTTCGTCTGCAGTGTTCTGTGTCTCACTATGAAAATAGCGAGAGGGTGTTTGCCCAGGTCGATTCTCGTTGTTCCGACAGCAAAAATTACTTGCGCGCCGGCGTGAAAAGACAAAACAGACACCAAGGGCTAACAAGGGTTCCCGCCTTGGAACATGATGTGACATCAGCTTCCCGTCAATTCCGGAAAGTGTGTTGTTTTATGAACACTGTAAGAGACTCAACAAAGAAGCTTGGGCTTCGCGCTACTCGAAGCGTGTGATTTCGCTCAGAAGCGTCGTCAGCTTTGCTGAACGTTCAAGAGCTGCGCTCATTTTAGAGACCATCACAACACAAAATCTCCTGAATTGAAGGCGTTCCTTCCCGTGCAAAGTTTTTATCGTTGTCAAGTACAAGCGTAGCTGCTGGCATGCGGAATGAATGCCTTGGAACATGTTTTGAGTCCCTGGATTTCAGAGGACCTGTCATGGGGAGCGTGTCTCATTGTTGCCGCTGCTCTGCCACAGAGCTGTAGTCCGGCGGAGGCACGTAGGGTTGCGGGAAGTCGCTGGCGCTGTACGCCCCGTCCGTCTGCGTCACGGCTCCGGGCAACTGAGCGCCGTATCCGGGACCAGAGTCTCCCGCGTTGGACGCAGAGAAGTAGTTGTACTGAACTGATGCGCCCGGGGACTGGTAGGGCGGCGGGGGACTCGCCTCGTACGGCGGAGGCTTCACGTTGGGTGAGGAATATGAGGGCGGGTGCGGGGTGGCGGGTGGAGGTGGGGACAGCCAGCTGCGGCGGTGCGCGCCCGTGCGCTGCGAGTAGCGGACGGTGAAGACTCGGGGAGGCGGAGTGTCGCCTCGGTCCACGGCCGTCACCGCCGGGTCGATCTGCGGCTGCAGGGAACACAACAAACACAATTTAGACCTGCAGGGATTCAGCTGAACGCGTTCAAGCAAACGTCGCATGCGAGCCCAGACTCACCCTTCGCTTCGTCTTCTCGGACTTGAAGTAAATGAAGACGCAGATACCCAAAGCACCAGAGAACAGCAAGGCTCCAAACACCACCAGCACCACCCCGATCGTCAGATCACTCCTGCGAATGCAACAAACACCGAACAGTTGGACGCTCGTTTCACTATACTGAGACAGGACTACGAACGCGTAGAAAATCGTCGGGGCGTCAACGCTTTCTTAGGATAATTTTCAGGAAAGTGGACAACTATTTGGCTTTTCAGCCGGGATCGAGTCCACCTGACGAGAATTTGGTGATCTCACTGAAAGATTCCATGAAGAAAGATGTGAACAAAGCTCACCTGTTGTGATGCGATCCGTCGTAGAAGTGGATGTAGACGGCTCCGCGCGCGATCATGCCGAGAGCGAGCAGGGCCGTGATGGTCGTGATAACCGCCGGCGAGACTGAAACGAGCGACTCGTAGCAGCAATGAAGGAGCATTCAGACGCAAATATGCGTCAGTGCATTCAGGCCCGGTCCACAGGTGTCACACGATCGGACGTAAACTTGTAACGAAGCGAATTTCTTTTGGGAGGACTTGGGACTTCGGATGACTCTTGCAGCTGCGCACACTAAATTTCTTTTGCTCCTGAACCCCACTTGACAAACATGCAGTTTTCTAAAAACAGTGGTTCTTCTTTGATCCAAAGACTCGTCTTGACTGAAGTCGTGCTCTTTCAGTGGGTTTTATTGGTCAACGTTCCTTCAGACAGAAAAATGCAACACTGAAAAATATAATCTTGCACTTACATCTCCGTCTGCTTGAAACATTCATGTCAATCGACGTTGTTCCAACACACCGACATGTCTAATTGCCTTGATTCCACATTGTTTTTGTTTTGTTTGTAAGACTGAGCCATCCGACTGAAGGCGCCCAGTCTCCTTCTCCCGTCAAGATCAACTGAACCATCAGGAGCTTCCGGTCACCTTTCCCATCGTTGTTCCCGCAGAAATGTCACCAGCGGAATGTCACTCGCGCATGTTCGTTAGAATAATCTAGCATATTTGTGCGCGACCCAGTGACACGGTTGAGCGTGGCGGTTGGCAGGAGACGGACGGACGTCATCGCGGGATCGATACATCGATCCGTCTCCACGCTTGAGCTGCGGCGGCTGCAGGGAGGCTGCAAGCGCCGGAAGAAGGACTCGCAGAAGCCTCTGTGCACAGAGAGCCATGATAGACGGACACAAGGGCCACCAGCACGAATGAAAGGCATGAAACCTTTGGTATTTTTACGAAATTTTATTGAAGCATTCCCAGATTTGACAGGCTCAGCAACATTCTTCTGTTGTTTTGTGTTCCCCAACCAATGCCATTCCTTTTGCGATGTAAACTTGAAGTGAACATCTTGTCAGAGAACCCGTAGACTTTCAGGCTAATGTGTAAAGCGGATTCAAGAAGGAACACTTTCAACGAACCAGTTCGACCGGGAGTAAAAGCTCAACTCGTGCATCAAACGCAAGCCAAGCTGATGGTGGATCTGCAAGGCAACGCCTGTGTCAAGGCAACGCCTGTGTCTTTCTTGCACCCAGTTCAAGTCAACCTTCACATGCCTCACCGTTTGTCGTAATCCAAAGAATTGATCTCACTGTAAGCAGGGGGTGGGGCTGAAGGCGGCGGGGGCACCACCCCGCCGCTGTCTGTGTACAGGTTTCCGGAGCTTGGGGGCTGAGCCGGAGCAGTGTCTGTGGGGAGTGAGTACGGTGGGGGCTGCACAGCGCCCCACTGCGGGTTCCCGGGGTGAGGCTGGTACGTGTAACCCTGTTGTGCTGGTGGGTAGCCTGGATTCACGCCACCCATCTGCTGAGAGTTCTGGTGCTGTGGGTTGGGCGGGTACCACTGTGGTTGTGGGTATCTGGTGTTGGGGTTTTGCGGCGGCATCGTCCGTCTTGGCGGCCCTGTGTTAGTGCTGGCGATCACCCTCTGCAACGAAAACAGTCAAACATGAAACATCCTGACTGAAAGCCACAATTTCCAAAGGTCTCTGGTGCCTGGTTGACTCACTCCCGAGTGTTGCTGCTTCTTGAAGACGAGGACATAGATGAGTAGCGCAGCTCCACCGAGCGCCATGGCGCACCCGCCCGCCAACAAAGCAACCCCGATGGTCCACGATGTCCTGGAACGTCGAAGAGATCATTTTGGGTACAACGGCCAGTGCTCATTTGTTGAGTGTGGGGCGGGGGGGGGGGTGACGTCAACGTACTTGCTGAGCTTGCGGTCGTACACAGCGACCATCATGGCGCCACGGATGATCATTCCTGACGAGAAGAACAGCAGGATGACGCCAGCGATCATCGGAACATCTGCGGAAGGTAAACAGTGCTTTGCGAGAGAGAGAGAGAGAGAGAGAGAGAGAGAGAGAGAGAGAGAGAGTGTGTGTGTGTGTGTGTGTGTGTGTTCCAGCGCAGCGGATTCGGTCAGAAAATTGACAAGGTACTTTCAGACACAGCATTCGAGACACCATGCAGGCCACTCTCAATATTCCGGAGAATCTCAAATACACGTGTAATCACGAATGCACTTCTGCGTGTGCACATGTCAAAGCGTTGTCTTACGCCTGAATTGATTCGTGACAAGAGGTGAAAGTGATGTGCGAAGTACGATGTGGGTTTGCGTTTTCCATTGCAGTGAAACGTGAGGTTCATTGCAACGCACCGGATAAGTTGTTCAAAAACCGAATCTCCATGGCAGGAGATCACAAAGCAGCGGGAGTCAAGATTAACTCATTCACCTGCCACCACCTACCAGCTGTGCACTCTTTCCCTTCTTCCGACATGCATGTCAGCCTCTGGACCTTATCCATTTTCAGAGAGCTCCACGCACACTTGTCCAGGACAATGCAACAAACCTGACAAAAGTCTGAAATACTCACTGTGTCTTCGAACCATGATTTCCACAGCAGCGAATAGATGTCAACTTAGCGCTGCCATGTTTGACAACGAACGCTATGTTTTCAACAGGTCACCACCGAAAATTTGTGCAACAAAGGAAATTTCACATTGACCCGTCCTCAGGTTAGTTAGAATCCATAATCATCTTGTGCCATGGAGCGCCAGTGGGTTCTCCAACTGCGTGTTCTGCAGATTCAATGTGTGCGCGACCACAAAACTTCAGGTATGCGCACGTCGACAGTACAAAAAGAGATCAATGGTTTTGTATTGATTTTTCCACGGAGCAACAGACTGGATCAAAGTACAGCACAACAGTCGGATGTACACCACGGATCGCGTGTGCAAAGTGAAGTTACCTTGTGTGCGGCCAGCAAAGATGTTTGGCTCTTCGTCTGGAGTCCCACAGAGCATGACCATTGAAAATGTCCAAGTCCAAAGTTTTGATTGTATCTGAGAAAATACGTATTTTTGAATGTCACATTCCGAATGGAGTCTTGGTCCTGTGCAGTAGACAGGTGCACGATGCAGGTTCTTGCAAATTCAACTTTTGGTTCTTTCTGGAATACACGATGAACACGCGAGTTTGGGTTGGCCATCATCATCACAGTGTTGAGACCAGGGTCTGACAGAGGTGTCTTTGATTTGTGAGGCCTGCACGTGAATTTTCGTTCTTGAACTCAAGATGCAGACGCAGAGGACTCTGGAGGGAACAACACAGATTTACTCCCTTGTGCCGATTCCTTTTGCACAAACTGGTCCGAGGTTGTACAGACACAAACAAGTTTCTTGTCGTGCAGCCTTCTGAATCAAGTGAAATATGGGGCTGGTTCTCTTCAGTGGTCATACAGGCATCTCACCTCTGCATGGCTGTGCCACCGGAACTAATACAGCAGCTCAATTTAAACTGAAAGTTCAACTTTTGAACACTTGAAATCAACATTGCCAGACACCCTCAAACAGATCCAGGAGCGAGGTGGAGGAGGGAACCTCAACCTCAGCCAGCATTCCACCCTCAGAAACTCAATATGATGTGCATGGTTGTTGTGCGTCTGGATGCCTCCGCTTCAACTTCAAAAGTGTAGCACACAAAACGTACATAAAATACATTGCCAAAGTCACATTTTTAGGGAATTAATCGTTTGACAGGTTTCCCGGGAGCAAAAATTGGGGCCTGTTGGGCAAGATGCACATTACACTGAAAGGCACCACACACGCATAAATCTCTCTGCCCGGATTCCTTTCCTCCGAACCTCATACGCAAGTCAGATTCAACTCATATCTGTTGTTGCTGAGTGGCGGTGAATGGACCTCCCCCCACTCCCGAAAAGGAAATGCAAGAAAGACTTTGCGCATCTGCTCCATTTCCCTCAGCCGCTCTCTGAATCCGGTTTCTCCACATCTGCATTGAGGGCTGAGTGCACGTCTTCCAGCCATTTTATGATCATTTGAGTTTTTTCTTCATCACAGTAGTTGACTCTGCACTTGTCGGGTTCACTCCTGAAACGCACATGTATTTGTTTCCTTGGCACGCGACTCGATGGACGCTGTGTCGGACTGGGTAAAGTCCGCGCGGTGTGAGTAGGCGCCACCTGCGGGGCGACGGCAGAAATCTGCAGAGATCGCACCAACCCGAGCGGTCGCGTGCGCCACCGCTTGCGCGCAGCCATCCGCTCTGCGGCACAAGACGTCGGCGACGGCGGTGTCGCCGGTGCTATGTGTGATCTGTCTTGCGAGTGACGTTCTGTGGTTGGCGCCGGCCGGTACGCCACCAAACTCTGCAGCGGTGCCGCCGCCTCATCATCCTGTTGCGAAGCGTGCTGAACAGTGACGGTGATGCGCTTCCTGCGGCCGCTGCGCTGCCTGTGCGGCGGCTGGGTGGGCGACACCTCGGGCCGGTCACGCTCGCTCACGCTGACACGGTGCACCGCGATAACGGACGCCCGGCCTTTCCGGTACCGGCACCCACACTTGTCGTCGAAGCTGTTGCCATGCAGTGGGCACACCAGTCCCAGCTGGCTCGCCGCTGACACTGCCTGCAGGATGCCGCTGTTGAGCGTCGTGTGGTTCGCGCCATCGACTCCGCTTTGCGCTGCCGGATATTTCTGAACCAGTGTCGGGGAAAACTTCCAACTTCTGACGCCCGTCGCTGAACTTCTGCATCTAATTGGCGTGTTCTGCCTGAAAAGAATTGTGCAACAAAATCGTGCAAGCATGTAGACACTCTCTTCTGGCCGAAACCCTGCAGGGCAAATCGACATCAGCAACACTTGTATTCACAACAATCTTGCAATGGCAATGAGTTTTCAACCACTCGACTCACCTGGAACACAAAGCTTGCACTTCAGACTTCTGCATCAGTGCGTCTCTGTGCGTGTTTGAACCACTCGAAGTTTGCGAAGCCGCAACAACTTTCAACACAACAAAAGCAAAACAATTTGCACCCCACGAAGATCACGATTTTCAAAAGTCGTTCAAGGGAGGATCTTGTCAACACTGAGCCACGCTTGTTCGGAGTTCAACTGCATGAAGTTTGAGTTGTTGTTCCCTCATGAACTGAAGAGAAACGGGTCTTGTATTTGCTCAGCCAAAAGCAATGAATACCTTTCTTGCTATTATCTTGTGCACTGATGCTTCCTGTGAAATTTTACGACAAATTCCCTCCGTGTCTGTGTGTCTTGGTGTGAGAACCACAGAACATGTGTTGTAGCTTCCTGCGCGAATCAATCAGCGGTTCTCATGGCGTGTTGCAGATATCGCTGTATTTGCCTCCGAGTGCACGACGCGCGTGGCAGCCACACTGTCACAGACGGTTTCTTTGGCGTTGCATTCTGCGCTTCGAATTGGCGCTTTAAACGTGCACTTGCCAAATGGTTACTGTTTCGGTGTCACGTTCTCTCCACGCGATTCGATTTCTTTCAATCTCGTCTGCTTTGACAACCGCGCATTCCCAGAATGCCGTTGAAAAAGAACTCCGCGTTGAAAAGCAACCACTTGCACACGAAATATCAACTTCCATGGCAGTTTATCAAAAATTGTTTCGAAGTATTGCAACAAATCGAAGACAGCATAAGTTCCACTTGGATTGACGTCTGTCGACGCAACGTCAAAACACATGAGGCACACGCGGCGCGAGACACAGTCTTCAACAAGTCAACAGCATACATGTACTTGCACAATTGAAAACACAACAACACTCGTACCTTCGCACAACCGTTCGAATTTCCACAACACCTCAAGTTACTTCATTGTCGAACGTCGGGGAAGCAGCGTCAAGAAAAGAATACTTTGTAGGGAAACAATCTGATTTCATTTGAACTTGTTGGAGATCTACAAGCCGCATTCTCTCAGAAATTCGCTCGCTTGTTGGGTTTTGTAGCACGAAGAAAGAATCCACCACAACTGAAGCAAAAATAAACTCGTTGAGCCACATTAGGCGTTGTCAAAAAGGAGTGGATTTCACGAGTGTCAAGAATACAAGAGACGCTCTTGGGTTTGACGGATTGTATCCCAGTGACTGTTCGCTCGCAGATTCATGCCGACCCTTACTCGAAATAAGACAGACAGACAGACAGACAGACAGACAGACAGACAGACAGACAGACAGACAGACAGACAGACAGAC